>Ga0206915_1108_pt2 | contig 13780 bp, 11 predicted proteins | sample Alteio_BWOrgHeat_70_FD_152945 | JGI IMG/M metagenome (GOLD analysis project Ga0206915, IMG submission 152945) | Enriched cells from forest soil in Barre Woods Harvard Forest LTER site, Petersham, Massachusetts, United States -... | ecosystem: Environmental > Terrestrial > Soil > Temperate forest >...
CTTATGAAAGAAAATTTTGGGACAGGAGAACGAATATCTATCTTTTTGTTGAAAAAAAAATTTTTTTCGTACTGATTTTCTTTTACTGCCCTTTCACAATTAAAGTTGGATTTTTTTTTCCGTTCGGGAAAATAAATAATAGGAAATCAAAGAAGAATTTACTATATGAAGTACATCGTTAGTAAAATCAGTATGTTTTTTATTCCTGTTCATATAGCTGATTTAGGATTGTCATTAGATTACGGATAGAAAGATGTAAGATACAAATTTTTAAATACTGCAAAAATAATTTCAAATTATTTACAGCCTTTTTTTAAACTATATTTGCATATCAAAATAATTAATATATCATGTCATTTGAAATTACGGGCAAACTGGTAGCAAAATTTAATATTGTGCAACGCACTGAGTCATTTAAAACAAGAGAATTTGTAATTGAGAAAACGGAAGAGTTTAGTGGAAGGATCATTACTAACTACATTAAGTTTCAATGCGTTCAGGATAAAACTGCTATGCCGGACAGGTTTAATTTAGGCGATGAAATAAAAGTTTCTTTTAATATTAAAGGAACAAAATGGGTAAAGGACGGTAAAGAAAATTATATTACTAACCTTGACGCCTGGAGAATGGAACATATTAAAGCAGGCCAGCAAATTAGTACCGAAGCACCGCCCCCGGAATATAACCCCGGCAACGAAATTGTTGATGATCTGCCTTTTTAATAAAAATAACGTACCATTTTCATTTGATGTTATAACAGTGGCTATCGATTGTATTTAAATGCATTATTAAGGGGCTGCATGAACGCAGCCTTTTTATTTTAAGTTTTTTAGGATAAATACCTAACAACATGCAACAAAATGTTTCACTAAGGCTGCTTCCGTCAGAAGCAGAAGACAATAATGCATTAAAGCAATATATAGCGCGAAGCGCCGGAAAAAATGCAACAGATATTACCGGCTTTTACATTCTTAAAAAGTCAATTGATGCGCGTGGCAAACAGCCATGGATAAATCTTTCCCTAAAAGCCTTTATTAATGAGCCTTTTACTGGAAGAATACCAGAGGATATCTTATTTAAGGATGTTCATCATTCAAAATATACCGTACTTATTGTTGGCGCAGGGCCAGCAGGTTTATTTGCCGCCCTTAAACTTATTGAGCTTGGTATAAAGCCGGTTATATTGGAAAGGGGCAAAGATGTACGTGCACGCAGAAGAGACCTTGCATTATTAAATAAGGAAGGTATAATTAATACTGAAAGCAATTATTGCTTTGGTGAAGGGGGTGCGGGCACATACAGCGATGGCAAGCTTTATACAAGAAGTACAAAACGTGGAGATGTTAACCGCATTTTAAACGCATTTGTTCAGTTTGGTGCTGATGAAAGAATTTTGTATGAATCGCACCCGCATATCGGTACTAATAAATTACCCAATATTATTTCAGCAATCCGTGAGCAGGTAATCGCCTGCGGAGGAGAGATATTATTTGAAAAGAAAGTAACCGGTTTTATTGTTGAAAACAATATATTAAAAGGGGTAAAAACCTTTGATGAAACAAAAATTTTTGCTGATTCCGTTATACTGGCAACAGGGCACTCAGCAAGGGATATTTTTGAACTGCTTTACCGGGAAAATATTCTTATTGAGGCAAAGCCTTTTGCTTTAGGTGTTCGCATAGAACATCCGCAGGCGTTGATTGATGATATTCAATACCATTGCAATACAGCCGCAAGGAATGAACATTTACCGCCAGCATCATACAGCCTTGTCGAACAGGTTGATAATAAAGGTGTGTTTAGCTTTTGCATGTGCCCGGGAGGCATAATAGCGCCTGCTGCAACAAATGAAGAAGAGCTTGTGGTGAATGGATGGAGCCCAAGTAAAAGAAACAATCCTTATGCAAACAGCGGAATGGTTGTAACGGTTGAGAACCGTGATTTGATAGGTTTAAAAGATTTTGCCGTTGACAATATTGAATCCCCCCTTGCACTAATGCACTTTCAATCGTGGGTTGAAAAGAAAGCCTTTGCGGCAGGGGGCGGCAAATTTGTGGCCCCTGCCCAGGGAATGACAGATTTTTGTAATAATAAAGTGTCTGCCAAATTACCCGGATGCAGTTATACACCTGGTGTATATTCAACAAGCCTGCAAAATGTATTGCCGCCATTTATTTATACCGCTTTACAGCAAGGCTTTAAAGCATTCGGAAAAAAGATGCGTGGCTATTACACCAATGAAGCTATTGTTGTTGCCACAGAAAGCAGAACATCGTCGCCGGTAAGGATACCAAGGGATAGCGATACTTTACAACATCCGCAAATAAGTAACTTATACCCCTGCGGGGAAGGTGCAGGATATGCCGGTGGCATTGTTAGCGCTGCAATGGATGGAGAAAGGGTTGCAGAAATGATAGCAGTTAACTTACGCTGTTAATATTTGTATTACATAACAGCCTAAAATAAAATATTGTAATTTTATAAAAAAAGGCATGGATTCATTGAATTATCCCCTAAATGAACAACAGCTACATTTTTTAAAAATGTTTTCTAAAGAACTTCCCCGGGAAGATTGGGAGCATATTAGAAAATATTTATCTGAATATTTTGCCAATAAATTGATGGATGAAATGGATAGGGTATGGGATGAAAAAGGTTGGTCTGATGAAACAATACTGGAGCTAAGTAAAGGCCATTTTAGAAACCAGGCTAATACCGGTAAATGAAGCAATTTTAATCTCTATTGATTCTCCTACTCAACTCAAAAATATAATAAGCATTACTTTACCGCCACTTCATTCCCTAAAATTTCCCTTTGTTGCGCGCAGTATGCTGTCTTTTATAAGTGTATTATGCTCAAAAGACCTCATTTCTTTATTTAATTCTTTTTCATCTTCTTTTGTAAAAGAGCTTTTTAGCGATGCATCAAGGTTAGGCGAGCCTGCATCAACCCAGGCGGTGTACCAAAAATCGGCTACCATATTTGCTGAATTAATAAGTTGCCTGTAAATAGTGGGGTGTAGTGCATGCCCGTACGCTTTGGCAAAAGCGTCAGTATAATATTTTAAGGTTTTCCCATACTTCAATACAGTTTTATATTTTGTTGAATCAACAAAATGTGCAGATACTTCTTTTTCTTTTTTGAAAACATCCGGCAACTGGCTATGTGCTGTTCTTATGGCTGTCCATACAGTAAGTGCAGGGTTTTTTAAGTAAGCAGCCTTGTGGTTTGTATAAAGATCATACCCAGTTATTTCAATCTCAGGCACTACGCTTTCCCATAAAGCATGAACACCCCTTTGAGATGTTAGCTGTCCATCATAATTCACAGACGTATGCAGGGGCACATTTGCATCTTCGATATAATGCCCAAGGTCGGTTGCGTAAAATAAAATACTGTCTGCATTACCCGATCTAAAAGCATTTGTAAGTTTGTTCTTCATGTAAATAATATGGTAAGGCACGTAACCATATTTGTGCAAAGTGTCTTTTGAATATTTTGCAACAGCTTCTTTCCAGGTTAATGGCATTTTCCATTCGGCGGATTCGCCATACATTTCTATATCAATGAAATGTTTAGGGGCCTCTGTTGAATCCCTGCTGCGCCTTAGATCAGGCCTGGTGGAACTGTCGGTGATGTACTGCATATTCTTATAAAAGAACCGCTGCATGTTATCAGGCAATTCATATACAGCAAGCTGGTGATCAGTTTTATGAACCAAAAAACCCCATCCACCAAATAAATAAAGAATAGCAAAACATATAATAACAAGACTTAAACACCGGGGAGCCTTCATATTAATATTTGAATGATATAACATGCAATATAATAACCAGTGCATAAAGAGTTACACAAAATCGGTCAATTTTACCGCTCATAACGTAATATTAATAATTAATAGTTGCTTAATCTTGTAAATCCTACATTTGGAAATACTAAAACATCTGCCATGCCACTGTTAGAGCTCCGGCACTTAAAAAAATATTATGCTACCCAAAAAGCTGTCGATGATATAAGTTTCAGCATTGAGAAGGGCAGCATATTTGGGTTACTTGGGCCAAATGGCGCCGGTAAAACAACGCTTCTTAGAATGATAACCGGTATTTTTTATCCCGATGAAGGTGATATTATTTTTGACGGAAAAATTTTTGACCCGGCAAACGATATCATTAAGATCGGTTATATGCCTGAGGAACGCGGACTATACAAAAAAATGAAGATAGGTGAGCAGGCCTTATACCTTGCACAGCTTAAAGGCCTTAAGAAGGCTGATGCAATGGAGAAAATAAAATTCTGGTTTACAAGGCTAGAAATGCAAAGCTGGTGGAATAAAAAAATGGAAGACCTGAGTAAAGGGATGAGCCAGAAATTGCAGTTTGTTATTACCGTTTTACATGAACCCAAACTGATCATATTAGATGAGCCTTTCAGCGGCCTTGACCCTGTAAACGCGAATCTTATAAAAGATGAAATATACGGGCTTGCACAACGCGGCTGTACAGTAATATTCAGCACGCACAGGATGGAGCAGGTTGAAGAGATATGCGACCACATTATATTGATTAATCTTGGAAAGAAAATTTTGGACGGAACGGTGCAGCAGGTAAAGCAGGACTTTAAAGAAAATAAATTCAGTATTCAATTAGGCGGAGTACCAGCCAATATCAGCAGCAATTTTTTCGAAGTTCTGGATACACAGGCCAACAAACTTATTGTACGAATTAATGACGGGTATAAAAGCAACGACGTACTGCAATATTTTATTCAGAAAAACTATAACATAGAGGCTTTTAACGAAATACTTCCTTCACTGAATGATATTTTTATTCATTTGGTGGAAGGTACAAAAGCTGTTTCCCGTTCATTTCAGAAGGTAGATTAATTTCTTGCAGATCCACAAATTTCAAACACATGAGAATATGAATAAGATACCATTAATTATACAAAGAGAATATTTATCACGCGTAAAAAACAGGACATTTCTCCTTACAACGATTTTAACGCCACTGTTATTTGTCGGCCTGATTTTTGGCATCGCTTTTCTTTCCGTTAAAGGAAAGGATCGATTAAAAATTGCAGTAATTGATCAAAACGGCTTCTTTGCAAATAATTTAAAGGGCGATAGTGACCTCACTTTTGCCTATGCTGCAGGTGTTGATTCAACCAACTATTTTGACAAGGGCTATTCGGCTTTGCTTACAATCACCAAACTTGATACTTCCAAAACGCAGAATTTTTATATCCGTTCAAGAAAATCGATAGGTTTAGGCACTACAGGATCAATAGAAGACAAAATAAATGCCGTAATTGAAGATAACATGCTTCAAAAACAAGGCATTTTAAGAAGCACCCTTGATTCAATACATGCAAGCTCTCATGTGGCTAACGTAAAATCGCAGGAAGAAGAAAATGGCAAAGCAAGGGAAAGCAACCAAGTTGTAGCCGCGATAATTGGTTATGTTAGCGGCATACTTATTTATATAACCATGCTTATTTATGGCATGATGCTTATGCGCGGCGTTATGGAGGAAAAAACAAGCCGCATAGCGGAGGTAATTGTGAGTAGCGTAAAGCCATTTCAACTAATGATGGGCAAAATTATTGGTATTGGTGCGGTGGGCCTTACGCAATTTGTAATATGGATAGTGCTTATAATTGTATTGTCAGCAAGTGCGCAATTTTTAATTCCGCACGATGTCATGCAGCAAGTTCAAACCTTGCAGCAGCACAATGGAACTATGCCCGGCGCTTCAGCGCCTGCAGGCGATTGGGCACAGGGTATTTATTCCGTTAAGCACGATGCCAATTGGCCGGTTATCATTGGTTGTTTCATTTTTTATTTTCTTGGGGGCTACCTATTCTATGCTGCGTTGTTTGCAGCCATTGGCTGTGTGGTGGAAGATATACAAAGCTCACAAAGCCTTACCATACCTGTAACAATGCCCATTATATTTTCTTTTATTATAGGAACAAATGCTGTGCAAGTTCCTGATAGCCCGCTTGCAATATGGGCAAGTATAATACCCTTCAGTTCGCCCATTGTTATGATGTCGCGCATTGCATACGGGGTTCCCGGTACGGTAACCTATCTGCAATTAGGCTCAAGCATATTATTGTTGACTGGTGGCTTTTTATTCACCACCTGGATGGCAGGAAAAATTTACCGTACAGGCATTTTAATGTATGGGAAAAAGACCACCTGGAAAGAATTGGTGAAATGGGGGTTTCGGAAAAACTAAAATAATTGCAGATTGGCCCTGCCCGACTGAATCGTTCAGGCGGGGATCTTAGATTGCAGATTTTTGTAAAGAATGTTCTGCTACCTTCTGGCAGACATTTTCCGCTTTTCAACAATGCCGCTTTAACAGCAATATGACAACTTGCCGTATTTTTAATAAATTGTACAATGTTTGTATATGCAAACAATCTGTCAATCTATTTTTAATTAAGACTGAATTATGAAAATACTGCTTCAATATTTAAAACCGTATAAGTGGCTTGTTGGGCTCGCCTTGTTACTGGCGGCCGTAAACCAGAGTTTTTCGATGCTTGACCCTTTTTATTTTGGAAGATTTTTCGATAGGTACCTGACACACCCCTTTGCTATCGGTCATTTTGACGAACACAAAAAATTTATCCAGGACGCTGTCAGGTCAACAAGCCAATATATTTGGGGTGTCCTGGGCTTTTTGGGAATATTTATTGGAGTGGCAATGGTTTCACGAATTGCAAAAGCTTTCCAGGACTATTTTACCAATGTAATAGTACAAAAATTTGGTGCAAAAATTTTTACGGACGGCCTGCAACATTCAATGCAATTGCCCTACCAGGATTTTGAAGACCAGCGAAGCGGTGAAACATTATCCATCCTGACGAAAGTTAGGGCAGATACTGAAAAATTTATAATCGCATTTGTGAATGTTTTGTTTGCAATTTTAGTTGGGGTGGTTTTTGTTTGTGTTTATTCATTCAGCCTTCACTGGTCAATTATGCCGATATATACGGTGGGCATTGCGGCATTGGCCATTTTGACAAATTTTTTAAGTAAGAAAATTAAGATCATACAAAAAAGCATTGTAAAAGAGACTAACGCGCTGGCTGGTTCTACTACTGAATCATTGAGGAATATTGAGCTTGTAAAAAGCCTGGGGCTAACCGAACAAGAGATAAAAAGGCTTAACAGCAATACATATAAAATACTTGACCTTGAACTGCGAAAGGTTAAAAGCATACGCACACTTAGCTTTATACAAGGTACCTGTGTAAATTTTTTGCGCCAAGTGATCATGTTCACTTTGGCGTGGCTTGTATTTAGGGGCCTGCTAACTGCAGGACAGGTAATGACCCTTACTTTTTATTCTTTCTTTATATTCGGGCCACTGCAGGAAATTGGAAATATAATCATTGCATACAGGGAGGCAGAAGCATCTCTTATCAATTTTGACAATGTAATGAAAAAGCCCCCGGAAATTAATCCTTTAGTGCCAAAACACATTGGAGGCATTGAAGAACTTAGTTTCGATAATGTAACATTCAAACACCAAACAGCACAATACAAGGCGTTAGATAATATAAGTTTTGAAGTAGAAAAAGGTGAAACAGTTGCATTTGTTGGCCCTTCAGGCGCCGGCAAAAGCACATTGGTTAAAATGCTGGTGGGTTTGTACCGGCCACAGAACGGCACCGTTTTATATAATGGCGTAAACAGCAATGATATTGAGCTGGACGAACTGCGCAGCCAGATTGGTTTTGTAACACAGGACACCCAGTTATTCGCCGGAACTATTAAAGAGAACCTGATGTTTGTAAACCCTTCGGCAAGTGAAGAAGACCTGCTGGATGCCTTACAAAAAGCAAGTTGCAATGGTTTATTGTCAAGGGCAGAAAAAGGTATTGATACGATGATAGGCGAAGGCGGCCTGAAATTAAGCGGTGGCGAAAAACAACGGTTAAGCATTGCCCGTTCCTTATTGCGCCGCCCACATTTGCTGATATTTGATGAAGCTACTTCTTCTCTTGATTCTATTACCGAAGAAGAGATCACTTCTACTATTAAACGTATTTCAAACGAAAAGGAACAGATCACTGTGCTTATTGCACACCGCCTAAGCACCATCATGCATGCGGACAGGATATATGTACTTGAAAAAGGTCAGATAACAGAAACAGGCACCCACTATGAATTACTTGATGAAAAAGGCCTTTACTATGCTATGTGGAGGCAACAGATAGGTGAAAGAAAGTACGCCGCGGCGAGTGTGTAGAAACTCATCCCCTCATCCCCTGCCCCTTCTCCACGGGTGGAGAAGGGAAAAGCGAAGAAGATGGAGGATTATTGAAATCAATTTATCTCTTCCACTTCTTAAGAGCCTTTTCTATAAATTTATTTTGTTCATCAGTATAGATTTCTTTTGGGATATCTTCAATTCTTGTAACAGCAGAATATTTCGATTCTGGCTTAAATTCAATATTGACAGATAATGGCTTTGTTTTAATTTTCAACGCGAAGCCTTCTTTATCAGAATAGTATGTTACTCTATTTTGGTTTTTCATTAAGACCACATATCTATTTTTGGTTCTTATATTTATAGCAATTGTACCTACGGGTAAAGACTTTAGATCTAACATATTTTTAATTTTACAGAATATTTTATTTTCAGAATATATCCTTTAAGGCCTACACTATTCTTATGTCCCTTTCTCCATTTGTGGAGAAGGCCGGGATGAGGTTAGCTGGCCCTTTTGCCATGCAACAACATATTAACGGCATGATCAAGAGAACCTGCCCGTACAACTTCGCCGGCATTTACAAAATAAATCTCATCGGCGTTTTGTATAGTATTTAAACGGTGGGCAATGATAACGCGTGTGGTTTCTTCAGGTAATTTACTTAATATCTCTTCCAGTATTTGCTCTGTTATCGTATCAATATTAGCAGTAGCCTCATCAAGAATAAGCAATTCAGGGTTCCGCAGAACTGCGCGCATAAAGGCTATCAATTGTTTTTGCCCGAGGCTTATTACGTCGCCGGTTGACGCAAGAGGTGTGTCAAGCCCGTTGTCAAAAATATTCAGCAGGCTTTCGAGGCCGGCTGCTTTTATTACTTCCTCCAGTTCTTCGTTGGTATAGTCAGCATACTTTTTATTGCCGTATAAAATATTATCTTTTACTGTTCCCGAGAACAGGAATGGCTCCTGTAAAATAAACCCTATTTTTTCTGTTCTTTCTTCCGGTGTGTAAGAGCGTATATCTTTTCCATCAAGCATCACTGCGCCCTGTACGGGGTCGTATAACCGCGCTATTAACGAAGCCGTGGTTGTTTTGCCGCCCCCGGTTGGGCCAACCAGCGCGTATGTTTTGCCGCGTTCAAGATCAAAACTTATATTATGTAATATCTCTGTATCGGTGTAACCAAAATGTACATTTTTAAAAGCAAGCAGCGGCGCATCTTTGCTAAGCTTATAGTCTTTCATAACCGGCAGGTTTGATTCCAGGCCTAATATAACTGATATCCTGTCCCAGCCCGCCATGGCGACCTGGAAGTTTGCCCACAAGGCCGCAAGTTGCCGCAAAGGATTATAAAAATTTGTGGCATAGGCAAAGTATGCAACGAGGTAACCAATATTAAACTCGCCTGTGGTTATAAGGTGTATGCCATATATTAAAACAATTAATTGTGCAGCACTGGCAGCAAGGCCATAAACAGGGAGGAAGATATTGTTGGCAAGCCCCGCCCCTATTGCACTTTTATAATTGGCTTTATTGGCGTCATCGAAACGTTTTCTAAAATAATCCCGCCGGTTAAAAGCGATAATCACTTTAAAATTATTCAGGCTTTCCTGTATCTCCGCGCTTAAACCGCCCGTACTTTTTAAATTTATTGCATTCTTTTTCTTTACCCAAGCAGAGGTAATCTTTGTAAAAATAAAGATGATCAAGCCCGGCACTAAAGTAGCAAGCCCAAGCTTTATATTAATGATCAGCAAAAATATTCCTGCACCCGTCATGGTGGCAATGGTGCCTATAAACTGCATTAAAGATTGTGAAAAGAACTGGTTTATTTTATCGGTATCATTATTTACCCGCGATATAAGGTCGCCGGCCTTATTATCATTAAAAAAGGCAACGGGCAATTGCTGCAGTTTTATGAAAATACTGTTACGCAGCTTAAACAGCATGCGCTGGCCAATGCCGCCCATCGTCATAGTTTGCAGGTAGCTGGCAAAAAATGCCACTATATACATACCCAGCAGCAACCCCGAATACATTAATACGCCGTTGTAATCAGCATGTGCAGGTGGTTTTGGAGCAATATAATGGTTAATGGTAATGCCTATTATAAAAGGCCCAAGCAGGTTAAGGCTTGAATTGGTAAGAATGGCCAGCAGGGCGAAATACAGGTTTTTTCTTTCCTCCGATATTAGCTGCAGCAGTTTCCTTAACGCCTTTAGCGTAGAGGTTTTTTGCTGCTTCGCCGAAAGCTCATTAAGATTGTAATTCATAATTGCTGGTGCTCTGTTGTGAATTAAATATTTGTACGTACTCAGGGCTTGATTCCATTAACTCGTCGTGTGTGCCGGTTGCTACTATCTCTCCTTCCATCAGCACAATTACCTGGTCATAATGTTCAACTGAAGCAATTTTTTGGGTTACCGAGAGAAGCGTTATCCCGGGATAATTTTTCTCAATGTTATCTAATATCTTTTTTTCTGTATTAGTGTCAACGCGGGCAGTAAAATCATCCAGCAATAAAACGGTTGGGTTAATGGCCAGCGCCCTGGCCAGCATTATACGTTGTTTTTGGCCGCCTGATAAGCTGGTACCGCGTTCTGAAACAACAGTATCTAATTTTTGCGGCAGGGTATCAATATAATTTTTCAGTTCGGCAGTAGCAACTGCTTTGGCTAATGCCTCATCCGATACCTTTACATTAAAAGCAATATTCTCGCGTATGCTCATGTTAAAAATAATGCTGTCCTGAAAAACAAAGCCAACCTGGTTATGAAAATTTTCCTTGTTGTAACTGTCAATATCCTTCCCGTCAAAAGTTATTGTTCCCTCATTTTGTTTTATTAAGCCGGTTAACAGGTAAAGCAGTTGCGTTTTGCCTGCGGCTGTAGGGCCAATGATAGCGAGCTTTGAACCCGCTTCAACAGAAAAGTTAACGTTTTTTAATGCGGGTTTTTGCCCATACATCACTGATACGTTCTCCAGCGTAATATTACCCTTTAATTTATCCTGTACCGTACCCATCTCTTTTATGTCAGGAGCATTTAATACCATAGCGATACGCTGATAGCTTGCGGTTGCCTGTGCAATAATGTTGCTCATAAAACCAATTACGAGAATGGGGAATATGAGCATGGAAAGATAACTGTTAAAAGCGAAAAAATTGCCCACTGTCATACTTCCGCTAATTACAAAATGGCCACCCAATGCCAGTATGGTAAGCCCACCCATGTTTGCTGTAAATATTATAATAGGTATTAGCCCTGCAAATAATCTTAAGATACCCAATCCCAGGTTTTTTGCCTCCGTATTGGCTGACAGAAATTTATCATATTCCGGCTGCTGCGAGTTTATAACACGTATAATTGCCGCACCTAAAATGCTTTCATTAATAACTTTGTTAAGCCTGTCGATAATAGCACGGCTTTTTATAAAAATGGCGCGCACTTTTTTAAGCACAATAAAAAAAGTGCCGCCAATTATAGGTATAATGGCGATAATTGCCAGCGCAAGCTTCCAATTTATAGTAAACAGCATAATACACACACCAATAATAATGATGAGTGATGAGGCAATAGATGCCACTGCCATAGCAACAAACATTTTTATGGAATCAACATCTGCAGTTAGGTTTGTTAAAAGCTTTGAAGGGCTTACCTGCTCAACATACGCGTAGCTTTGCGCAGATATTTTAGCAGCCAGCTTTGTACGCATATCCCTTGCAACTTTTTCTGAAGCGAAAGTTTGCACCACGCTTTGCAAATACGCAAAAATGAATATGACAAAAGCCGCGATTGAAAATTTTATGAGTATATCATTTATTACAAGCTTATGATTATTGAAAGAATCTATGCCGTTTGCAATAATTTTGGGTAGCCACAAATTTATGCCGTTACTTAACAGGGTAAAAAGTAACAATAGAAATATAAGCCCCCTGTACGGTATCAGCAAAGCAAATACACTCGGGCCCTTCGGCGGCATACCCGGAGGCATTTTCGGGGAAACACTTGGTTTAGCAGTCTTGCTCATAAAAAATTGGTGTGCCTTGTAAAAGTTACAAAACTAAGTACGTACGTATATATCAAAGTCAATAATCAATTGAATTTTTCTAAAACATTTTTTCCACAATAACAGCAAACGCACATTCGTTTATCATTTAAACACAGTGCGCTACTGGTAACTGAATGCCCAACAAAACCAGCATAGTTTGTACCCGGCTGCGAAGCTTTTATACCAATTCAATTACGGTTATCTCAGGCAGTATGCCAACCCTTCCCGGATAACCAATAAAACCAAACCCCCTATTTACATATAATTTTTGTTTGCCGCTTTCGTAAAGGCCTGCCCATTCCTTATACATCCACTTTACGGGGCTCCATTTAATGCGCGGCAGTTCAAAGCCAAACTGCATACCATGTGTATGCCCTGCCAGCGTAAGGTCAATATCCGGGTATTTTGTTTTTACTTCCGCCTCCCAATGACTTGGGTCGTGGCTCATTAATATGGTAAAAGGGTATTTCTCTGCTCCTGCATAAGCAATATCCATTTTGCCATATTTAGGGAAATGGCCTTTTGCACCCCAGTTCTCAATGCCTATCAGTGCTATTTTTTGTTGGTCTTTCTCAAATACTACGTGCTCATTCATCAGTAGCCGCCATCCCATTTGCGCCTGTACCTGTTTTAAATGTTCAATACTTTCTAATTGCATAGGGGTGAACAAGCGCCTTCCCGCCAAAATTTCCATTTCTTTATGTTTTTCATCCCTGTCGGCCCACGAATAATAATCGCCATAATCGTGATTGCCAAGTACGCTGTAAACCCCCATAGGCGCTTCTAAACGCTTAAATATATCTATAAACCCATGCATTTCCCTGGCACGGTCATTTACAAGGTCTCCTGTAAACAAAATCAAATCTGGCTTTTCATTCAATATCATGTCAACCCCCCTGCTTACGGCCTTTTTATCATGCAGGCTTCCACTGTGTATGTCGCTTATCTGCACAATTTTTAACCCTTTAAAAGCACCAGGCAGGCTTTTAAATGCAAGTTTTATATGCCTTATTTGATAATTGTATTTATTACTAAATCCAAGCAAAAGCAGTGCAAATGCTCCCGCACCAATTAGAATGCCGGCCCAGCCAAGAAATAATGAACGGTTTATACTGCCTGCATAGGTAAAATCCACGCCGGTACCGGGGAATATTTTTGCAATTATTAAAAGTAAGCCACGGCGCAGGTCATCCAACAGAAAAAACACAGATGCAATTGCCTTGGCTAAGAATATTCCAATAATTATTGCAAAAACATAGTTACGCATTAACACATGATGCTTAAAATAACGCATAACGGGAAACAAAAGGATCACGGTAAAGGCAGATGCCGAAACAGCCCAATATAAAATGGAAATTATAAAACGGATACCTTCACTGTTATGCCTAAGCATAAAATAAACAACCGAGAAAACATACAGATCAACAAGAAAAAGAATCCCTACAATAAGCCACCGGCCTTTCCATTTTCGCATACACTATTTAAATTTATAAGAAGGAC
>Ga0206915_1151_pt1 | contig 12902 bp, 9 predicted proteins | sample Alteio_BWOrgHeat_70_FD_152945 | JGI IMG/M metagenome (GOLD analysis project Ga0206915, IMG submission 152945) | Enriched cells from forest soil in Barre Woods Harvard Forest LTER site, Petersham, Massachusetts, United States -... | ecosystem: Environmental > Terrestrial > Soil > Temperate forest > O...
TGTTTTGTTTCACGGGCAGGTTTTAGAAAAGGAGATTACGGGGAAAAACGCGCTGGCGGTAGATGCTTTTAACAGGCATGTTGCTGCTGATACGCGCACTGAACAGCTAATACTAACTGTACGGGACGGCCTTATGCTGATTAAAAAAACAAACCAATGAAGAAAATTGCTTTAATCTTATTATTGTTAATAGTTGTTGCTATAACTTTTGCACAAGACGACGCTATTAAACAATACATTGAAACTTACAGGGAAGTAGCTATCAAAGAAATGATGCGCACGGGTGTGCCGGCAGCCATTACACTTGCCCAGGGTATAGTGGAATCTAAAGCCGGGCAGAGCGACCTGGTAAAAGCTTCTAATAACCATTTTGGTATAAAATGCAAGACTGAATGGACAGGGGATAGGGTTTATCATGATGATGACCAAAAGAATGAATGTTTCCGTGTTTATCAAAGTGCTGAAGAATCATTCCGCGACCATTCAGATTTTTTAAAGAACAGGCCTTACTACACCGACCTTTTTTACCTTGACCCCGCCGATTACAAAGCATGGGCAAAAGGGTTAAAAAAAGATGGCTATGCAACAGAACGTAATTATCCCGAGATGTTGTGTAAAATGATTGAGGATTATGGCCTGCAGCAATACAGCCTGCTGGCGCTTGAACGTATTAAGAACGGAGAACAGCCGGAATATGCAAATAATAATACCGATACCAGGAATAATAACGCGCAAACAACTGTACAGGAAACCGGTAAGGGCAGTGCAGTTTTAGTTGCTAATGATAAACCTGCTGAATTAAATAATGAAAAAGATGCATCAAACGGCAATAACGCGGTTGCTGCTGTTAATACAGAAATAAGTTCAACTGCTTATCCCGACGGCGTTTTTACCATAAACGAAACGCATGTTATTTATGCAAAGGCCGGTACATCGTTGCTGGCGCTGGCAAGCAATTACAATATTGGCTACAAAACCTTATTAAATTTTAATGAGCTTGATAAAGCAGATATTTTAGACAGAGATATGCTTATATACCTGGAAAAGAAACCAAAAAAAGGGTGCAGGGACTATCATATTGTTGCATCTGAAGAAACCATAGAAGATATAGCACAGAAGGAAGGTGTACGGCTGGAAAGCCTTTTACAATATAACCTGTTACACAGGGGTTTGCAGCCTGCAGCAGGCCAAAAAATTTATTTGCGTGGTGCCTCCGGCTCAGCACCTAAGCTCCAGAGGGGGCAGATGAGCTAATTGATTTGCTATAATCGCTTATCCTTAACAAACACTTCAATGGCAATAATAAAGGTTCACGATAAATATTTTGAGCCTTATCTTTCCGAAGAAACCATTCAGCATAAAGTAAAAGAACTGGCAGAACTTATTAATAAAGATTATGAAGGCAGACGGCCTTTGTTCATTGCCATCCTCAACGGTTCTTTTATGTTTGCCGCCGACCTTTTTAAGCACCTTAGCTTAGACGTGGAGATAAGTTTTATTAAGCTGGCCTCTTACAAAGGAACAAGATCTACGGGGCATGTAATAACTTCCATTGGGCTTGATACGGATATTACAGGCCGCGATATAATTATAGTAGAAGATATAATTGATACCGGCAAAACACTGCATAATTTCCTTCCCCAACTTATTAACCAGCAACCTGCATCCATAAAAATCGCCATACTGCTGCATAAACCGTCTGCCACCGTTTACCCGGTTGATATTCAATATTGCTGCTTTTCAATCCCCGATAAATTTGTGGTTGGCTATGGCCTGGACTATGACGGGCATGGCCGTAACCTGAAAGAAATATATCAATTAAAGGAAAGGGGACAGTTTTAACACACAATGCGTTGGTTGTTAGCAAAGATGGATTTACATTTAATGTGCAAAAGTGTAACCCTTTTTGAAACAACCAATTTTTATACTGATTTTCTGTACCTGCGTATTAAATGCGTCATCGCAATTTTACCTGCGTGGTATAGTGCATGATGAAAAGGGTAAGGGGTTGTATAATGTTAAGCTTCAACTCTATTCAAAAGGCACTTATCCATACTATACCGGAAACTCCGGCGCTTTTGGTATACCTACATCCATACCGGTTGATACAATAACTCTTCAGTCTGAGGGTTACGAAACACTTAAATGTGCTGTTGATGCCAACAAATTTCAATCGCTTACATTAAAAATGCTGCCTGCTAATGCCAGATTAAACCATTTGCGGCTGATATCTGTTACAAAGGACAAGCAGGATGTAAAGCACGATGAAATATATTACCATGGGGGTGAAAGTTATTCCAGCCTGGTAGAGAATAATTTTGTTGATGCTGAAAAATTCCCCCAAACAGGTTTTGCGGTTAATGTTGACAGGGCATCTTACAGTAATATCAGGAGGTTTTTGAACAATGGCGCAAAAGTGCCCCCGGATGCCGTACGGATAGAAGAAATGCTGAATTATTTCAGTTTCCCCGGTATAAACACAAACACATCCCGCCAGGCATTTATAGGTAAAACCCAGCTTACATCCTGCCCGTGGAATATTAATAATGAGTTGCTTTTTATAAACCTGCAGGCACCTTCGCTGAATTTAGACCAGATACCCCCTACTAATCTCATTTTTTTGATTGATGTTTCCGGGTCAATGGATCAACCCAACAGATTGCCGCTGCTAAAATCAGCTTTTAAATTCCTTGTGAATAACCTGCGGACGCAGGATACTGTTGCAATAGTTGTTTACGGGGGCGCAGTAGGTATTTGGCTGCAACCCACATCAGGTGCAAAAAAAAGGGAGATAAATGATGCAATTGAAAAACTTGAAGCAGATGGTGATACGCCCGGCGAAGCTGCCATTCGCACGGCATACTCCCTTGCTGAAAGGGCATTTAACCATAGCGCCAACAACAGGGTTATTCTTGCTACAGATGGCGACTTTAATGTTGGGCAAACGACAGAAAAAGAGCTGGAAGACCTTATTAGTGATCACAGGCAATCAGGTATTTTTCTAACCTGTATTGGAGTAGGTATGGGCAACTATAAAGACAGTAAACTGGAGGCGCTTGCCAAAAGCGGCAACGGGAATTTTGCTTATATAGACAATTTGCACGAAGCGGAAAAGGTATTGGTAACTGAGTTTACAAAAACATTATACGCCGTTGCTACTGATTGCTATGTAGGGATAACTTTTAACCCGGAAATGGTGAAGCAATACCGGTTAATTGGCTTTGATAATAAAATAGATGCTATACAGGACAGTACCAGCGTACTTGAAGGTGGCGAAGTAGGAACAGGGCATTCGTTAATGGCGGTTTTTGAAATAGAACCAACAGATAAAAATATAGAAGCTGTTACAAATGAAATTAAAGATGATGAAATAGCAACAATAAAACTACAGTATAAATTGCCGGGACAGAGTAATGACGAACTTCAGAAATTTCCAATAAAAAATGATTATATAGATATTTCGGCTGCAGACAGCAGCGTACGCTTTGCTACCGCCTTAGTTATGTTTGGGGAGCTTTTAAAGCAATCTGGTTTCGCAAAAAATTATTCATGGAATGATATAAGTCTCCTGTCAAGGTCAGCAGTAAATATGCACGATTATTCCCAGGCAGAGTTTTTAAATATGGTGGAAAAAGCCAAAAAAATATACACCCCTGGAAAGAAGAAAAAAAAGGATGAAGAGCAATAGAAATTTATTAATGGCTGTTAGCCGGCGGAGGATCATAAACCAAAGCACCCCCTTTGCCAAATAACCGCAAAGCAATTTCTTTTCCCACTCCATCACTTTGCTTAAATATCAGCCGCTGATCACTGATAACAGGCCTGCCGGAAACAGTAACAGAAATAAGTGCCTCGTATTTATCACCCCTTTTATCAAATGTTATATAAGCAGTTGGATTGCCGCCTTGTGCTTCGGTTACCCACTTAATATTGCAGCCTTTTAATTCACTTATAACACTGCGGGTTGCAGCATCGTCCACACCCGAAGTGTTCAGTTGCATTTCCATTTTCAAACCTGAAAAAGGCACCAACTGGGGGTATCCTATAAAAAGCTGGTTACGGAACTGCGCAAGGTTGGTTTTATCCCCATTATCATTATATACCTTACCAAGGGCTTCATATAACCGCGCGACAAATAATTTTTCATGTGCTGTGTCAAGCACAACAGATTCGTTTAAACTTTCCATTTCTTTTTGGGCTTCGCTCTCCTTGCCCGATTGTAATTTAAACTGCGCTTCAAACAGTTTAAAGTACCGCTGAATATTGGCACGTTTATCTGTTTGCTGGTATTGCCCGTATTTCTTTACGAAATAGGAAGAGCTGAAATCTTTTAATAAAAACCATGCTTCATCATACGTTGTGGTTGCTTCGCCGCAGAAGAGATCATATACCGTCCTGTCTCTTTCAGGATTAAAAATAAGCTGATTTATCACCACATATTCAGCCATCATTTTCTCCGTTTTATAGCTGGCCAGTTCATACAGGCTTCCAGGGCTGTGCCACCATCCCTGGTTTAAAAATTTTACCTGGTCTATCTTTTTGTCGGCCAACTGCACCCTCAACAGGTTAATGGTAAAATCGTATTGATTTTGAGTAAGCGTAGTGCCTATATGCAGTTCTTTAAAGTTTGCAGCTTTATTGAGCGCCTCTTCGCAACTGTCTAATTGCCCGTCGTATAAATATGCTCTCGCCAGGGCAATATTGTACCAGCCAAAACCCGGTGTAGAACCACTTTGCGTAATAATGTTTTGCGCCATATTAATTGCAGCCTTAGTACGGCCGCTGTAAACGTATAATTCAGGCACGTAATAATAAGGCTCGCGCAACATACCAGGCAGAAAAGATTTATTTCGATCTCTTTCAAAGTACTCAACAGCATTTGCAAAATTCCCTATCTCGCTTTGCATGCCCCCATAGTTGTTCCAGGATACGCGGCCACCTACAATAAGCTTTTGATAGTAGTATTCGCTGCTGTCATAATTTTTCATATAACAATGCAATAAAGCAAGATAATGGTAGGTTGACATGCGCAGGGTGTTGCTTACATTGGGCCCAAACAACGGTCGCACGGTCTCATCATAATGATCTATCCTGCCAAAATCTTTATAGCAATAAGCCAGGGCTGTTTGTTCATTGTCCGCTACATTATCTTTTAAGAAAGAATACTTTGCCGAAGTGAAAAAACGGTTACGGTGAAACGTCCATGCTTTAATGGTATTAACGCCAATTTCGTCAATCGGAAATTTGTATTTATCATAGCTGTTTGCCACCCACATAACAGAATCCGGCATTTCAATGTTATCATAGCACTCCTTAAGGTTCAGCGTTATTTGGTTGAAATCATTAAAGCGGGCAAAATTTTGGAGATTAAGATTAGCAGGAGTAAAAAGATCTGATAACAGGCTGCCATAATCTTTTTGCATAAGCAAAAAAGCTTTTCGTAATGCAGGTATGGCGTTTTTGTATCCCAAATAATCTGCGCTCCTGTCGGCTTTAAACATGCCTTCATACATATAACCCACATAATAAGCACTGTCAAGGCGGATAAATTCCCTGCTTCTTGGTAATGCATCTTTATCAGTTGGCCTAACGCCAACACGCTTTGCATCAATTTCGTAACGCGCAGCGGCTTTATCCTGGGCAAATACCGAATTAATAATTAATAATGAACAATTAATAATTATAAATACCCTGGCCGGTCTTTTCCAGTCTATCATTCCGGCAATTTTATTTTTAAAAAGTTCAAGCATCCCAATTATTAATTACTAATTATCAATTCTTAATTTTCTTATTTACCAATTTTTAACTTGCTAAGCCTGTCAAGCTCTTTGTCTAAAATCCCCGCGAGCGCCTTTTGTTTTGCTTCTTTATTACGATATATAAGCCGGTGATCAATTACCGCGGGCGTTAAGTGCTGCACATCATCTTCTGTTACAAATGTTCTGCCGTTTACCAGGGCATACGCTTTAAGGCATTTTAAAAAAGTAATGCCACTCCGGGTAGATGCTCCTAAAATAATATCCGGGTGTTTGCGTGTATCACGTACAATATTTTTTACGCCGGCAATGATCTCTTCGTGAATGGAAATTTTTTCTGCTTCATCCTGGAGGAACAATATCTCATCCATGCTTAAAACCTGTGTAATATGATCGAGATTATTTTGAATGCCAATGTAATTCCTGTATATATCCATTTCGGTTTCTTCATCCACATAGCCAAAATGTATTTTAAGGTAAAAACGGTCTAACTGTGCTGCGGGTAAAGGATAGGTGCCCTCCATCTCAATGGGGTTTTGAGTTGCAATCGTAAAGAATAACCTTTCTAATGGATAAGTTGTTTCACCCATAGTTATCTGGTTCTCAGCCATACACTCCAGCAACGCCGACTGCACTTTTGGCGAGGCACGGTTTATTTCATCCGCCAGTAAAACATTACAGAATAAAGGCCCCTTTTTAAAAATGAATTCTTTTTTAATATCGTCAAATATGTGGGAGCCGATAAGATCCATTGGCAGCAGGTCTGGCGTAAATTGTATCCGTTTAAAATTGGTAGTAGCTTCATGATGGCTGCCGGAAATACTTTGCGCCAAAGTTTTAGCCATTACCGTTTTGCCTGTGCCGGGATTATCTTCCATTAATATATGGCCTTTGGCAATTAACGCGGTAAGTATAAACTGAATTTGCATCCGTTTACCGCGTATCACCTGTTCTATATTGTTCGTCAGTTTTTTAATGCTGTTCAATGCCTGTTCCAACTGGATTGCTTGCTCCATACTTAACTTATTTTAGGTTGCGTGAAAAATTGAATGGTATTATAAATATTTAAGAACTTGCTTATTCTTGTACCAAGCGGTACCTGTTTACGTACCTGCTTAATAAATGGTTTATAAAATTCATGTACAGTTTGCTTTTCACTGTCAGTTAATGAAACTGAACTGTATTTTAATTTTTGATAGATGTTGCTGAACTGTTCAAAGTTTGTTACAAACCGGCCATCTATCATTTTTGCATATTGTTGCGGCCCCTGGTTGGTTCTGTAGTATCCCAACTGGTTTAAATAATACATGGCAGCACGGTAAGTATTAAATGCTTTTTGTTTAGCATCTTTTCGCGACCTTGCTGCTGCCGCAAAATATTGCATTATAAGCCAGGGAGATGAAAACACCAGTATAGTAATACCTGCAAGAATGATAAGCGACATCCATAATACTCTCATCCAGTCAACTGGTTTTGCTTCCTGCTCTGCTGCTTTTTTCCTTTCCTGTTCTTTGCTTTCCGGTTCAATTATTTTTATTTCATCAATCGGAATAAGCTTTGGCATTTTTTTAAGCACTGACTGAACACTATCATTATCCGAAGCATTGAGGTTCTTTAACACTTCAGCATAAGAAGCCGCTGTTACGTGCATGCCATCTTTAATAGTGCTTAATTTAACCGCGCCTGTATCTACTGAAACTGTTGCTAATGAAACATCGGTTTCAATATGCTGGGTAACTGCGGTTTCAAAATCCTTGTCATGAAATATTATCTTTTTAACGTCCATCTTCATGCGTTTGGCCACCGTATCAATATCTGTTACAGTACCATCAGCAACAAAATAGGCCTGCTGCATATTTAACGGCGGAGTTTGGTCTGGCTGCGGGGACTCGTGGCTGTTAAAATCAGGCACGGTTGTATCAAAATCTATCCATCCATAGCCTGGAAAATAAGCCTGCACCCATGCGTGCGCCTGTTTCTCGTAAAACCAATACCAGCCAGGGTTTTTGCTGCTTCTGTCAACGGTTAAATAACCAACTGCCACTCTCGAAGGGATCCCCATTGACCTTAATAAAAACAGCGTAGCACCCGCGAAGTAAGCGCAATACCCTTTTCTGTTCTCAAACAAAAAATAAGTAAGCTTGTTGGCGCTGGGTAAACCGGGTATGCCGGGGTTGTCGGAATATTTGAACAGCGGTTGGCCAAATTCATCTTTGCTTAAAAAATAATTGCGCACTGCCAGCATCTTGTCGGCCGGCGTTCTTGCATCGGCGCTTAATTGCCTTGCAAGATCTTTTATTTTATCATACTCCTGGTCTTTTGGCATGAAAGTATAATAATCATAAAACTTTTTATCAAGTTTTGAAAAATCGGTTACCGTTCTAAGAACATCAAACCTCGCTTTTTGAAAATCTTCAATTTGTTTGTTTCCTGCGGGGTTGTAAATAAAGTAGGCGCTGTTAAGTTCGCTTACATACATTTTTGCCCGGTATGCGCTCCTGTATTGTGTTTTATATTCATTAGGTACGGGTATAGGCTGGCAAAAGAAAGAAGTTGAAGGCGCTACATAATCGTCCGGTGACATCAATACCTTATAAACATCCGCGCTTATAATTTTTCGGCCAACAGTGGCATGTGTATTTTTAATTACATTAGAATCAAGCTTGGTAAAGTACAATGGGATTTTTGAGGGATCGGGAATAAAAAGATCATTATCCGGCATGAGAGGGTCACGCTCAAAAGTTTGGGTAAGCGTATCAAATTTGGTGAAATAATATGCCGTAAAATAAAGGGGATTGGGTGTAGTGCCATCCGGAAAATAGCTGTCAAGCTTTGAAACAAATATCAGCCTGTTGTCTTTGCTTAGCGAGCCTGTTAATTTTGTTTGATCTTTATTGCTGATACTTCCATCCTTATTATCCTTGGTCATGCTCTCGCTGTTGCTCTTGTTCTGGTCGTATTTGCCCTGGCCGCCACCCCATTCTTTTTCAATGGCTTTAAAATCTTTATTAAAAAATGCTAATACAAACAAAAGCAGTACGATCATTATTATATCAAAACCTATTATTCGTTTTAGAACAAACCAGCTAAAATATTTTTCATCGTTGTTTATATTCCTTATTAATTCAGAAGTATAAATGATATAAACTGAGTACATGATAAGGATAACAAATTTCCCCACCAGGTCAGAAAAAAAGAAATACTGCGAACGGCTTAGTGTAATTATTACCACTGCCGTGATAAATAGCGGCCAAAAAATGCTGAAATATCTTGACCTTGAAAAGCCAAAACCCGTGATCCAACCGGCTGAGAAAAGAATAAGGAATATCATTACCCGCACCGAAACAAACAACCCGTCAAACTCGCCAACAGCAAAAGAGCCTGTAAATTTGTATGCTATATAAAAAATAAGGAACAACAAGGCTGCGGTGGTGACAAAACGGAACCTGAAACTGTAAAAAATAAGTGAAATAGCCATACCCGCTGTAAATGTCCAGCCCTGTTCCAGCCACCTGTTTTGCAATATGCCGTAGTTTTCATTAATGCTGTTCAAAAGATAAAAAGCCAGGCATGCAGTGGGTGCGGCCAATAATACCAATTGGGCAACTACTTTTTTCCAGTTATGTACTTTTCCTATATTCATGAATTAGATTACAAGCGTTTTATCATATTTTGAAAACAGTTCTGCCAGCTTCTTTTCGTTCTGCGTTATCTTCGGCCTCAATAAAGAAAGCTGCCAGTTTGTTTTATATTTTTCAAGCTCATTCTTTTCCTGCTGTATAAATAGCCATTTTAATAACCCAACAAGGTACGAGCGCTGCAGGCTATTACTTAATTTAATTAATACAAAAAATGTGCTGCCAGTAGCAGATGAAAGCAATTCCCCCACTTGCCCTGCGTCTGCCAGAGACGTAACAACAACTACCGAAGCATCTTTCATGTTAACATAAGATTTTATATCCTTATCTGTTTGCCAATCGCTGGTGCTTATGGTGTATTCAACCATTTTTTTCTCGTCTGTAAAACTTGCATTTGACGCATGCTGATCGGGAATATACTTAATTTCAAAGCCCTGTTCAGCAAGTTTTTGATAAATGGCCCAGGTAATGGTTTTAAAGTAGTTAAGAAAATAAATGTCAACGGTGCTGTTATATGACTCATTAAAATGGTTGTAAAACGACACATACAGGTAAGCCTGTGATGCATAGGGATCCAGTATTTCGGGTATGCGCACCACCAGTTCTTTATTTTTGGCATATATTTTCCATACAATACGGCGCACATCATCATTATTCTCAAAATTCTTATAGTTGATAAACTCTCCTTCAACTCTTTTTAATTCTTCAATCCGCGTTTCAGTGTCTTCTGTTTTCCTCGGAGATATAGCAAAATTTTTAGCGTTTTCTTTAGTCGGGGGCGTATAAAAATGGTCTGTGACCGGTATGGGCACTGCAAATGAAAAGAACTGAAAAAAATCTTCGAAGTAAATGATCACTTTTTCCAGGTGGTATTCTTTTATTTCGGGCAGGCTCCAGGTATAATCCCCGTCAAGCGTAGTGGATATCATCTTACGTTGACTGCGTTGAGCAAGAGCGAATTTTTCAGTATAGTTATCACCATCGTATTTTAGCCTCAGTTTTACAAAACCCAAAAAAGGCTTTAACATAGGCGAAACCTGCAGGTGCACGCCCTGTTTCTGGTTACCATCTTCATTCTTCGCAATTCCTGAAGTGTTAATGAAGAATTTTATATTCCCATTACTTTTTTCAATCAAAAAGTACATCAATGAAAAGCCAACAGTTAGCAGGGCAACCGCAAGCAATGCTACCATAAACCATATTGCAATATGCAGCAAAAGATGAAACATGTCGCTGAACAACGTGCCTGGAATTTGGGTATGCTGCATTAACCACAAATACGCTACGTAGGCGCCGGCCCCAAAAAGAAAAAAGTAAAATGTGAACGGAACAAAAAAACTTGCCGGCAAAAGCAGGTTGCGGATATTTTTCGATGAGTTATTCATTATTCAGACGGTAAAATAAAGAAAGAACATTGGAATGAAAAAACATATGCCCAATACAGGGTATTTTTAACTGAAACTTTACTTTCTTTGCCACCCTGTGAGCAGTTTTACTACATATAAGCAATGCCCGGTGTGCAATGGTACAAATATTCTGCCTGTTTTACATGTGAAAGATCACACGGTAAGCAAACTGGTATTTGAGGTATGGCAATGCGATACCTGCACCGCCAGGTTTACCCAGGATGTGCCCGTCAATGAAGAAATTGGTAACTATTACCAGTCAGAAGCTTACGTTTCGCACACTGACACTAAAAAAGGGTTTATAAACCGTTTGTACCATATCGTCCGCAATTTTACGCTGCAAACCAAAAGAAGGCTGGTACAAAAAACAGCCAACCTTAAAACCGGCAAATTGCTTGATGTTGGCGCAGGCACAGGGGCTTTTGCAGCAACCATGCAGCGGGCCGGATGGAATGTAACCGGCCTTGAACCCGATGAAACTGCAAGGGCTAACGCCGGTAAGCAGCATAATATTCAATTGCAAAGCCCCGATAACCTTTTTGTATTACCGGCAAATTCATTTGACGCCATTACCATGTGGCACGTGCTGGAACATGTGCATGAAGTGCACAGGTACATGGATAATTTTAGTTCTATTCTCAAGCCCAAAGGCGCATTAATCATTGCCGTACCCAACTATACCAGTTACGATGCTGACGCATACAAAGAGTATTGGGCAGCCTACGATGTGCCACGGCACCTGTATCATTTTTCACCGCAAAGCATGCTGTCTTTGGCCCAACAGCATGGGTTTACTATTGCACAATACCGGCCTATGTGGTTTGACAGTTTTTATGTTTCCATGCTCAGCGAACAATACAAAACCGGTAAGGCTGGCCTGGTAAAAGCGGTTTGGGTAGGATTGCTATCAAATATTAAGGCGATGTTTGACAGCCACAAATGCAGCTCGATAATTTATGTGATGAAGAAGGTTTGAGGGGTTTGAGAGTTTGAGAGTTTTGAGAAGATAACAATTCAGGTTTCCGTTATTTTGAGGCCCTTTTTTCGACCATCTTTAATAATCCCGTTTCATACCTTGTCAAGAAGCTAAAAAAATCTATATCTGCTATTTTAAATTTTTTTGTTTTTGACCAGTAGCCTTTTTTATCTATTAGCCTGGTCTGTACTTTCTGCCGGGATACAGAAAGTATTTTTCCAACATAATATGATTTATCGTTTCCGCCAATAAAAATTGCTACCAGCCCTTTATTTTTTGCCTCCTTTAAGGCGGAATAAAACGTGTTAACTTTATTTAGCGGCAAAACATCTAAAAAATCAATAAGATTATTTATTCTTATGTCCAGGCTATTGTTCTTATAAACGGCATAAGACTCTATATCCTTGTTTCTAACAACAGAAAAGCCATCAAACATTTTCCTTTTAAAATCATAATTTACTATCAGCCACACATATTTATTTGCTTTCAGGCACACTCCTGAATAAGTAGCCCTTTGCGATGAGGAAAATTTAATCTCAATAATCCGGTTTTTCTGAATAGCCTGTTCTAAGTCCATTTGCTAATATATGCTTTACCAGGTTCTAAAATGCAGGGGGTTGCAATTTGAGAACATTCAAACATTCGAGCTGGTAAACCTATGAACTTTGGAACTTGTGAACTCTTGAACTATTCAAACACTTAAACTTTCAAACTCGTATTCCGCCGAACATTTCAACTATTTTATCCTACTTAACCCATCTTGCCTTAACTTTAAAGCCTCAAATTAAAACCGGTATATTGCCGGGTTAGCAAGTACCTGTAATCGCAACATACAAAACATACGGTCATGGAAGTTTTAAAAGAACGGTTTAAGGCTAAGGCTGATGCAAAAGCCGCAGAGATTAAAGATTTACTGAAACAGAATGGATCAAAAAAAATAGGCGAGGTTACACTTGCGCAGGTTTACCAGGGTATGCGTGGTATTACGGGGCTTGTTACCGAAACCAGCCTGCTGGATGCACAGGAGGGGATACGTTTTCGCGGGTACTCCATACCCGAACTAAGCGAAAAATTACCGCGGGTAAATGGCGGCGGCGAGCCGTTGCCCGAAGGTTTGTTCTATCTT
>Ga0206915_1153_pt1 | contig 12810 bp, 7 predicted proteins | sample Alteio_BWOrgHeat_70_FD_152945 | JGI IMG/M metagenome (GOLD analysis project Ga0206915, IMG submission 152945) | Enriched cells from forest soil in Barre Woods Harvard Forest LTER site, Petersham, Massachusetts, United States -... | ecosystem: Environmental > Terrestrial > Soil > Temperate forest > O...
AACAAAGAGAACTTAGATTACAGAAAAATTACACGTTCAATAATCAACAAACGTGAATTGGCTTCTCCTTTTTCAGAATTCTTAGGAGTCGCAGTAGTTATTGGAGTTATCATTTACGGTGGGAAACTGGTATTAGCAAATACGGGGGAGTTAAACGCAAGTATGTTTATTACCTATTTAGTCTTTTATTCACAAATTTTATCTCCGGCGAAAAATATTTCTTCGGCAATCACCAATATCCAAAGAGGATTAGCGGCAGGAGACAGGGTACTTAAAATAATAGATACGGCTCATGACACTGCCGAACTTCCAAATGCCAGAGATATAAAAAGCTTCACTGAAAAAATTGAATATAAAAACGTATTTTTTGCATACAGCAAAGGTGATGAAGGCTATGTATTAAAAAATGTCAACCTTGCTGTTTCAAAAGGTAAAACCATTGCATTGGTAGGACAATCTGGTTCCGGAAAATCAACAATGGCCGATATGCTGCCTCGTTTTTATGATCCATCGGGCGGGGAAATACTGATTGATGGTATGAACATTAAAGAATTAAAACTTCATGACCTCCGATCATTGATAGGAGTTGTGACCCAAGAATCCATACTTTTCAATGACACTGTTTTTAATAACATTGCATTTGGCATGAGCAACGTCAAACAAGAAGATGTAATAGCAGCTGCTAAAATTGCCAATGCCCACGACTTTATTATGGAAATGCAGGACGCTTATCAAAGTTACATCGGCGACAGAGGTAGCAAACTATCTGGTGGTCAACGGCAAAGGCTGAGCATTGCGAGAGCCATTTTAAAAAACCCACCCATACTTATTTTAGATGAGGCTACTTCCGCTCTTGATACCGAATCAGAAAAATTGGTACAAGATGCCTTGAATAAATTAATGCAAAACCGTACTTCCATTATAATTGCCCACCGACTGTCGACCATCCAGCATGCCGATGAAATAGTTGTTCTGCAAAAGGGCGAAATAATTGAAAGAGGAAATCACGGCGAACTTCTTTCAAAAAACGGAACCTATAAAAAACTATACGATCTTCAGCTTTTTGTGTAATTATGGACTTCCCTAAAGTAATATTAAGTTCAGGAAAAGATCAATCACCCAAGAGGTTTCACCCCTGGATATTTTCAGGTGCAATAAAAAAAATAAAAGGAGAAGTTAACGAAGGCGACGTAGTGGAAGTTTATTCCAACCATGATGAATACCTCGGAACAGGACATTACCAGATAGGCTCAATTGCCGTCAGGATTTTTTCATTCCAGCAGGTTAATCCCGATTACAATTACTGGAAAAGTAAGATAGAAAAAGCGTATAACTACCGTAAAAACATAGGGCTGACTGATCACCCGGAGACTAATGTTTACCGCTTGGTTTATGCAGAAGGAGACGAACTTCCGGGATTAATTATTGATTATTACAATGGCACGGCCGTTTTACAAACCCATTCCATTGGAATGCATCTTATAAAAAATCATATTGTTGAAACATTAAAGGAAATTTACGGAAGTCAGTTAAAAGCCGTTTACGACAAAAGTGCGGAAACCATCCCCAAGCAATCCAAAATAGAGGCAATTAATGGATACTTGTATGGAAATTCAGGATTAACAGAAGTGACAGAAAATGGTCACAAATTTTATGTTGACTGGCAGGAAGGCCAAAAGACCGGTTTTTTTATTGATCAACGAGAGAGCAGGACACTACTTACTAACTATTCCAAAAACAAAAAAGTATTAAATACATTTTGCTATACCGGTGGTTTTTCAGTTTATGCCGGAAAAGCTGGAGCTACAGAAGTTCATTCTGTTGATAGTTCAAAAAAAGCAATCGAACTTACCGACAAAAACATCGAGTTAAACAATGTAAAAAATCATCAATCTTTTGTTGCCGACACTTTTGATTTTTTAAAGGACAAAAAAAATCTATATGATGTAATTATCCTTGACCCCCCTGCTTTTGCCAAACACAACGATGTGAAACACAATGCCGTGATGGGTTACAAACGCCTAAACGCACAAGCGATAGAAGCAATAAGTCCGGGAGGGATTATATTCACTTTTTCCTGCTCCCAAGTAGTTGACAAGTATTTATTTAACCATACCATTATGTCGGCAGCAATACAGTCCCGGAGAAATGTAAGAATATTACATTATTTATCGCAACCTGCTGATCATCCTATTAATGTTTTCCATCCAGAAGGCGAATACCTAAAAGGATTAGTTTTATATGTTGAATAATTGAATATGAAAAGCACCCTTCGCATAGTGTTTATGGGTACACCGGACTTCGCAGTTCCCTCATTGGACATATTGCTGAAAAACGATTACAATGTTGTGGGGGTCATTACCGTACCTGATAAACCTGCCGGAAGAGGCCAGCAAATAAAGCAGTCCGCAGTTACGTTGTATGCAGAAAAGAAGGGATTAACTATTCTACAACCTGAAAAATTAAAAGACGAACATTTTGTAAACCAGTTAAAAGAATTAAAGGCCGATTTACAGATTGTAGTTGCATTCAGAATGCTTCCTGAAATCATTTGGCAGATGCCCCGACTGGGTACATTTAATCTTCACGCTTCCCTCCTACCCCAGTACAGGGGTGCCGCACCCATTAACTGGGCCATCATCAATGGTGAAACAGAAACTGGTGTCACCTCTTTTTTTCTGCAACATGAAATTGATACTGGAAAAATTATTTTCAGGGAAAAGACAAACATTACCGAAAACGAAACCGCCGGAGAGCTCCACGATCAAATGATGACAACGGGTGCAGAACTTGTTTTAAAAACTGTAAAAGCCATTGAATTTGGAGATTATTCACAAACCGACCAGTTAAGTTTCGTAAAGAACAATGAAAAACTAAAAGAAGCTCCAAAAATATTTAAAAACGATTGCAAAATTGATTGGAATAAAACCGCTCATGATATACATAATTTTATTCGTGGTCTTTCTCCCTATCCTGCCGCATGGAGCGAATTAATTTCACCGGAAGAAAAAAAGCACTTGATCAAACTATTCAAGACTCAGAAAGAAATTGTCTATCATCAACTTAAATCTGGTACAATTATTACAGATTCTAAACAATCCATAAAAGTATCTGTAAAAGATGGCTTCATTCATCTTCTTGAACTTCAAGTGGCAGGGAAGAAAAAACTGAATACTTCTGAATTTCTCAGGGGATTTTCCTTTACCAATGAATGGAAATTTACAAATTAATAATATGAAAATAATCATAACAGGGGCAACAGGTATGGTCGGTTCGGAACTGCTTAAGCAATCCTTACTTGATAGCGATATTAAAAAGGTAACTGCTATCGTACGCAAACCCTTGAATATCCAAAACCCCAAACTGAATGTAATTGTTCATTCCAACTTTTTAGATTATTTAGGGCTTGCTGAAGTATTTAAGGAACACGAAGCATGCCTCTGGTGCCTGGGCATTTCACAAACCAAAGTAAAATCGGATGAAGAATATCATACTATAACATACGATTATGCTATAAATGCTGCAAAAGCCATGTTGCAGCATAACCCTTCCATCAGCTTTTTATTCCTGAGCGGTATGGGAGCCGACAGCACTATGAAAAGCAGAACTCTATTTGCCAGGGTAAAGGGTAAAACAGAAAACGACCTGCAAAAACTTCCTTTCGAACAGCTTTATCTCCTACGGCCTGGAGGCATCAAACCAAGTCATTGGGGCGGAAGTTCTACCTTAATGGAAAAAATAATCTACCCATTATTTCCTCTATTTAAACTCTTGATGCCCAACTCAGTAATCACATCCACCCAATTGGCAAAAATAATGCTTCACATTGCTAAACATAGTTCAGACAAACAATTGATGGAAAACCATAATTTACTGGAAATAGAGAAATCATTCTTATCAAAATAGTAAGCCACACTATTATAAAAGCGAATCAAGTGTTTTTGATTTAACAGCCTCCGCGAAAGACTTTCTCATTATTTTACTTTCGAGCCAATATTGAATGGTATCATAATTGGTATTTTCCTTATGATCTTTTTTCATTTTTATTCTCAGATCATTCATCATATCAATAACAGAGGCTTTGTTTTCATGAGTAATCAATTCTTTCAAAAAATTTACGAATACTATTTCTGTACGGTATTGCAATTTATCCTTCTCAAAGAAACGTTGCTCCGATTTTATTAATGATTCCAAGAGATCTTTATTCCCCATTTCAAAATGAATCAGCAGGTTTAATATTTTCGCAGGACGAATAAAAATATTTATTTTTTTCCCTCCGTCTTTTTCATTCAGCAATCTGTTTATCCACTTCAATGCCATCTTGTAATTATTCAATCCAAAAAAGGTAAAGGCAATTTCAATGTACAAATACGATACCCTGTTCCATTGAATTTTTCCTTTGTACTCATTCAACCCTTTATTGATTTCTTCCACTAATTCCGCCGCTTTTTTAAAGTCGCCCATGGCAGTATATACCGATATTTCAGTAGAAACAGAGTAGGCAAATTTTTTGACTTTCAATTCAGTCGTTTTTTGTCGGTATGGCTTTCATTTTTTCTAGAACGGAAAGTTTGCCTGTATAGTTTTTAAGCATGGTATAACTCGATGTCAGGTTTTGCAGTATATCAAGGCATAATGACGGGTCATTTTTTCTGATATCGGGATGATTTTCTATCAATTCGACTCGCCTTTCAGAAAATTTCATTCTCGATGCGGGATCTGCCAGAAAGCGGAAGTACAATTCAAAAAAATTATTGTACAACAATTTGGCTTTAAACGACAGGGCATTTTTTTCGGATTTTAATAAAGGGTGTTTTGCTAATTGATGCATTATTCGGACACTTTCTTTGCTGGGATTGAAACCATCTGCCAACTGAATTGCAGTTAAATTATCCACCAGATATTGGTATTCGGTACTGTTATGGTGCTTTTTTAAAATCTCCTCTTGCTTTATTTTTAAATCATTTAACCGGGTACGTACTTCATCCAGTTTTTTTACCTGTCTGAGTATCAATTTCCTTTCCCATTGAATGATTTCCAGAAAAGTATCCATTTCGTCTTCCATAGAAACCATATCTCTTTCGGCTTTTTCAAGCAGCTCGGAACAGGAATCAAATAAGCCTTTTTCAAACAATATTTTTACACTTATCAATTTGTGCTTTAATGATGAATTGAGCGACGCTTCCTGATGGTAATCCTGCAATGAATTTAAAATAGCATGATAGAGGTAGTTTTTAATGACATGAAGCTGCTTAGTAAATTTTTCTCCAGAAAATTTCTTTAGTATTTTTTTTTCATCATATTGTTTTTGCTTATTGATTGCATCAAATAATTTTAGATACCGGTTACCACCGCTTTTAGTATATTTTTTCGTGCAACGCTTGAAGTGTATTTTTTCATTTTTACTTAACGATTTGACAAGTAAAAATAAATAATCAGCTTTATTCATAGAAAGCTACGTTCTGATTAAATATTAATCCCATATAAACGTCTTATTTAATAGAATTAATTAGAAATATATAACAAAACAATTCTTACATATTAAAATAAATACACAATGTTCTCTTACGAAAATAGCAATCTTTTTTTGCTTTAAAAAACAATCAAATGTATTTTTATTATTAAATCTCTGTTTAAAACTTGAAACTGTTGTTTCCTTCCGAAAAATTTATTTTAAATACATTAATTTTATGTTTCGTATTCTTCTCTTTTTCTTCCTTCACTCAAACCATCAGCACTATAGCCGGGACCGGAACTGCCGGATACAATGGCGATGGAATAGTAGCAACCTCAGCCGAGTTGGATAAACCCGCAGGGGTTTGTATAGATGCTTCAGGCAACATATACATTGCAGATTTTTGGTTTCACAGGGTTCGGAAAGTAGATGCGGTTACAGGCAATATCAGCACGATTGCAGGAACCGGAACAGCAGGATATAATGGCGATGGAATAGCAGCAACAAGTGCTCAGCTGGATAAACCAAGGAAAGTTTGTGTAGATGCTTCCGGTAATGTATACATTGCAGATTCTTATAATCATAGGATACGAAAAATTGATGCTTCCACAGGCATCATCAGCACCGTTGCCGGCAACGGAACATCAGGCTATAATAATGATGGCATAGCAGCAGACAGTGCCGAACTGTATTTTCCTGGCGGAGTTTTTGTGGACGCTTCAGGCAATATATACATCGCCGATGTTTATAATCACAGGGTACGAAAAGTAGATGCATCTACTGGAAAGATTAGCACCATTGCCGGGAACGGGACAGCCGGTTACAGTGGTGACGGAGCAGCAGGAACCGCTGCCGAACTGAACTATCCCTGGGGCCTTTGCGCAGATAATTCGGGCAATGTATACATCGCAGATGAATTCAACAATAGGATACGGGAAGTGGATGCCTCCACCGGCAACATCAATACTTTCGCCGGAACAGGTACAGCAGGCTACAACGGCGATGGCATAATGGCAACCACTGCTCAATTGAACACTCCGTCTGATGTTTTTGCAGATGCTTACGGTCGTGTTTTTATTTCGGATGCAAGCAACAGGATAAGAGTGGTGGACCTTTCTACCAGTATGATTAGCACGATAGCAGGAAATGGCACTGCAGGTTATAACGGCGATGGAATAGCAGCAACAAGCGCTGAACTATCAGGCCCGGGTGGTATTTTTGTAAACGCTTCGGGTAATCTGTTTATTGCAGATGTCAGTAACCAACGGGTGCGCGAAGTAACAAATGTAAGTGTACTGCCGATAGAGTTGCTCTACTTTAATGCTATCGAAGAAAATGAAAATTCGGTAAAATGCCAGTGGGGTACTGCAACCCAAACCAACAATAATTACTTTGCTATTGAACGCAGCCAGAACGCCCTTACCTTTTCGCAAATAGGTACAGTGCAAGGTGCAGGGACCACCAGTACCGAAAACAGCTATACTTTTTATGATGAGTTTCCTTATTCTGGTTGGTCATATTACCGCCTAAAGCAGGTAGATTACGATGGCAAGTTCACCTATTCTGCTATCTCAACGGTTTACATTGGTTATCTGACTATTACTGCCCTTTATCCCAATCCTGCAACAGACCATATTACCTTATCCATTTCCACCGAGCAAAATACCCAGGCTACAGCTTATGTTTACAATGTGTTGGGGCAAATGGTATACGGCGCTATAATAGAATTGCAAAAAGGCAAGACAGAAATAAAAATTCCTCTGGGTGAATTTGCTGAGGGGCAATATTTTTTTAAAGTGATGCTTCCTTCGGGCGACCATACCCAGAAAATTTTCATGAAATAGCAAATAATACTGTTAATAAAACAAACACCATCAAATTTACCAATGGAAAAAACACACATCGCTAAAACTGAAAAGAATAAAAAATTATTAAAAAATTCTTTTTTAAATCACATCTTCATTTGTTTTTTACTACTATCTACTTCGGGTGTCGCACAACTTACAGGCATTAAAACCATTGATCCAAGCGGGATAGGTGCTAATAACTATACTACTTTTTCTGCCGCTATAAGTGCTTTAAATACTAATGGTGTGGGTGCAGGAGGCGTTGTATTTAATGTTGCCGCCGGTGCTGTTTTTAATGAATCTCCGTTATCCATTAATATTGGGAGTAATCAGCCGAATAGTTCCAATCCTGTCGTTTTTCAAAACTCAGGCTCCGGGGCAAGGCCCCTAATCAACTTCACCGGCACGGCTGCAACAAACGATGCTGCATTAACACTGGTGGGAACAGATAATATAACATTTGATGGATTACAAGTAAATGATGTAGGCACAAGCTCTTCCAACTGGACTGAGATAGGGTTTTACTTGGTAAGAAATACTAGCAATGATGCCTGCCAAGATATTATTATCAGAAATTGCACTGTCAGTATGAATCAAACAAATGCATATTCAAGAGGTATCTATGAAAACGATGTAAATGCTTCAGGTACGGTTTTAGAACCTACTTCGGTAGGCGGTATTTTTATGGATAATACGTTTTACGGCGACAGTATTGTAAATGTAAGTATCGGTTTTGTAATAGCCGGCTCTAACACCCCAGGGATGTATGATGAAAATATTGACATAGGAATTGAGGCAGGCAATAATATCCTCTTGTGTAATTCGGCAATACAGGTAAGAAACAGCAATAATTGTTCAATAGCTAACAATACAATGGCAGGGTCAATAAGGGTAGGGTTTGGCAATACGAATGTTCAGGGAAGTCTGAATATTTATAACAACACCATAAGTTTCAGCAATCCTGTTGGTGCTTCCTATGCCATGTTCATTATTCCTATAGGTGGAGCAAATGATTGGGTAAACATTTATAACAACGTAATCGAAAATTGCAATTTAGGCACTGCAGGAGGCTCCGGTTTCTATTTTTGGGCAATAGCTGCCGGCACTTCGACCAATACCATTATTCATGACAATATTGTAAGGAACATTGCGCAAAATTCCGGGGGGAATGTATTGCCTTATCCTTGCGCACATATTGATTTAGTGAACGAAGCAGCTTTTATACCTATTTTTATTTATCCCGGAACCAATGATAACAGAAATCAGGCCATTTATAACAACCAGATTTACAACAATTCCTTTGCAGGGGAATTCGCCGGTATTGCTTCTTACGGCTCCAACTCCATTATTCACGACAATACGATTCAAAACAATACCCTTATAAAAGGCAGTAGCCAGGTTGTTTCCGGCATATTTATGCCCGGGGGATACAATACCGGTAATTCATTCAACCAATCTGTATACAACAATACCATCAGCAATTTACAGGATTCACCGGGTTGCAATGGCACCAACCTTTCAGGGATAAGATATTTCACCACCTCCGGTATTGGAGGACCTACAATGGTTTACAATAACCAAATTGGCCCCATCAGTACCAATGGCTCGGGCAACGTTATTGGAATCCAGTATGAGATGTATCCCGGTGCGGCTTGCGTAGGTTCTGTTGCACTACTTTCCAATGCTCAGGTATTTAAAAACCAAATTTTTTCGCTTTATAGTAATGGCGGAACTGCCAAAGGAATTAGCACGAACTGGATATACGGGGGATTAACGATGAATATCAATAATAATTTTATTGCTGATATAATATCTACCAATGGAGGAAACCTTTCTGTTGCAGGTATTTCTATAGGCGATTCAACAAATGCCAAAATTTATTTCAACAGTATCTCGCTTAAACAAACAACGGGTATTTCAGCCGCGTTTTCATCGGCAGGTATTTATTTTGAAAACAAACTTCAAGACTCGGTTGACTTCCGCAACAACCTGGTCGTAAACAATTGTACCCCCGGATCAAGCGGTAAAACAGTGGCATTGTGGTCCAGTGCAGCATCTCCCTATCCCAATTACAACAACAGTTCAGATTATAACTCCTATTATGCAGGAGCCCCCGGAGCCCAAAACCTTATCTTCTATGATGGTACAGTTGCTCAACAAACCTTAGCAAACTTCCAGGCTGCTATCGCCCCTCGTGAGACCCATGCACTTTCATCCAATACCGTATTCAACTCTTCCATCGACCTTCGTACCCATGACCTTACCATTGCCAACAAGGGCATTTATATGGCCGCTTATCCTACCGATATTTTTGGTGATGTGCGCCTGTGTGTTCCTGATGTGGGAGCTTATGAGTTTTCTATCAACACTTCCCCCGGTGTCACCATTTGTAGCGGTGCTTCAACAACATTGACCATCACCGGCAGCACTACCTATTTCTGGAGTCCTTCTTCTTCCCTGAGTTCAGCTACAGCATCTTCTGTTATAGCCAGTCCATTAGTATCTACAACTTATACCGTTATCGGAAGTGTAGGTTGCCCTAATCAGGTTGCTGTTTTTTCAGTGGGGGTCAATCCTTCTCCTACTGTAAATGTAGGTACTCCTCAAGTTATCTGCCAGGGTAATTCGGCTAACTTAAATGCAACAGGCGGTAGTTCATACATCTGGAATCCGAGCACTTATTTAAGTGCTTCTACAGGTGCCAACGTAACAGCCATGCCAACCACTTATGGTGTTTACGGGTATACCGTCACGGCAATAAGTGCTGCAGGTTGTTCTTCTAAAGGTGGTATGGGCGGCATAACGGTAACTGTGGTGTCTTCTTTAACGGCTAACGCCGGATCTGATGTAACGGTATGCAGTGGAATGAATGCTACTTTAGTCGGATCAGGCGGCTCTACTTATTTATGGTCTCCATCTAATGGTATTAGCACCACTACAGGCAGTACTACTGTCTTTTCTATCGCTGTTCCGGGGCATTATTCTTATACACTTACTGCCGGAGGTGGCAGCGGTGGTTGTTCTGCATCTGATGGCGTGGTTGTTTCGGTCATCGGTGCTCCTACCATTCTCACTTCTCCCAGTCTTACTATTTGCCTGGGTAATTCTACTGTTGTTTCTGCCAGCGGAGCAAGTGTGTATTTATGGTCTCCCTCCATTGGTTTAAGTGCAACTACCGGCCATTCTATTATGGCTGCTCCTATTGTTACAACGCTTTATGATATCACAGGTACTGATGCCAATGGTTGTTCTACTTCTTCCTTTGTGAATGTCCAGGTGGGTATTACTCCTTTGCCTGTGGTATGGATAGCTGCTTCGCGTATTGGCATCTGTTCGGGGGGCTCTACATCCCTTAGTGCTTTGGGAACAACTTCCAACGGGCCTTTGTCTTTTTCCTGGTCGCCTTCTTCCGGTTTATCCTCCAATACCGCTTCTACGGTAAGTGCTACTCTTTCTGCTGCAGCCGGCTATACTGTCGTGGGAACAGATGCTGGTGGTTGTTATAGTTCGGCACACATAGGTATTAATGTAAGTCCCTTACCTACTGTCCTCATTTTTCCTGGAAATAATGTTTCTATTTGCCAGGGGCTTAGTACTTCTTTGTCGGCTACCGGCGCAACCACTTATACCTGGTATCCTGCTACTGCTTTGTCTGCTTCTAATACTGCTGTAGTATCTGCCAATCCTTTGGCTTCTACAAGCTATACGGTAATGGGTACCTCCAGTTCTTGTATTGGCTATGCCAATGTGTTGGTCTCCGTTCTTTCTTTGCCTGGTGTTTCGGCTTCGGCTAATCTAACCATTTGTAAAGGGAACACAGCCACTTTATCTGCCACAGGGGCAAGTGTGTATACCTGGTCTCCGGCTACCAATCCTACAAGCAGCGGAGCAATGGTTAATGCCAACCCGAATACGACTACTTCTTATATGGTCAATGGTACTGACCTGAATGGTTGTTCTAACACTGCTGTTGTAAAAGTATCTGTTGTCAGCAATGCGCAAACCGTATCGGTCAGCGGCAATGTAACCATCACTCAAGGCAATACTACTTTGCTGGATGTGACAGCAATCACAGGGGATAGTTATACCTGGATGCCTTCGGCTAGTTTAAGTTGTAACAGCTGCTCCAAACCGCTTGCCAGTCCTTCTGCCACTACTACTTATATAGTTATTCAAACTGATGACAATGGCTGTTCTTCGAAAGACAGTATTGTCGTGGAAGTAATGCCTCTTTGCAGCAGCATTTTTGTCCCCAATGCTTTTTCTCCTAACACTGATGGTAAAAATGATTGGCTATTTATCTACGGTACCGAATGTATTGACCTCAACAGTTTCTCTTTCCAAATCTTTGACCGTTGGGGAAATATCGTCTTCTCTTCTACTGACCCAACCAAAGGTTGGGATGGAAAACACAATGGTACCGAGTTAGATCCTGCCGTATTTGTTTACAGCATTCAGGCAACCCTTACTAACGGTAATTCCGTTAACAAAAAAGGTAATATCTCTCTAATGAAGTAATAATTGATGAAGATGACGTCAAGAAATTTTAATTTAACGTACCGTATTAAGCATAATGTAATGACCATCCCCTAACAACAGAACTTCCAGACATTGATCCAACTGACGAAACAAAAGTTACAAGGGATGTTTATAAAAACTGTAAAAAAAATGAGGAAGTGATTTTGTATACGATAAAAGGAGGAGGACATACTTTACCGAGCGGAAAACAGTATTTACCGAAAAGCGTTGTAGGCAGAACATGCAGAGATATAAACAGCATCGAAATTATCTGGATTTTTTAAAACATCATTAATCAAGCAAACACCGCGCTGTAGTTTTCGTTCAAAGAGTCTAAAGCTGCCATATCGGCTTCACTTAATTCAAAATTAAACACATCGATATTTTCTTTAATTCTTTCTTTATTAACAGATTTTGGAATAACAATATTACCATGCTGAAGTCCCCATCTGATTAAAACCTGTGCATTGGTTTTACTGTATTTTTTTGATAAAACAGAAATTCTTTTATCGTTTAATTTTTTGCCCCTGGAAAGCGGACAATAATCTACCACAGCTATATTACATTCATGGCAATACTCCATCAATTCTTTTCGATACCAAAACGGATGAAACTCTATCTGATTAACCGCAGGTGAAATATTGGAATACGTTTTCATTTCTTCCAAATGCTCAACAGTATAATTGGAAACACCAATGGCTTTTGCTTTTCCAGATTTATAAATTTCCTCCATCGCTTTCCATGTCTCTGCTCTTTTATTTTCCTCGTGCATACCTGTCTTATTCCAATTGAGAAAAGGCCAATGAATAAGATACAAGTCTACGTAATCCATATTAAGCCGAGACAATGACTGATCTATTGCATTCAACGCTGGTTCATACCCCTGATCATCATTCCAGAGTTTTGTCGTAACAAATAATTCTTTTCTTGGTATACCGCTTTTCTTAATTGCATTCCCAACCTCTCGCTCGTTTTCATATATCTTTGCTG
>Ga0206915_1154_pt1 | contig 12803 bp, 11 predicted proteins | sample Alteio_BWOrgHeat_70_FD_152945 | JGI IMG/M metagenome (GOLD analysis project Ga0206915, IMG submission 152945) | Enriched cells from forest soil in Barre Woods Harvard Forest LTER site, Petersham, Massachusetts, United States -... | ecosystem: Environmental > Terrestrial > Soil > Temperate forest >...
AAATTCTTATCTCCCGAATTTCATTCGGGGCTATTCAAATTCAACCCTTGCAGGGTTAGAAGAAATGTCAAAATGTTCAACCTGGTATAGCTATTAATCCCAAGGGGATTAAATCTACCTGCCCCCGTGGCACAGTTTGTGTGGCCAATATGCTAAAGAGGAGGTGTTATGGAGGAGAAATTCTTTTTTTCTTACTATTACAGGTACAGTATTCTTTGCGCAGTTGCTTATTGTGTGCCGGTGCTTTTCTTTTTTAAAAATGAAAGGTTCTCTGAAATGTGGTTATTGTACCTTGGCAACATCTGCTTTGGTATTCTTTTATTAATATCAGGCATATTTGTAAATAATAAACTACACCAGTCCGCTAGCCTTAAGGCCATGATAACTTCTGGCTTAAAAGTTATTGCAAGCAGCATTATTCTTATGTGCATTATTACAGCAATACTTGCATTTATATTCAGGCATAATATTTTACTACAAGCGCCGGTTAATTATAACGGACTGTACTACACACTGCCCGTAAATGTTATTGTTGTTAATTTTTTGCTTGGCGCTATGTGCGTTTCCATTGGCGCATTTAGCATTAAAACAAACCAAAGAAATGAAAAGGGTGAGGAAATAACCTGACATAAAAAAAGCCCCGGCGATAGCCAGGGCACTTTACTTCAAAGGGGATATTATATTGTTTATTTGCTTACACAAAGTACCTGGAAACTGCCCGGCACCATTGGCGCCCTTCTTTCACCTGCTGCAGCTTCTTTAAAATCTGCGGTGGGTAAATAAACCGCATGTGACTTTTCATCAAGCCCGCAGGTTCTTGCGCCTTTTTTAGTTGGCACATTCTCTACCACAGTGTATTTACCTGCATTTTCTTCTTTAATCACTGTTAATGTTCCGTCCTCACCATTTGATGAGTAGATGTATTTCCATTCAGGGTCAAAGGCGGTGCCATCACAACCTTCGCCGGTAGGTACGCTTGCTACGACCTTTCCGTCAGTTGCATCAATTACCATCAGCATCTTATTATCGCAGCCTGCAAACAGCCTTTGGGTTTTTCTGTCAATAGATAAGCCTGATGGTGATGTGCCGGGCGCTATGGGCCACTCGTTAATTATTTTATAGCTGTTTATATCAACCACAAAAATGGAGCTCTTATCTTCATTGTTTATAAACACCTTACCGGCACCATCGCTTACAGCAGTTTCGGGTTTGCTGCCCAATGGAATGGTGGCAACCACCTTATCTGTAGCTGCATCAATAACACTCAGGCTTTTACCCCTTCCGTTGCAGGTAATGATTTTTCTTGAATAATCATCATAAAAAATCGCGTCCGGCCCGGCGTCTGTAGTAACCTGGGTGAGAATGGCGTTTGTCCTCAGGTCAAACACAGTAACATTACCAGAGCCACCATTGCTGGTATAGCCTTTATTAAATTCGTTGGCAAATGCAATACCATGTACGCCCCTTGTATTGGGAATATAGCCCAGTGAATCGCCTGTTTTACCATCCAGTATATTTACCTGTGACCCGTGGGATACATACACCTTGCCATTATTTGCCGAAATATAATCCCACCAGCCGTCGCTGGTGATGTGAAAAGTTTTGGTAACATGTAAACCTGATTGCGCAAACAAATTATTGCTTATTGCAAGCGAAGCAATAATTGCAAGGGCTGCTATTTTTTTCATATTGGCTTGTTTAATTATTTAACCGGTTATAATTATTTTATTGCCACCAAACATAGATGCCAATTTTGTAGCAAATGTGAAGTTTGGCCTTTTTTTCGCCGCTTTTTAAAATATTTATCCCGCCCTCTCAGAAGCTGTTTAATTAACACACCTTTGCTGCGCAATGCTCATTTTCACGCTCGGTTTCCAGGGTAATATGCTGAAGATTAAGATGCTGAAGATCGTGCTTAAAAGTTTGCTTTATTTTTTGCTCCTGCTCCATCGTAACGCCTTCCATCAATACAAGGTGCGCGGTAATGGCATTTTCGGTGGTGCTTATAGCCCATACATGAATATGGTGCAGGTCTTTTACGCCGGTTATATGCAATGCTTTATCCCTTATGGCAGCCATATCAATATCGGCAGGTACGCCGTCAAGAGATAAGCGCAGGCTGTCCCTGAGCAGCCGCCAGGTGCTTAATAATATTACACCCGCAACAATAAGGCTTAATACGGCATCAACCCAGTACCATTGCATAAAGTAAATAACCACACCGCCAATTACCAGGCCTAACGATACAACAGCATCGGCCATTAAATGCAGATAAGCGCTTTTTATGTTAAGGTCATTATCTTTTTCGCGCCTGAAAACAAGGGCAGATGTAAAGTTTATTACGATACCTATACCTGCAATAAGGGATATGGTTAACCCCGGCAATTTTTCAGGATTAAATAAACGGTGAATACCTTCATAAATGATGGCGCCAATGGAAACGAGTAATACCATCGCATTAAATAAGGCAACAAGTATGGAGGTTTTGCGGTAGCCATAGGTATATTTTTCGTTGCCCTTTACTTTCATCAGCCTGAAAGCGAGCAAAGAAAGGGCAAGCGCACCCACATCGGCAAGGTTATGCCCGGCATCAGACAGCAGCGAAAGCGAATGAATGATCAAACCGGCAATTACCTCTATCACCACAAAAGCGAAATTCAATATGATGCCAATAATAAATGCTGTATTTATACTGGTAAGTTTTACCGAATGATCGTGATGGTGATGATGATCGTGATGGTCGTGCGAGTGTGCCATTGGTGCAAATTTACACTACATGTACAAAATAACGATGCCTGTTATTGCATCACGGTTGCGGACAAAGTACAGAGGGAGTAAAACAAAAAGCCCCGTACAAAAGAATTTGCAGGGACTATTTTTCTCATGTGAATATGCGTACGACGTTTGGAAATAACTAAAGTGTAATTATTTATTGTTTATTTGGTAATACGGGTTACTTACAATGCCGCGAAAATAAATACTTTATGCGCTGAAAAATTCGAAGTTTTTAAGCAGTTTGTTAAAGGGCATTTAACATTTACACGCTTTCTTTTGATATTAGTTAATCTGTATCTACCGGGGATATGGAACAAGGCAATGAAAAACTCTTCACAAAGCGCCTTTACATTCCTGTAATAATTTAGAGGCATCAATGGCAACCGTTCCTACTTCCTCGCAAACAAGGCCTCCTGCAAGATTAGCGACGGAAGCAGCCAAAGAAATATCCTTTGTTGCGGCATACACCAGCGATGCAACCGCAATAACTGTATCGCCGGCGCCGCTTACATCGGTGATGTTGCGGATATGTGACGGGATGATCTTACTTGTATTTTCATCCTGCATAAACAAGCCATGCTCGGAAAGTGTAATAAGGGATATTTTATGTTGAAGAATAGTGTGCAGTTGCTGGTGAATATTGTTGAGCGATGTTTCGGTTACATCATCCAGCAAAATATTCAACCCGTCTTTTACTTCTTTAAGGTTAGGTTTAAAAATATCTGCCTGTTTATAGGAGAAGAAATTTTTACGTTTAGGGTCAATGGCAGTTATTATGCCATTTTCTCTACAAATGGCTATGGCATTTTGTATAAAGCTTTCAGTTAGCACGCCTTTGTTATAATCTTCAAAGATCACTATTTGAGGCCAGTCGCTTTTTATAAACGAAACCAGGTTTTGAAGAAGCAGCTCTTCGTCGTGTTTTGAGATGTCATGGGTTATTTCGGCATCAAGCCGCATCATTTGCTGATTACGACTTATAATGCGTGTTTTGTTGGTGGTTATGCGGTCTTTGCTCTTAATTAAATATTTTGTTTCAATATGCTGCTGTTGCAAAAGCGCTGTAAGCAGTTCAGCATCTTTATCATCGCCAATAACAGAGAACAACGTGGTTTTGGCGTTAAGCGAAACAGTGTTAAGGGCAACATTACCCGCCCCGCCAAGCCTGTAATCTTTTTTGCTGAGCACAACTACAGGTACCGGCGCTTCGGGGGAAATACGATCAACTTTACCCCACCAGTAAGTATCAAGCATAACATCGCCAACAATCGCTACTTTAATATTCTCAATCTCCCTGAACAATTTTTCAAAATCTTCCATACCAACTCTTTAAAACATCATGCTAAATCTCATGATTTTTTTTAGCGACCGCAATATAATACAACGGAATGCCAATAAGCGTAACAATAAGGCCGGGCCAGGTGTATTCAGGCTTATAGATAATTAGCAGCGTACAAAAAGAAACACCCATTAAGATATACATAACCGGGAGGACGGGGTAACCAAACGCTTTGTAAGGCCTTTCAGCCTGCGGCCTTTTTACTCTTAATATAAAAATACCGGCAATGGTTAGCACATAAAAGATCACCACTACAAAAGAGATCATATTAAGCAGGTCGCCGTACTTTCCGCTAAGGCATAAAATGGCAGCTACAATACATTGTGCCCATAAAGCCCATTCCGGTACAGCATTTTTATTTAAAGTGCCTGCATTTTTAAAGAATAGCTGATCTTTTGCCATAGTATAATAAACCCTTGCGCCGGCAAGTATCAACCCGTTATTACAGCCAAATGTGGAGACCATGATCATAATGGCAATTACAATTGAACCGCCATTGCCAAAAATAACGTAGGATGCAGCCACAGCAACCCTGTCTTTCTCCGCATGGGCTATCTCGTGCAGGGGTAAAGTAGAAAGATAGACAAAGTTCATGGATACATAAATAACCGTAACAATAAGGGTTCCCAACAAAAGGCTTAACCCAATATTTCTTTTAGGGTTTTTCATTTCACCGGCAATAAAAGTTACATTGTTCCAGGCATCACTGCTAAATACCGAGCCTACCATTGCCGCCGCTATGCCGCCAAACAATGCAGCGCCTATCAGGGGGGTAAAAGTTGATTGCCCCGCTGCACCGGTACTTTCTTTTGCAGCAGTCCAGGCATTGGCCCAGTTGGCATGCCATACTTCGGGCTTAAACATAATAAACCCGGCAATAATAAGCCCAAAGAGTGAAAGCAGCTTTGTACTTGTAAAAATGTTCTGTATCCACTTTCCACCCTTCAGGCCCTTTGTATTAGTATAGGTTAAAAAAACAATAAGCGCGATAGAAACAAGCTGGGCAGCACTAAGCGTAAAATTGTAACTGCCAAAAGGTATCGTCAGCAATATGTTGTCCTCGCTAACGCCGGGTATAATGTACGCCGCAAATTTTGAAAAGGCAACACCCACCGCAGCAATAGTGCCCGTTTGTATCACTGCAAAAAAGCTCCATCCATATAAAAAGCCCACAAGCGGGTTATAGGCTTCTTTAAGATAAACGTATTGTCCGCCCGCCTTTGGGAACATGCCGCTTAATTCGCCATAGCTTATTGCCGCCGTGATGGTCATAAAACCAGTGACGAGCCATACCAATATCAGCCAGCCTGCACCGCCAACATTGCGAAGCATATCAGCGCTAACAATAAAGATACCTGAGCCTATCATGCTTCCGGCAACGATCATGGTACCATCAAGCAATCCTAAGGTGGGCTTAAATGAAGCCGTATTTTCTGACATAATAGAAGTCTTATTTTCTGACATAAAAGTTACAGTAGTTTTGTGCAACAAAAAATCCCGTTTAGTTAGCGGGATTTGAAGATAAGTAAATATGATTGAAATTTATTGTTTCTTCTCATTTCTATATTTCTCATTTAATCCTTTAACTATATCCTGGGTTATATTCCTGAGCGTATCTTTATAATACATAAAATCGTCGTATTCTTTTGTGCCAAACACATAGGCATACCCCTTTTCTTTGCAATAGTCTTTCAGGTATTTCTGTATCTCAACTTTTACACCCTGTAATTTTTGCATTGTTTCAGCCTGCATTTGCTGGCCATAGGAAGTGCTTTGGTTTTCGTAATCTGTTTGCATTTCGGTCATTTGCTGCTGAAAAGCAGTTTGCTGGGCCTGGGTTGGCGCCACCCCTACCTGGTTAAATTCTTTAATTTTATTGTTGTATTTGGTTCTTAACTGGGACAGTTTATTTTGTATATCGGAGTCTTCCTTCATCAGGTAACCGCGCACTTCCTTTGAATAATCATAATAATTCTCCAGGGTATCCATATCAAAATAGGCAATCTTAAAAGAGTTTGCCACCTGTTTATCTGCCTGTTGTATTTTATGGGTATCCGAGCTGGTATAGTTATAATAGAGTAAATAGAGTGCTCCCACTGCTACCAGTAAAATAATATTTAAACCCAATAAAATTTTGTTCATCAAAGAAATTTAGAAAAGTGAAGATAAAAGTATTCAAAAAAAGGAAATTGTTAAAAGAACTTTGAAATATTATGAAACAATTGATTTTTAAGCAGTAAAGGGCAAGATCTGCCCTTTACTGTATGTAAGCATTTGCCGATAAATATATATAAAAGATTAATCTATAACGCAAATGTTATGTGTGCCATACCTTTAAATTTTAATTGTGTTTGGCCTTCTGCAAAATTCTGTTCTACCGGTAGCTGGGCATTAAGGCCTAAGCCAATTTTATTAAAAATAAATTCAACTCCGGCAATGGCATTGGTAACATGGCTGCCTGTGTATTGCACTTTTTCACTATGTAAAAGGTTACCCTCCACATTTTCGTAGCCTAACCCGGCATTAGGCGATATGCCTAACTTTTTTACACCCAAACGGTAATAAGCTATTAAATTACCGGTAAACTTATTGCCATACCTGTAATCCTGCCGGTTTACGGAATTGATCTTATAATTGGCGGAAGCATTGGCGCCAAAATTCTCGATCCTTATGCTATATAAGCTGTTCAATAAAAGATCTGTGCTGCCGGTACCTAACTGCGCATTAATATCGGCTACAGTAGTGTTTGGGTCACTCAAATTAAGGTTAAAAGAACCGGTTGGCAGTTTAAGCCCTGCACCCAACCATAACTGCTGCTGAACAACTTTTTGGCGACTGTTAAGATGTGTAATATTAAATACTTTGTATTGGCCTAAAACTGTAATGTCGCCGAGGCCATTGGGGGTGGTTATGCCGTCATCATCTACCTGTTTATTTAAGTAATAAGGAATAAAGCCAAGTACCTGGAACCTTTTTCCAATATTAACTCCTCCATATATTTCAATAGTATTATAGTAATTATTGCTAAACTGCGATGGGTCGCTCAATAATGTAGTGTGAAACTGCGAGTAATGATAACGCATGCCTATAAACCCCTTTTGAAAATCGGGTAACAAACCCATATATAAATTGCCGCCGCCGCAACCGCAAAAAGGGCAGGCTTGCGACTGAAAGAAAAAAAATAAAATGAATGTGACTATAAAAACCTTTTTCATAAACTAATATTTAATAAGCGCGGTGTTAGCTGCCATACGTACTTCAGGTGAACGTATTGCGACGCCCCGTACGAACCGGCCAGCCGGCAACGATGCTGTGCCTGTGCGGAAGCCGGTATCATAATTTTTATAAAATGATGGCCTTGTAAAGCAGGCAAATGATTATTGCTGTCTTTTGAATTATATTGAATGAGAAAGGAAACTAAGCGCAGGGCGGCCTGAAGGGTTTGTGCAGAACAAGCTGTGCTGTAAAAGGTATGGGAAGGCAATTATTGATTGCAGTATTACTAACCTGGATGAATTGAAAAGCATCAGCTTCACAAAAAAACAATTGAACCTCCAGTTTTTCTTTGCCGGGCGTGTTTAACGGGCTGGCAGGTTGCGATTCGTTGTTTAATTGTTTGCATAAATAGCAATGGCCGTTGCAATGGGCATTGGGGTTGTTCCTGTTTATGCAAAGAGTTGAAGCAATATATTTTTTATTAAGCTGGTATGAAGCGATCACCAGCCCCTGGCTAAAGGTGGCAGCCAATAAACATATTAGTAATATTGAAATACTAATTAACTTCATTTATATTGCAAAGATAGTACGATAGTTAATTTGAACTATAATTTGCCTCACATTTGTAATATTTTTTTGGATGCTGGTATGAAAAAATTTGCGGTTATAGTAGCGGGGGGATCAGGTAAGCGAATGGGTAATATTGTGCCCAAACAATTTTTATTGCTTAACCATAAACCGGTGCTGTGGTACACGCTGGATACTTTTTTACGGTCATATGCTGATATGAGGATAATATTGGTATTGCCTGATGAACATATTGAAAGAGGTAAACAAATTGCTGAGACGCTGCCAAATGCCCGCAATATTGCCATAACAGCAGGTGGCGAAACAAGGTTTCATTCGGTAAAGCAAGGATTAAAATTGGTGGATGAAGATTCAGTTGTTTTTGTGCACGATGGGGTACGCTGCCTTATTTCAGTTCCGCTTATACAACGTTGCTATAACCAGGCTATTGAAAAAGGAAGCGCCGTACCTGCAGTGGCCGCGACCGACAGCGTACGCATAGAAAATGGGAGAGGGCATTACGTGGAAAACAGGCAGCATGTGCGTATTATTCAAACGCCGCAAACATTTTTAAGCAATATCATTTTGCCTGCATTTGGGCAGGAATACGATGAGTCATTCACCGATGAAGCAACGGTAGTAGAAGCTTATGGTACGCCGGTTTTTTTAACAGAAGGAGAATATGATAATATTAAAATTACAAGGCCTGTTGACATTATAATAGCCGAACGAATGATGCAGGAACGCTCAATGCTTTAACAACCGCAGAAAAAAAGGCAGCCTGTTTATTTTAACCATTGAATAATATTCTATTTCTTTTGCCCCAAATTGTTCATAGAAGCGCGCAAAGCCAGGTGTATCGCTGCCTTCAAAGTCAAGAATGAGGTTTGATGAAGAAAATTTTTGAATAACAAAATCCTTTAATAAATGTGTAGCGCCGCATTCAAGGCTTTCTTTAGAATTGCCGTTGAGTATAAAGGTTAACCTGTTCCTGTATAAAAAATAAATACTGCCTGCGATTAGGTTATTGTATTTGTCAGCCGCGCCAAAAGTATAGCATGTACCCTGTTGCTGCAGGGCTTTTGCGAGCAGGGTAAAATTACCATAATCATGTTTTGTAGCGCCAACATTATCAGCAAACCTTTTGCGGTGTAAACGAATGATCTCTTCCGGCTCAATGTTTTCTGCTATCCCTATACCATTGCTCTTTGCTTTTGAAATATTCCTGTTTGCAGAACGGCTGTATGCTGCCTGCAACGTGTTGTAGCCTGGAGCTAAATTCAATAAATAGTTTTTTCTTGCCGTTTTATTTGGCAAGGTTATATTGTTAGCGTAGTTAAAAGGTATTTCGCAAAACTTATATTTGCCAGGAATATTTTTTATGAATACGTCTATTATTTCATTGTCAATTGTATTGCCTGAGAAAATCCCCAACTGCTGCACAAAAGCAGGCGGATAAATATAATGTATCAACCACTTTCGTCTCCAGGGTAAAGGCATTACATATTCATAATCATTTAGTACCAAAGCATCCCAGTTGGTAGCCATGTGATCAAGATAAATGCCGGATGCGTACATTAACCCATTCCCGCTTTGCATAATGCAGCGGTCCCATTTGGCTTTGTCGAGCTTATGTGAAGGAATGATGTTAATATTTGCGCTGCTATTCATTATTATAATGGGATATTTTTATCTATTTTGTCCAGCTTAAATGCTTTAAGGCTATCAATGCTGCCAATATTTTGATTGGGATAAAAGTGATGACATGCAACAAAATGAAAGGGATATTTAAAAAATACGCCTCACTAATTTTTTGATGAAGATAATAAAATGATAGGTTGCAGGGAAGATGTTTTGTACTCACCTTTATGAAGCGCCTATTTTCCTTCACCGGAAAAAATGATCTTTAGAGTGTAGATCATTATTTTTATATCAAGCAAAAGAGAGATATTTTCAATATATACCAGGTCGTATTTCATGCGCTCAACCATTTCATCAACAGATGAGGCATATCCAAATTTAACCATGCCCCATGAGGTTAGCCCCGGTTTTACTTTTAACAGGTAACGGTAATAGGGCGTGATCTTATTAATTTTATCAATATAAAATTTTCTTTCCGGCCTTGGGCCAACAAGGCTCATTTCGCCTTTTATTATATTCCATAATTGCGGTAACTCATCCAACCGCCATTTGCGCATAAACCTGCCCCATGCTGTTACTCTAATATCATCTTCGGATGACAGGGCCGGCCCATCCTTTTCAGCATTATTGTACATTGACCTGAACTTGTAAATAGTAAACACCTTTCCTTTATAGCCGGTTCGTTCCTGCGAATAAATGACGGGGCCTTTTGATGAGAGCCTGGTTTTAACAGCTAAAAATAGCAATACCGGGCTAAGTATAAGGGTAGCAATAAGCGAAAGAAAAACATCCATCAGCCGTTTTAAATTACGCTGCCATGCAAGCATGGGGTTTGTATCAATTTCTATCAATACCGCGCCAAAAACATTCTCAATTTTAACCGAGCCCGAAAGTATCTCAAATGTTTCGGGTACCAGTTTTACATCAACATCCTTTTCACTAAGCCTGCTTATAATCGAGTCCACCTGTTCCTGCTCCCCCTTATCCATGGCAATAATAACCTGCTCCACTTTTTTTTCATATATCACTTCTTCAATATTATCAGTAGTGCCTAAACGTGGTATCCATTTGGATAAACCGTTCTTGTTCGTTTTTTCATCTGACAAAAAACCAACAACATTATAACCAGATTCCCTGTAATTTCTTATTTCCCTGAATGCTTCATAAGATTTATGGTTATTACCAATGATCAAAGTGTTTAAAAAATATTTACCGTTTGTTAAATATTTTTTTGCAACAAAGATCAGGAGATACCTTCCAATAAAAGGGACGAATGTTTGCAGGAAGAGAAGGGTAAAAAATACGGTATAGAGATAATTATAATCCTGGCGGTGATCATTTAAAAACAGTACAAACAAAAGAATGACCGAACCTATAAGCGATTGGATAAATGTGTTGGTAAGCTCAGTCAACCGTGATTTTTTGTAAATAGAAGTGTTATAAACGCCAATAACGGTGTAAAGTGTAACCCAAAAAAGGGATGTAAATAATAAAGACATTATGAAAAAAGAGTCATTTGCAAATAACCCGGAAATTGTTTGTGGCTGCTCATTTAATAAATGCCTTCTTAACAATGCAATGATCACCCATACAATGGCCGATGAAATAAGGTCATTTAAAATATACAGGCTTATATGTACAGGCGCGGTCTTACGCATAGGCTGCAATGTCAGGCCGTGAAACTTGTTTTATTTATTTTTTCCAGAATTTGATGTGCAACTTCCATAGCAAGGTACCCATCAATCTCCGAAACAACCACGGGCTTATTTTCTATAATCGCATCCCTAAAGGCAGTCAGTTCTTCTTTTATGGCATTTCCGGCCTTAATTTCAGGATTTGCAATGGCAATCGTTTTCTTCCCTTTTGCTGTTTCTATATCAAACGAAAAAGCATTTTCGTCACCCGGTTGTTTAAGTTTTATTATCTCCGTTTTCTTTTCTAAAAAATCAATACCTATATAAGAATCTTTTTGAAACAGCCTTATTTTTCGCATCCTTTTCATGCTTATCCTGCTGCTGGTTAAATTTGCCACACACCCGTTGTTAAATTCAATCCGCACATTTGCAATATCCGGCGTGTCGGTCATAACAGCTACACCACTTGCCGACAAATATTTTACATCACTTTTTACAATACTTAAAATAATATCAATATCATGTATCATCAGGTCCAGGATCACGCTAACTTCTGTACCGCGGGGGTTAAACTGTGCCAGCCTGTGCACTTCAATAAACATCGGGTTTAACTCCATATTCTTTATCGCCAAAAAAGCGGGGTTAAACCTTTCCACGTGGCCAACCTGCACTTTTACATTAGCCTCTTTGGTTATTCTCAGCAAATCCTTTCCTTCCTCAATTGTATTAGCCAGTGGTTTTTCTACAAACACATGCCTGCCTTTTTTTATAGCCATTTCGCACAGGGCAAAATGGTGATTGGTAGGCGCCACAATATCCGCTATATCTATGTTATCGAGTAGTTCGCCCGCATCTGTATATCTTTTTAACCCGTATTTTTCTTCTACCTCTTTGGCTGTGCCGTCATTAGGATCATAAAAGCCTGCCACCTCAATACCGCCAATCTCCTTCCAGTTATTCAAATGAAACTTTCCCAGGTGCCCAACTCCAAAAACGCCAACTTTCAGCATAACAGGTCTTTTAGTAACCTGTAAAGATAAATAAATGTACCACCTAAACTGTATTGATTTTGAACAGCTAAGCCCTTTTTAATAAGTGGAAAGGGTTATTTAATGAAAACATACGGGAGATGTACGATAAAAGTTCTTTTTTACGATTTCTTTTTGTGCCTGGCAACAACACGCAATAACATCAATTCAGTATTACTACAGATTTATTTTGCTATTTTGTACGCAAAATCTCCCAGGCCTTGAAGTTGCTTATTATTGAAGATGAACTATCGTTAAACCAGAGCATGGTGGAATACCTTTCGGCAGCAGATTATATTTGCGAGCCGGTATATAATTATAAAGATGCTTTGGAAAAGATAGAAGGGTATGATTATGATTGCGTGATACTTGATATTATGCTGCCCGGCGGATCAGGCCTGCAGTTACTGGAATATCTTAAAAAGATAAGAAAGCCCGAAGCAGTTATCATTATTTCCGCAAAAGATTCGCTTGAAGATAAGATACATGGCCTGCAAACCGGCGCTGACGACTACCTGATAAAGCCATTTCATTTGTCTGAATTAAGCGTTCGCATTGCAGCTATATTGCGCAGAAAAATTTTTAGCGGCCAGCCGGTTATTA
>Ga0206915_1145_pt2 | contig 12788 bp, 14 predicted proteins | sample Alteio_BWOrgHeat_70_FD_152945 | JGI IMG/M metagenome (GOLD analysis project Ga0206915, IMG submission 152945) | Enriched cells from forest soil in Barre Woods Harvard Forest LTER site, Petersham, Massachusetts, United States -... | ecosystem: Environmental > Terrestrial > Soil > Temperate forest >...
TCAGGCTCAACATTGGTTGGGCAAACGATCACCTCTGCCCCTACTGCCTTTAGTATGTCTGATTTTTCTTTACTCTGTTTATCGGTTGTTGTAAAAATACATTTATACCCTTTTACAATTGCCGTTAAAGCAAGCCCCATGCCTGTATTGCCGCTGGTGCATTCTATAATGGTGCCGCCCGGTTTCAGTTTGCCTTCCTGCTCTGCAACTTCCACCATTTTTAATGCCATGCGGTCTTTAATGGAGTTACCGGGGTTAAAATAATCCACCTTGGCCAACACCGTTGCGGGAATATTTTTTGTTATTTTATTAAGCTTTATAAGAGGGGTGTTTCCAATGGTTTCCAAAATATTGTTCAGCCACATACAATAAGCGTTTTTTGCGAAGATAGAGAATAAAGGATGGCTGCCTCCCCCTAAATCCCCCTCCCATAGAGGGGGACTTGCGGAGAAGCCTTTTTATTATGCGAGTTTTTTTTAAATGTTTAACAGCAGCGTATTAAATTTTTATTTATTTCTCATTTCTAATAAGACCTATAAGGTTTTTGAAACCTTATAGGTCTGCGTTACCAACGTTCACTTATGGCAACAAAAAGCAAGGTGCCACCTAAGTGCACAAAATTTCACGCATGAAGGGTGTTTTTTCACTACCTCCCGCAAAAAAAATCCGGCTGCTGCAGAGTACTATGCCTTCGCTGCACACCCTTTTTTTAAAGACCTATAAGGTTTTTGAAACCTTATAGGTCTTTTCCAACAAACCCGCATCCGTACAATGGTACGCCAATGGCGATGTTTTCGTACGGATAGGTTTCTGAAAATGACATTCAACGGGCACTTTTTTGCAAAATACAGTTACAAAAACTACTATGTTTATGTTAAACCCTTGTATGTAATATACTAAATATAATTGGGTTTTTTGTAAAAGTGGGACACCTTTTTTTGAAGAATTACCGGAGGATCTCAATTCAGGTGCTTTGAGGAAAGCTAATTTCCGCGTCGGTTTCCGCATAACCCGTACAGGTTAATACCATACCCTGAGCCATATCTTTATCCGTAAGCACCTCATTATTGCTCATCACAATTTTTCCCTTTAAGCATACAGCAGTGCACGTGCTGCAAATGCCTGCTTTGCAACTATAAGGTAATTGTATGCCTTGCTTTAACGCTGCATCTAAAATACTTGTTGGGTAGGCTGCCTGCAACTGGTAAACATTATGCCTGTAATTTATTGTAACGAGTTTAGGCATTGTATCCTGCAATAGCGGCGCCGGCGACGGCTTACTAATCACAAACTGTTCTTTATGTATCTGTTCATCTGTAAGGCCCAGCAGTTTTAGCGTAAACTGTGCCATTAGCATAAACACCATGGGCCCGCATATATAGCATTGCAACTCATGTAAATCGTGCCCTGTAAGCTGTTGCCGTATGATAGTTTCCAGCCAAATATTGTTGAGCCTTTGGGAAATATACAGGTGCGATGATGGCTGGCTGAATAACTGTATAACAGAAAAGCGATCCGCAAACTTTTGACGTAATTCATTCAATTCATTTGCGTAAATAATATGCTGTTCATTCCTGCATTGATTGATGAGCAACACCGTAGTTGCAGGCTGAAAATAAAGCAACTGTTTTATAAGTGAAAATACAGGGGTAATGCCACTGCCGGCCGCTATAAAAATATATCTTTTGGCAGGGGGCTCATCAATAATAAACCTGCCTGAAGGCTCGATGGCTGTAAGTATATTGCCCGTTTTATAATGGTCAAAAAGCTGGCGGGATATTGATCCGTTCACCTTTCGCTTAACAGTGATGAATAAGGAATTGTCAACGCCAGGTGTTGACCCAAGTGAGTAGGAGCGCCTTACTTCGTGGCCAGCTTCCCGGAAAATAAATGTGAGGAATTGGCCGGGCCTATACAAAATATTTTTGCCGCCAATATGTTCAATATAAAATGTTTTTGTGTCGGGGGTTTCATGAATGATATTGGTGATGCGTAAGAGTATTTCCATATTAAAAAAGCTGTAAGCTTTACGCTGTATGCTGTAAGCGAGCGGTTTAGTTTTTCAATTGTTCTTTTACTGCAAGCTTTACGCTATATGCTTTACGCAAGCCCCACGTGAACTTCCGGCGTACAGCTTATAGCTAAAAGCGTATATCGCTCTTTAAAAAAGTGTTTGCACACCGTGGGCTATTTTAAATTCGTGTTGCAAAAGCCATTTTTTTCTCCAGAGGCCGCCACCATAACCCACCAGCGTTTTATCGCTGCCTATAACGCGGTGGCAAGGCACTATAATTGCTATTTTATTTTTTCCGTTAGTTGATGCAGCCGCTCTTATCACTTTTACATCGCCGAGGCGCTTGGCCATGTCAAGATAACTTATGGTTTTACCAAAAGGAATATTAAGCAACTCACCCCAAACGCGCTGCTGAAACTCGGTGCCCTCCTGGTAAACCGGTATATCAAAATTTCTTCTTTTGCCGTTAAAGAATTCAATCAGTTCTTCTGTGCACTGGTGCATGACCTCGCTAATACCCGGTTCCCCGTGAACTACCTGTTCGGGATTATCAACAAAGCTAAGTTCTGCAATGTAGTGATCCGTTCCACCCATTTTCAGCATCCCAAGCGGGCTTTGATAATATGTATAGTAAAGATTCATGATTTTGTGGGGAGTTCATAGTTCATGGTTAATAGTTCATAGTTCATGGCTCATAGTTCATAGTAAAGAAAGAGCAGCCACCTTACTTTTAACTCTTCACTTTTAACTTTTAACTTTCTGTCATCTGTCAACTTCTTCTCCCCCTGCAATTTATCCTATTTTTTGCCCGTTACCAACAGTTCGTTCAGGTTGCAGTAAAACCACCTCATTGTTTTCGTCATATACGCCCAAAACAAGGCATTCACTAAAAAAATTGGCAATTTGCTTTACCGGGAAGTTAACCACTGCAACCACCTGTTTAAACAAAAGGCTTTCTTTATTGTAATGCTTTGTAACCTGTGCCGATGAATGTTTTATACCCAAACCGCCAAAATCAATAGTTAGCCGGTAGGCAGGCTTGCGGGCATTGGGGAAGTCGTTTACTTCAATAACAGTACCGCAACGAATATCTATTTTTTCAAAATCCTGCCAGGTTATCATATATAAATAGAATTTTTCTTATCAATATTAATATTTATCTCTAAACTTTAAATACTGTTTTATATTCGCACCCTGAATTAACAACATAAAAAACACAATATGAAAAGACACGCAACTGCCGTTTGGAACGGTTCAGGCAAAGAAGGCAACGGTACTTTAACTACCCAAAGCACTACGCTTAATAAAACACAGTATTCATTTAATTCGCGTTTTGCAGATGGCGTGGGCACTAACCCCGAAGAGCTTATTGCGGCTGCACATGCAGGATGCTTTACTATGAAGCTGACGTTTGTATTAGGGGCAGCAGGCTTTACACCTGATTCGCTGGAGACTACCGCTTATGTAAGTTTAGAGGACGGTACTATTACTGAATCGCACCTCGTATTAAAGGCCAAAGTACCCGGTATTGATAAAGCGAAATTTGACGAAAGCGTTAAAGACGCGGAAACAAACTGCCCGATAAGCAAAGCATTGAATACCAAAATAACCGTTGATGCTGAATTATTAGGATAATGAGCATAGCTGTTAAAAAAACAACCATTGATGATGTGCACGCCATTGTGCCATTATTTAATGCCTACCGTATGTTTTACGGGCAGCACTCTAATTTGCCGGGCGCCGAAACATTTATAAGGCAAAGAATTGAAAATAATGAATCAGTTATTTTTATTGCACTTGATGGTGATAAGGCGGTTGGCTTTGCGCAGTTGTATCCTATTTTTACATCCGTTGGCCTTAAAAGCGCATGGCTTTTGAACGACCTTTTTGTTGCAGAGCAATCAAGGCACAAAGGTGCAGCAACAGCTTTATTAAATGCTGCTAAAGAACACGGAGCGCAAACAAAGAGCGGGTGGCTAATGCTGCAAACCGCAGTTAACAACGTTGCCGCGCAAAAGGTGTATGAAAGCAATGGCTGGGTAAGGGACAATGAGTATTATGTTTATACATTTAAGGTAGCAGAATAAAAGCTTAAGAAAGCCCTCCTCGTTGGAGGGTTTTTTTTATGCCTGAACCACGATCCTGCCTGCCGGTAGGCAAGTTGGGTGGATGAAAAAGATTAGAGGATTGAAGGCAGAGTTTGCATCAAATTCTTTTACTCAGTAAAATCCACCTAAATCACCGTTCAGACAATCTCATCAAACAAAAATCATTTGCTACATTTATCTTCTTATTAAATTGTTGCTCTATGGTACCATCCATGCGCGAATGGTTCAACAGCCATTTTACTGAAGAAAAATATAAGGCCTATTTAGACGAGCTTAATGCATTGCACCCCGGTGCTATTGAATTTCGCATTGCCGAAACGCCCATTTTTATTGACAAAGAGTTTACACAAAAAATGATATCTGCCTGCGAAAGCATTGTGGATGTTATAACACAATATAATTTTAAAACATTAACCGCGCATGCTATACCTGATAATGTGAAAGTGCGGGGTGAAAATGATCTTTCGCACTTTATTGCATTTGATTTTGGCATTTGCGAGAACGCCGGCGGAGAACTGGAACCACAGTTAATAGAAATGCAGGGCTTCCCTACCCTGTTTGCCTTCCAGGTGTTTCAAACTGAGGTGGCAAGAAAACATTTTGACATACCGGCAGAATATGACAGCTACTTAAATGGTTTTACCAAAGAAACTTACCTGCAATTATTAAAAGATATTATAGTTGCAGAACATGACCCTGAAAATGTTATACTGCTGGAAATACTGCCGCATAAACAAAAAACAAGAATTGATTTTTACTGTACTGAAGATTACCTGCATATACCCGTTGTATGCCTTACCGAGTTAATTAAAGAAGGCAGAGAATTATTCTATTTGAAGGATGGCAGAAAAATACAGATAAAACGGATATACAACCGTGTGATTTTTGACGACCTGCAGCAACAATCGCCGGAGATACAGGAAAAGGGAAAAATATTATTTGAAGAGCTTGATGTTGAGTGGGCGCCCCACCCTAATTGGTTTTACCGGATAAGTAAGTTTACCTTGCCCTACCTGCATAATCAGTATATACCTGAAACAAAGTTTTTAAGCGACATAAAAAGGTTGCCTGCCGATTTGGAGAATTATGTATTGAAACCATTGTTTTCCTTTGCGGGGCAGGGTGTTGTAATTGATGTAACAAAAGCTGATATTGATAAAATTACCGACCCCCATAACTGGATATTGCAGCGTAAGGTGAAATATGCAGATGTTATTAAAACACCTGGTATTCCGGCAAAGGCAGAGATAAGGATATTCTATTTTTGGAAAGACGGCGAAGCAAGGCCTGTTGCAACCCACAACCTTGCACGTTTAAGCAAAGGCAAAATGATTGGTGTTAGGTATAATAAGGACAAAGACTGGGTAGGTGGTACATTGGCGTATTTTGAGAAATAGCATCAACAGAGCATAGAGCAACCCCGTTCTTTATCGCCTCATCCCCTAACCCCCGTCCGACGGGTCATCCGGGCGGACTTCTCCTCGCGGAGAAGGGCCCGACGAGATTATGGAGAAGAGCATGTGTTGTTTTAAAATCTGATTGATGTAATGTTCTGCTGTAAATGCTGCAAAGACAATGGATTTCCAACCTCCGGGTCTATCCATCATAATTGCTAATATTATTCTTAGCTATTGCGTAAAGAACAATTGGATTTAAAATATCTATTTTGCGCAGGCAAAGAATAAATGAATAACCACGAGGACTATGAAGCATTTTTTATCACAAAGACCCCGAGGGTTTTTGGAAACCCTCGGGGTCTATATATTGCACGCGATTTATTTTGCGCAGGCATAAGGAAATGTAAGCGAATAATAACCAGGCTATGAAGTATTTTATCCATCTTTTTGTTTTCTTTTATTTTTTTAAGCTAAGTGCCCAGAACAATTACGAGATACAGGTTTATGGCGCTGAAACGCAGGCCAAAGCCAGTACGATGTTCGAGCTGCACAGCAACTATACATTCAGCGGCCAAAAACAAATAATGGACGGCGTATTACCCACCAACAATGCTTTGCACGAAACACTTGAAATAACCAATGGCATAACTGACAATTTTGAAATTGGCGTTTATCTTTTTACCAATTATACTGCGGGCTACGGTTACCAAATAGTTGGCTCGCATATAAGGCCGAGGATAGCAGCGCCGGACAAATGGCATTTGCCCGTTGGGCTAAGTTTATCTGTTGAAATAGGGTATCAAAAGCCTGCGTATTCGATAGATACGTGGAGTATGGAAATAAGGCCCATTATTGATAAGCAGTGGGAAAAATTTTACCTTTCATTTAATCCAACCCTGGGTATTTCATTAGTAAGCAAGTATAACAGTTCAACCCCTGATTTTGAACCCAACATTAAAGCAGATTACAACTTTTTAAAGAATGGTGCGTTTGGGATTGAATACTATGGCAGCATGGGTGCAATAACGGGTTTTGATAAAATTAACGATCAGCAGCATGCCATATTTGTTACGTACGACCTGCTTAATGATCCTAAATGGGAATTTAATGCCGGCGCAGGTTTTGGGCTAACTTCATCCACCGATGCATTTGTATTTAAAATAATTCTTGGAAGAAAAGTTAAATGGAAAAAATCCTCAAAATAACACCGCGATTACTAGTTTAAAAGCCCTGCTATTTGCTGCTCGAGCGCTGCATGGTTTGCGTTTACTGAAACAATTTTACCCTGCTTATCCAATAAAAAAGTATTAGGGATGTATTGAACATTCCATTTTTTTGCAATGAAGGCATTATCATCAATCACATGTATCCAGTTTGTGGAATCTTCTTTAATTGCCTGGTTCCAGTCTTTCTTTTCTGTATCTACTGATATAGCATATACTTCAAGGCCCTTGTCTTTGTACTTTTTATAAATTGCTTTAAGATCCGGGATGCTTCTTCTGCAGGGGCCGCACCAGCTTGCCCAAAAGTCTATCACCACAACTTTACCTTTTAATGACGAGAGGCTAACGCTTGCCCCTTTGGTATCGCTTAGCTTGATTTCAGGAGCGAGAGAACCCACAGCCGGTTGCTGGGCAAGGCAATTAAACGATATACATATAGCTGCAAGTAAGGGTAAAATATGTTTCATGCGGTAAACATACAAAAAACCTTATACCTGCATATTTGGGTAAAGTTAAAATTGTACGAATAAGAAGCCGGTGGGGAATTCACCGGTGACATCTCAATTATTATTTAAAAAATTATCTCCTTTGTATTTTACGCGTATTTGCACCTGTACAACTGCCGCAGGTGGGTACACCTGAAGCCCCGGTTGTTACAAGTGAAATTCCATACCTTCTGCCCGCGGGATCTTCTACCCTAAGTGAGTCGTTGCAAACAGATTGGGCAGAGGTACACAACAAGCATAATTGTTCACCCCTTTTGTAGGTGGAAGAACCGGTATCAGCAGGATCGTCGGCCTTACCAAAAAGGGTATCCACTTTGTACTGGCAAAAATTACCCGGTTTATCAATACCGTAAGAAGTAATCCTGGTGATACCGCTTGAATAAGCAACCGGCCTTGTATAGAAATAATAAATGACCGCGATTATCAGCAGCAGCAATAAAATAAGCCACCACCAGTTTTTTGGAGGGATCCTTTTCATAGATAATGTTTTTGATAAGCAAAAGTTTTTCTCAACTAAAGATAATCTTTATGTTTAAGCCTGTCAATACCATAAATATGGTATGGGTGTGTTGTTGCCCTTAGCTGACAGAGCATAAAAAAGAGATGAGCAGGGATGACATCCCTTTATTTATAGGGCATATCTCCTTTATTGTACCAATATCATTTTTCTGAATGTTTGTTTATTGCCTTTCAGCAATACCCAATACAAGCCTTTTGCCATATTATGTGCATTGATGGCAATGGACGCACTGCCGCCGGGATGATTAACGGTGCGCGCATATAATCTTTGCCCGGTTGAACTGTAAACAACCAGCGAATAATTGCCAGTTTCTATATTATTTAACTGCACGTTGATGGTTTTACTTTGTACGGGGTTGGGATAAACAAGCATATCGCTTAAAGCGTTTATAGTTACTTTTACTATTCCACTGTATTGATATGTTCCATCTTTGCCAATAGCTTTTATACGGTAAAAATTATCCCCGCTAAGCGGCGAGGCATCAAAGTAACTGTATTTATTTTCTGTAACAGAACTGCCTTTGGCTGTTATATTGCCAAGTTTGGTAAACTGGTTTCCGTTGGCAGAACGCTCTACATCATAACCGTTCATATTCACTTCATTATAACCACTCCACTGTACCTGTATGCCTTTGCCAAGCTGGTAGGCTTGTAATGCTGATAATGCAACAGGCAACGCGGAATTATGGGTAAGCACTAATGCACCATGATTATAGGTAAGCACGTAAGTAGAATCGCCATAAGATACAAGGCTTGATACATCCATACTATCAAGCCCCGCAAATTTCCAATGTACCCCAAGATCGCTTGTAAAATAAACACCTGCCCCCGATACAGCTTTAATGGCGGCAAAAATATACCCGCTTGTATCAATGGCAATGGCGCCTATTGATGGGGACAGCGCCTGGGCGGGAAGAGGAATATTACTCCAGGTTCCTGAGCCCCTGTGATATAAGCCGTTCTCTGTTGTACCTATAATGTCCCCTTTGCCGCCTGCAATTTTACTAAAGTAAAAAACTGAGGATGAAATACCGGCAGAATCTGCAACCCAATTGCCGCCACCAACAGGGCGGCGCATTATTTTAGATGAAAAATAACCGGTTACATACAGGTACCCTTTATCGTCTGATGCAAAACCGCTTACAAAATTGTAAGCAGCAACAGGAAAACCGCTTGTATCAATGCCCCACGCACCATTTTTTGGCTTTGTCCATAAACGGCATGGATAGCTGCCGCCATATAATGAATTACCAATATGCTGTGCGCCTTTTTCATCAACAAAAAAAAGCGTCCCGCCAACATTGCCTAACCCTGCAGTATCCGCCGCCCACGTGTTACCCCCGTCCGGGCTTTTAAAAATCACGCCGCCTAATTGAAAATTATTGATTACGGAATTATCAATGGTGTAAATATTACCCAGCCTGTCATCATATAATGGCAGTTTGTCTTTAAAGCCTGATTGAGGATATGATTTTGCCCAGGCAGTGCTGCCGGTGCCTTTATAGATGCCTAATGCATTGGTTAATAATAATTGGCCTGTTGGTAATTTGGCAATGCCGGTAATATTTTCTGAGCGGATACCTTTAGTATGGGGTATCCATGTTCTACCGGTATCGCCACTTATAAATGTGCCAAACTGCGTTGTTAAAAGAAGTATGCCATGGCCTACAAAAGCATTGATACCAATAGGGTTAACGGTTTTATTATAAACGGATGTATCCGTCAGTTGCCATGCCTGGGTGCCACTGACAGATTTGTACAAATGATCAACACCTGTAAACGTGTTGGAAACAACAGCATAAAGGTTGCTATACGCATCTGCGCCAAAAGACTTTACAAATTGTGTACCAATGCCTGCAGTATCTAAAGCCCATGCAGTGCCGTCTTCACTAAAATAGACGCCCCCGCTGTTTAAACTTACAATTATCCTGTTTTTCCTGTCAACAAAAACACTCTCAAGGCCTTTTGGGCCTGTATAAGCGGCAACACTTGCAAAAGTGCTACCGGCAGTTGTATCCTGCATAAACAAGCCGTTATCGGTTGCAACATATACCCTTTGCGCTGTGTCAATAGCTACATCATACACGTGGGCATTATTTAAACCTGTTGAGTCTATATGCCATCCAGTACTGTCAGGGCTTACATATAAATGCGAACTGGAGAGAAGATATAATGCATCTCCAAGAAGCTTATTATAGGCCTCCGAACCGCCACTGCCCGCATGGTCCCAATAAGTTTCGTTCGCAACATCAATACCTCCCACTGCGTTATCATAATGATCTACATTAAGCTCATAAACATCCCCGTTATCCATTACAACCATCAGGTACTTGTCAGATTGCTTCTCAAATAGAAATTTTCCACTACTATCCCTAACCACCTGTAATTTAACATATATGTGGTCAATTTTTCGTGGTGGCGGGGCAGACCAAATCCGTTCAAAAGACGTGTCAGCAGATGTTACCACGCTGCCTTTGGTTACCGATTTGGCATATATTGTGGTGCTGGTAGCCTGAACTTCCCCATTCCAGGGAAAATACCCGGTGCTTATTATGTTTTCTCCGTCCAACCCTCCGTTTACATAAACAGGAAGCTGTGCAAATGATGCAAGGCTTATTGGGAGAAAAAAAACGATACCAACTACTTTAAGCAAAAAGCAGATTTTTTTCATAGCAGCATAATTTTGGTTTGCAGCGTTAAACTTACTAAAATAAACCAAAACAAAAAAAGGCGGCGATGTAAAAAAATGCTATAAATATGGAATATGCAACTATGTTTTGCCCTTGGCTGACGGGGCATGAAAAAGGGATGACATCTTTCAAAAAAGATGTCATCCCTCCATTTATTTGGTTTTGCAGCGTACGTTTTGTGCCCATTAAACAAACAGTTAAAGCACAATTAACGCCTGGCAGTAAATTGATCCGTAATTATATCATCCGGTTGTGTATGGCTTTTGCCACAGCCTCACCCATGTTGTGCACATGCAGTTTTGAATAGATGTGTTTTATGTGCTGCTGTACAGTATGCACACTTATATCCATGTCCCTGGCTATCATTTTATAGCTGTTGCCTTTGGAGAGTAATATAAGCAATTCTTTTTCACGTGTACTGAGTTCATTTGAAGATGAGAAAGGCGCAGCTTGTTTAAAATGTTGCACTACACGCCTTGCAATAGCAGCACTCATGGGGCTGCCACCATTATATACTTCGTTAATAGCTTCCAGTATTTTAGCGGGTTGTGTGCCTTTTAATATATAACCGGAAGCACCATTGCCCAGGCATTCAAAAATATGCCCGTCATCGTCAAAAACAGTAAGCATTAGTATTTCGGTAACCGGCCTGTATTTTTTCAGGCGCTTTACACCCTCTAAGCCATTTGCTACGGGCATTTCAATATCCATCATCACCACATCCGGATGCTCTTTCTCTGTGTTCGCTTCAACATCGCCGGCATTGACGTGCGCTCCCTTAAGCATAAACCCCGGAGTGCCTTTTATTAATGCTGAGAGGCTTTCCCGCAGCGAATCATTATCCTCGTATATAGTAACACTGATCATTGGTGCTGGTATTATATGCTAATGCAACCAACCTGGATGGTTAAACAACGGCCTTATGAATGAACAAAGATTAAACATATTTTTTATTGCAGCAATGCCATAATCATGTTACCGGCATTTCAAGGCTAATTACCGTGCCCTTTTGTTTTTCGCTCTTAATTGAAAAAACCGCCCTTAGTTGTAAAGCGCGTTGCCGCATATTTTTAAGCCCATTGCCTTTTTTTATTTCGTTTTCATTAAAGCCTTTTCCGTTATCCTTTATTATAAGCACGAGCTTGTTAGCGTGGCGGTACAATTTTATTTCCGCATGGGAGCAGCAGGCATATTTGGCCATATTGTTAACCGCCTCTTTAAAAAGCAGGTACAAGTCGCGGCGTTTTTGCATGGGCAACTTTACAGAATCCAGGTTGTTGCCCGCATCAAATGTGTAGTCAACCTGTTTTGTTTCCAGTACCTGCGCTGCGTATTCCTGCATACGTACTACCAGGCTGTCCAGCATATCATTCTCCGGGTTTATTGTCCACACTATATCTCTTATGGCATCCATCACATGTTGAGACTCGTTGCCAATTTTATTAATGAGCTCACCCGGCCCTGAAGGGCTTTTATCCATCGAATCTTTAGCCATATCACTCATGATCCTTATGCTGGTAAGGGAAGAACCAATATCATCATGCAGGTCTCTTGCAATACCGTTGCGCACCATTTGTAATTTTTTAATTTGCTGTATGCGGTAATAATACCATCCATACAATAATGAACAGGTAATGAGAGCTGCCAACGTAATAAACCACCACGATTGGTAATAAGGCGTAGCTATATTTAGTGCTAACGTAGTTATGCTTTTGCTCCAGGTACCTGTTTTGTTTCCGGCCCTTATTTCAAACAGGTAGTCGCCTGCAGGCAGGTTGGCATATCGGGCAAAGCCGGGGTTGTTTGTCGTTATCCAGGCATTGTCAATACCCCGCAGCCGGTATTGCATTTGTACACTGGCAGGATGAATATAATCAATACCGGTAAAGTTGAATGAAACAGTCCTCCGTTCATATGGAAGGCTTACGGTTGCATTGTTGCTGATATCTGTGCCATAATACCGCTCATCATTCACATTCATTGCGGCTATCTGAACAGGGGGTGTAACAGTATCTTCTTTTACTGAAGAAGGATAAAACACATTTAACCCGTGTATGCCCCCAAACCATATTTCGCCATTGGTTCGCAAAAGATAAGCATTTGTATTAAATTCATTTGACTGAAGGCCATCATCGGTTGTGTAGTTTTTAAACACATTACGCATTGTATCAAACTTGCTTATACCCCTGTTGGTACTAAGCCAAAGGCTTGCTTCACTACCCGGCAAAACACTATAAACTGTATTTTCAGGCAGGCCATCTTTTACAGTATAAATGCGGTATTTGAACGACAGGCAATCAAGTTTTACAAGCCCCGACGATGTGGCTATCC
>Ga0206915_1155_pt1 | contig 12605 bp, 18 predicted proteins | sample Alteio_BWOrgHeat_70_FD_152945 | JGI IMG/M metagenome (GOLD analysis project Ga0206915, IMG submission 152945) | Enriched cells from forest soil in Barre Woods Harvard Forest LTER site, Petersham, Massachusetts, United States -... | ecosystem: Environmental > Terrestrial > Soil > Temperate forest >...
AGAAAATTCGTAACGCAAATTCTTGGGAACCCGGCAAGGCACTGGGATACCTGGGGCCAAGCCACCTCATCACGGTTGCTCCGACACGGAAATGTGGCAGGGGCCGGGATGTTTTGATCTTCGACCTTCTCGATTGGCCTTATAGGGACGTCGTTCTCGATCCGAAGGGTGAGCTTACAAGTGTCACTAATCCACGGCGGGCAACCGGCGCCACGTATGCCGATGAGGACGAACTGAGGAAAGGCGGTTTGATATGAAGAGCAAGGGAATTCGTATCGGTTTTCCGAAGGCCGATACGGCACTGGCGCATTCACTGAGCGCATCGGATTTCAGCTTCGCGGATCTGAAAAGGCCTGCCAGCCCCGTCTACGTCGTTTTGCCGAGGGGCTACCTCGACGTGTGCGACAAGTATTTCCGGCTGATTTTGGCAACGGCGCAGTCTGAACTCGTCACGAATCCACGCCAGGCAACCGGAGCTGCGGACGCCGATGATGACGCGTGCAGGAAAGGCGGTTTGATATGACGTTCAAAGGAATTCGTATCGGCTATTCACGGGAGTCCGGCAAGGTGCTGAGATACCTGGGGCCAGGCCATCTCATCACCGTTGCTCCGACACGGACAGGAAAGGGCCGGGATATTTTGATCCCCGCTCTTCTCGATTGGCCTTATAGCTGCGTGGTCGTCGATCCCAAGGGTGAGCTTGCAAGTGTCACGAGCGCACAGCGACGGCGTTTCGGACAGGTAATCTACCTCGATCCTTATGGTCTTCATGGCGGTTTGATGAAGGGTGCTAGGCCATCGCGCTATAACCCAATGGCACGGTTGGACCCCAACTCGATCGAGTTCAGCGCACAGTCCGAGAAAATATCGGACAGCCTGATTTGGGAAGAAGGTGAAGCCTTAAGTTTCTTCACGGGGGGAGCGCGAGGGCTGTGTAGCGGCATTCAAATGGGCCTCACGGAGCATGCAGAACCGCATGAAAAGAACCTTATTTCCATGCGCAGCGTCATCACTGGCGAGTTTCAGGGCGGGGTCAATGTCTTCGACTTTGCAAAGTCCATCATCGCGAATTCTAGCAACCAAGTGTTACGCCAGAAGCTCGCCCGCTTCTGTGTTCCTGGCGCGATTAAGAGCCGCTCGCTGGCCGACATCATCGCTACGGCGGATGTGCAGACTTCCTTTCTGTCTGATGCAGCCCTGGCGCATTCACTGAGCGCGTCGGATTTCAGTTTCGCGGATCTGAAAAAGCGCGTTATCACCGTCTACGTCGTTTTGCCGTTGGACTACCTCGACGTGTGCGGCAAGTATTTCCGGCTAATTGTGGCATCAGCCCTATCTGAACTGCTCGCGGGCAGAAAGGGGGTGCCGGTCCTGATCATGATGGACGAATTTTTTCAACTCGGAACGCTGAAGGCAGTACAGAACGCCATGAGCATGGCGGCGGGTTTCGGCGTACAACTGTGGCCCGTGCTTCAGGATTTAAGCCAGCTTATGGAGCTCTATCCGCGCACTTGGGAAACGTTTCTATCGAATGCTGGCGTCCGCATGTTCTTCGGGCCCCGTGATGAAAGGACCGCGCAATACATGAGCGGTCAATGCGGGCAGACGGAGCGGCGCAGCATTTCGAAATCGATCAGCTATCCGAATGAAGCGGAACAAGAAGAGCAAGTGCAGCAACGGAAGCAGAGGAGCGAACCCCAATGACTGTTCCCAGCGCAGCCAACGTCAATGTCAGCTTCGGGTCCGTTTCTCGTCAACTCTTACTCCCTCACGAAGCCCGCGAATTGGACGACGACGAAATGCTTCTCTTTGTCGAGGGCGTCAAAGGCGTCATTCGCGCGAAGCGCCGCGCCTATTGGGATGAGCCGGACTTCCGGGACCAGTACTCAACAAATCCGTACTTTGGGTGATCTATGCCGAGCAAATCTAACAATTATTTCGACCCTGAGGAGTTCGTCAAGATGATGGGTAGCTTTGATACGGGCAATCCGTCTGAGGCCGAGGCCATGACCGCGGGCCGTCTGATGCGTCGGTTGCTGGTGACCCACGGCCTCCGGCTCGTCGATGTCATGGGCCGGACCGATGTCATGCAGGCGCTCGATGCACAGTTGCAGCCGGTACGCGAAGAAAGCCCGGAGTTGAAAGAGGCGTTTCAGAAAGTCGCGGACCTGGCGGATTTGGCAAAACAACGGGAAGAAACTGCAAAACAACGGGAAGAAACTATCGACGAACTGCAACAAGAATTGGCGGGGCGCGCAGGAAGCGGCGCCTCTCCCATACCCCAAGCCCACGTTTCTGACGGCGGCTTGGTCAGTGCCGGGCTGGTCAACGGCGTCCTGGTCGCTGCGGTGTCGTTCGCGGCCATAGCACTGCTGATCGCGTCGGCGTTTCAGTAAGAAACAGAAAGGAAGGCTGGCCATGAACTGGGAAGCGATGAAAGGACGAGGGCGCATGGTCTATGCGTGGGTAGCGCAACTGCTGATTTTTCTCCAGTTAGTTTTTTACCTGGCGGCATGTGTAGTCGCCGGGAAGCCGATTGGACCCAAAGAGTACGTGAGCTTCGCATATCACTGCGTCGAGTGGACACCACGGCACACAGACCCTACTCCGGTAGCGGATCTCAAGGAGCGGTAATTTATGGCAGACAAGAGGATCGACTTTTCGCGCTATATACGGTCGGCGGAAAACGATGAGTTTGATCGGCGACTAAACCCGGCCTTGCACGTACGGGCACAAAACGAAATCGAGCGACACCCGACATTTTTCCGTCGGCAACAAGAGCAAGAGGGACGCTCGAACTGGTCGGGCGGCGTGTGGGGCGGTCGTGGGGGCTATTCGGGGTGAACATTATGGGCAACGCTTTGGATCGACGGCGGGATGATGGCAAACCTCTCAGTCCCGAAAGACAGCGGATGAATGAAGCCCTGGCTCGGCTCGGCCGTGAGGGAATGAAAGAAACACCGCAGCGGGATGGCCGGCTGATTGTTGCACTCGATCTCACGGGAAGCCGGGAACATGGTTTGAGACAAGCGCGCATGGCAACGACGGCCATGTTCGACGCCGTTAAATCCCTCGGCGCGGTCGCTGTGAAGCTCGTCTACTACCGTGGCTTGGATGAATGCCGGGCAAGCGGGTGGTACAGCGACCCGGACCTTCTCAGTCAGTCCATGCAGCGGCTGTCGTGTGAAAACGGTCAAACGCAGATAGCCCGCGTGTTGCGCTTCGTGGCGCTGATGGAAAGAGAACCCGTTTCCGGCGTGGTCTTCGTTGGTGATCATTGCGAGGATGATGCCGGCGAGTTGCGTGAGTGGGCGGCGGTCCTCGGGCAGAGGTCCATCCCGGTGTTCGTATTTCATGAATGCGCCGATCACGACGAGAGGTCGTTAGACGCAAAACCTTTGTTCAAGCACCTCGCTACCGCAAGCGGCGGAGTCTATTGCGAGTTCAAGCCCGATAGCGGTGCCGTGCTGCGCGAAATGCTGTCGAGCGTGGCCGCGTTCTCGGCGGCGGGTGTTGAAGGTGTGAAACAGGCCGCCCTACCCCACACCCCGGAAGCGCGGCAATTGCAGAAGCGGTTGTTACTCGGCCCAAGCCTTAGCGACATCTAATGGAGAAAGGACGCCAATGAAAATCGTGCGCGGCAACCATCGCATAGAGCCGGAGTTTTACGAGAAAATTCGCGCCTCAGTGACGGCGACGCATGAACTCCTGATTAAGGCTGATCTGGCAACACCGGAGGTTCGCGAATACCTGAACGGATGCCGCGTGCATTTGAGCAGGCGTCTTGTATCGAGCGCAGGCGTTGCCAAATGGAGAAAGCAGTGCATTGTTCTCAACATTCGGCTGCTCGCGATGTATCCCGACGAGCTTCCGACGGTTGTCGTTCATGAAGTGTGTCACCTGCTGGCCGCCGAACTATACGGGGAACCAGGGCACGGGAAGCGATGGAAACAACTCATGGTCGCACTCGGTTATGAGCCTCGGCGTTATCACATCATGAATTCGAGCGAAATAAGGCTCAAGACCGTTCTTAAGAACCACGACAACAAAATTCCCCGACAGGGTGGGTAGAAAATCGAAATTTCGTGCCGTGTAGGCTTGGCTCCGGGAGTGGGACGCATTAGTCTTACTGGGCTTTGGGCAGTAGGGAAGGAAAAATCATGGTGGATTCGGAATTGGAGAGCTTCAAGACCAATATCGATCTCCGGGTCTATGCTGCCAGTCAGGGCTACGAGCTGAGCCGCAAGGAATCCTGGAGCGGATCGTCGGTCATGCGTCATCCGGTGGGTGGTGACAAGGTGATAATCAAACGCGGCGTGGATGGGCATTACGTCTACTTCTCCGTGCGGGATGATCGCGACAACGGCAGCATCATAGATTTCGTGCAGCACCGGCAGCGCCTAAGCCTGGGCACGGTACGGAAGGAACTACGGCCCTGGATGGGTCAACCGCCCGTTCCAGTTCCGACCTTCCCATCTCTGCCTAGAACCGAAAAGAACCGGATGAAGGTGGAAACGGCCTACGCTCGCATGAAAGACGCTGTGACAGGTCATCCTTATCTGGAGAGAGAACGTGCCCTGCCCGGCGCTCTGTTGACGCTCGATCGTTTTGCCGGCCGGGTCCGCATGGATGATCGGGGCAACGCGGTCTTTCCTCATTTTGATGCAGAGGGCCTGAGTGGCTATGAGATCAAGAATGTCGGCTTCACTGGGTTCGCCTCTGGTGGGAGCAAAGCCCTCTGGCTTTCTCACGAATTTCCCGACGATAACCGGCTTGTCTTCTGCGAATCTGCAATCGACGCTCTGAGCCACGCGGTTTTGTTTCCTGATAATCGCGTTCGGTACTCATCGATCGGCGGCAAGCCCAACCCTCTGCAACCGGAACTCGTCACGGCCGCAATTGCACGAATGCCGGCAGATAGTGAAATCGTCTCGGCCATGGATGCGGATGCAGATGGCCGCAGGCTGACCGACGTCGTGCGCGAGGCTTTCGAATTGGCGGTGCGTCAAGATTTGCGATTTACCGTCGAGGAGCCTCTTGGCTTCAAGGATTGGAACGACCAATTACGCGAAAGACCCAACCCCCTTCTTCCCTACCGCCCCGAGGTGCCTTCCGTCGCGTGATGCGGAGCGACGTGAAAGTGGAACGCTTTCGTTATGAACGACCGTCCGGCAGTCCGTGCAGAAGAAAACGCTTTCGAGCGCCACTTTACGCCGAAGCAACTGGCCGATCTCTGGATTCTCCACGAAAGCACCATCCGGCGCCTTTTTCTCGATGAGCCCGGCGTCCTCAAATACTGCAACTCCTTCACGCGCAGCGGCCGGCGAGAATATGTGACTCTCCGCATTCCTGAATCCGTCGCGAGGCGCGTCTACGCCCGGCGTTCGCGCTAAAATCGGACTCATCATGCTGACGATTTGGCGGCGGCACACAAGATCCTGTCCTCATCGTATGAGAGGCCGCGATGTCCTCAAATGCAACTGCCCGCTTTGGGCGGACGGTTACATCAACGGCAAGCGGGTTCTGCGGCAATCGCTCGGAACGCGCGACATGGCACGCGCGCGCAAGAAAGCGGTGGCTCTCGAATCCCCTGACAACGGCGTTTACAAGCCGCTGGCCGAGGCCATAACCGCGTTCATCGAACACTGCGAGAGCGAAGGGTTGCAATTCTCGACGGTGCGGAAATACCGAAACAGTCTCAATCACCTGAAGTCGTTCTGCGAGGCCAGGAAGATCGACGCGGTTGACGAGCTGACGGCGGATCACCTGGACGCGTTCCGCGCCGGCCGCGCGCTAAAGCCGATTACAGGCTCGAAGGAACTTCAGCTCCTCCGCCAGTTTTGCGGGTTCTGCTTTGACCGCAAATGGGCCGGAGAAAACGCGGCGAAACGCATTAAACCGCCGCGCAACATCAAGCCAAACGATGTCGAGCCTTTCTCGACGGCGGAGGTCGCGTCCATCATCAAGGCTTGCGACACGATTGGCCGAGGTCCTTACGAACGGCTGCGCGCGCTCGCCATGATCCTCACCCTGCGCTATACGGCCCTTCGCATCGGTGATGTCGCGATGCTAAACAAAGACCGTCTAAGCCGGGAAAGCGGGCGTTGGCGGATCTTCCTCCGCACGGAAAAGAGCGGCAAGCCGGTGTTCCTGCCAATACCGCGCGAGTTGAAGGAAGCGCTCGATTGCGTGCCCATGCCGCGCGGGGCGGCAGAGGATTGCCGTCACTACTTCTGGAATGGATTATCGTCCGAACGCACGATGAAGGACACTGCCGACCGAAGCTTGTCGGCAGTCTTCAAGGCATCGATGGTTCTGCGCGCCCATGCGCATCGCTTTCGGCACACATTGGCGACGGAGTTGCTCGGCAAAGGCGCGAGCTTTGTAGATGTCGCGGACATTCTCGGCAACTCACCGGAGATTGTGCGGAAGCATTACGCCAAGTGGTCCCCTGCCCGCCAGGCGCGTATCGACGATCTCATGGCGCGGGTTCATGTGGGAACGGATTTCACAACTCTTGAACCCAAAAATCAGATCCAATAATGAGGTCTGGAAGCCATGCTTTTGCATTTACGACCACGTCTCTTTTCGCTGCAGTTTGGTATCGTCAGCGTCGTTGATGTGGAAATACCGTCTCTCGGTCTTCGCCTTCTGGGCAATGTGGATCTGACGACACGGCGTCCGTATCCCAACAAGCACTATGCTGTTGCCTGCCGAAAGCGCGGACACAAAGCCGTGGACGGCATATTTATCGAAACCGGCGAACCTGTCGAACACATCGACTGCATCACGCGATGGGCCGTCGAAGCGACGACTATCGTCACCCATCGGGTGCGCTACACACTTCTTGATCGTGATTTCGACTCAGCAAGCGACCATATGCTGCTGTGGTGTGCCGAAAGCGACGGTCTCGGCGGCTGGTCGGATCGACATCCGCGCGGCAAAGAAAGATTTTTCCCAGTGGTGATTGAGCCGGTCATGGAACTCACTCAAGAGCGCCCGGACCGCCCAAATACACATGACACTTTCGATGATGCTTTGGGTTGGATTGCCTTGCGGCAACAGACATTCGAAATGCCGACGATCGAAAGAGAGCGCCTTCTGGACCCCGCATTAAACCTTCGATTGCCCGCAATTAACGATGTGTTCTCTCGGTCCTGATTGGTGATTTTGTGTTCATTGAGAATCCGTCGATGGAATCCAGGTATTCGCTGAAGCGAAGCCCGCGACATATCATTCACTCAGAAGGCAGGCGCTCGCGCGGTGAGGGCCGCCCCTCAATCGCAATCCTTAGCAGCTCTCTTATTTTTGGGTGCTACCAGCATGGCCGAGTGCTCTAACGGTTTTTGAAGGTGGTACTTGTCCATTACAGACGCGACTGCATCGTAAAAAAACTCCTCGGCACGGGGTCCGAGGTAAACGGCGCTGACCAACTCCTCTAGATCACATTCAATGGGGATGCCATTTATGTCTGGCCGAAGGTCCTGGTATAAAGCTGCCCGCCATTCGGTCTCATATTCGTAACAGTCGCGTTTGTGAAACGCCAGTCCGATAATTTTGGGTCGGAGACCCGCGCCCGGTACGGCGATTGAGCCAGAGCTAAAGTCCCGAACAATTTCCTCAGCGGACGCAATATCATGATGATAAGTGACCTTCTCGAACGCATAGTGCGTATCGTCGACACCGAAACTCAATGCCCGTCTGTACCGGCCGACGGAAGACTTTAGTGCGAGTCCAAAGCCATGCGATCCATATATCTCCCACATCGCCATCGACTCTGACGCAAGACACCATGAATTCACGTATAGGTGTTCGCGAGCCCTCTCGCAAATTTCAGCCGATATATGACTAAGACGCGACATCATCTGTTCAGGCGAAATCGTTTTTGTCCCTTGAGCGCCTTCCTGTTCTACAACGATGCAGGCATCATCGGGTGATGGGATATCCAGATGCGTCGCGTTGCAGAATCCTTCGTATGGATCGTCACGAAATGTGGCCGCCTTTGTGAACCACAAGGTACTTTTGGCCAACATTGAGACGAATTTTGCCAAATCCATGTATCGCCAGATGGGGACGGTTTCGGAACTATTGCCGGTGCCCTGAATAGGAGGTGTGTTGACGGGGGACATTTTAGGTGCTCACGAGTTCAGTTTCTCATGGCATGCAACTGACGTCCCGTATGGCGGACCATGCCAGCAGTGATGAGCTTGCCGAAAATAGGGTCTACCCCGCTCGGGAACAGGCGCTCCAGGGCTATCGCAAACAGTGCATCGAGTCCTGCTGCTGCTCTGCTGTTTTGGGCACATTTTGGGCACACACGAAAATAATATCTGTATCTGATTGATTATAAAATAGCTTATGTGGTGCCCGGAGGGGGACTTGAACCCCCACACCCTTGCGGGCCGCGGATTTTAAGTCCGCTGCGTCTGCCAATTTCGCCATCCGGGCTTGTCGCCGCTTCCTATGTAATTGCCTCCTTTTTCAATAGTTTACATGAATGTCGAATCCAAAATTTTGAACTCGCACGGTGCGGTTCTGCCGTGTTCCGTAGCGGCCTTTGCGGAACATTATGGGCTTGTTTGGGCATAAGTGATTAACGAGCGAATTTGCAGGTAACAAATCGAAATGACCAGTGTGCTGGTCCGCCACTGCCCGCAAATTGTCATGACGGTATAGACCCGGGTGCAGCGACGATCCTGAAACTGCGCTGAGAACAATTTTAATTGTTGCTGGTTGGGCACAGGTGGAAGGCGAGATCTCGCCTCCAGTGCCAACGACCCTGCCAGGTCGCTCCAAGCGCTGCTGGACTCACACACTCTTCAAGAAACTTGAGAACGGAAAAGCACGTGTCCTATACGTCCATGTGGCACAAGATTCTTTTCTAAGTCGGCCCGAAAGTGCCCCAAAAGCTGAACCGAGCGTCTCGAGGCGCCCGGTCGCGTTCGACTTCACACCAAAGAAGACTGCCGTCATCGCGAGCTTCCACCGCACGTCTGACGGTGGTGTGGCGCCAGGTGCGCCAGCTGCGGTACTGGCATGAAGGGCGCAGCCGGGCCTCCCGAGAGGAATCCTCCTGACGGTGATCGGCACATGGGGCCTCCAAACGGTGGCAAATCTGGCGCTCCCGGCGGGGGGCCTGGAGGATCGGGCTTCGGCATGGGACCGACCGGTGGCTTTGTAGGTGAGCAATACGGAAAGGCGGTACCTACTTCGCATGGAGTGGGCCGATGACCCACAAGACGGGCCAGAATGGCAGCTCGTATTATCGCATTCAAGGCCCGAGGATCGTGATTGAGTTTTCCCCACAGGGAGTTGGTGGCGACAGCACGATGCACGTTCATACCATCTACCGCGATCCCACCAACGACTACGGTGTGAAGTTCAATGGGGCCGAATGAAGAGACTGCTCATGACGCTTACGCTGTTGAGCTTGGTCGCCATGCCTGCCCTGGCTCATCGCCTCGATGAATATTTGCAGGCCACCATCTTTTCAATCGAGCCTGGAAACATCCATGCGACGATGCGCCTGGTGCCTGGAGTTGTGGTGGCTCCCGGTGTGATTGCAAGCATCGATAGCGACCATGATGGCGTGCTCTCTGCGGACGAACAACATCGCTACGCCGAATGCGTCCTGGCCGACCTAGAGCTGAAGGAGGACGGCCGCAACCTCCCACTCCATCTGTCTTCGGTGATATTCCCGTCCGTCGATCAGATGAAGATGGGCATCGGTGAGATCGAGCTTGCCTTTTCTGCCGATCTTCCGATTATTGGCGGCAAGCATCAACTCAGCTTCCAGAACCATCACCAGAGTGGAATCTCCGTCTATCTCGTCAACAGCCTCATGCCCCGAGACAAGAATCTTCAGCTGGAAGCGCAGAGCCGCAACCAGAACCAGTCGTTCTATCGGGTCATCCTCGCCGAGACCAGCTCCGTTCCGGCGCAGGGCTTCACATGGAGCGGATTGGCTGGAGCGTTTCACCTCGGCGTTCATCACATGCTCGGCTCCTTCTCCCGAGCCCATGGTCGTTTAGCAGCAACCAGTGTATTCGGGCTGAGGGAGCCGACGCTGTCATGAAATCAGTTAAGACGGCTTAACGTCGCTCAAACTGTTGAATTCTCGCATTTCCTTTCGTGAACTTCGGTTTCCGATCGAGAGATCCCACTCGCCTCACACGTTCAGAGACTTCAGGTAAGGCACACTCAGCGGCATCAGCGATGGATCCTCTTCAAGTTCAACGAAGTAGTTCTTTACGCCACCTGTCTTTGCGGCTGCAAATACTGCCTTCCAATCCACGACGCCCTTGCCCAACGGAACCTGGCGGAAGCCGGACTTGGTGGAGGGGTCCTTCATCCAGTCCTGACAATGCATGGAGAGAAAGCGGCCGGGGTACTTCTCGAAGTAGGTCACTGGATCGTAGCCCTGCTGCAAGGTAGAGACCTGAAACTGCAACTTGGTGGTGGCGGGATTGAGGTCGGCGATCATCATGTCGTAGACTGGCTTGCCATCGATGTGTTCGGAGACGAAGCCCTCATTGTGCAGCAATGCGATGATGCCAGCGGCGTGAGCCTTTTCGGCGAAGGCGTTGAAAGGCTCGACGTAGCGCTTCACATCGTCGACTGTCTCCGTCGTCCTCGGGCTCCAAGGCCCGAGCGCGGCAATCGCCATCTGCGTCATACCGAACTCCTTGGCATAGGCGATGCTCTGATCCGCCCTTTGAAAGAGCTCATCTGCCGACCAGTGCGCGGAGATACAGCCGAGTCCCCAGTCTTCCAGCATGCGCCGCAATTCCTGTGGCTTGTATTTCTGGAGGCTGGAAAACTCATCGTAACCGTATGGCGAGCACAGCTCAATCTGACTGAACCCGGCTGCACGTAATCCCTTCATGGTACCCGCGAAGTCCGTACGGATCGACTTGCGCACAGGATAGGTCTGACAGCCGATCGGCAGACCAAGCGGATCAGCGAATAAATATCGCGTGCCGGACAGAAGAGCCGAAGCAGCAGCCCCTCCCATGAGAAACATCCTCCGATTCATCGTGTGCATGACCCCATCGTGGAGCGATGGAAGAAACTATAGCACCTGTGTGGAGGGAATGCTGCGTCCGTCGCGCGCTGCAGCTTCGGGGCACATAGAGAGCGTCTTCTTCATCTGCTGTCCGTACCGCAAAAGGCGAGTGAGGCGAATTCGATGACTATCCCGGCGGATCCGGTTCGATCCCGATCCGATCATTGACCGCGTTGTGGAAGCGCTGTTTGCATCCGAGGTATCGCTCGGTTGTTTGCACAGAGACCTGTCCCAATAGGAACTGGATTTGCTCCAACTCACCGCCTGCCTGATGACAGACACGGGCGCAGGTCCGGCGGAGGTCCTGGGGCGCCAGAGCTGGAATCTCACAGACCTTTGCTTTCTCCTTCACCACGCCGCAGATGACCTTGGGACTGAAGCCGCAACCCCAAACTCGGCCAGCTTTGTTGATTCACCGAAGCAGAATGCCACCCGCGATTCCGGAGGTCGCCATCCACCCATCAATTCCCGCTTTAGTCCAGTCCAGACCGGGATGGTGCGTATATGGCCGCCCTTGCCAATAAGATCGGCTATGACCCAGTGCTCCTCTCTTTGCTGGATATCTTCAACTCTCAACGCCGTCAGTTCGGCGCGCCGCAGACCGCATCCCAGGAGAATGGCGAGTGTGGCGTAGTCTCGCTTGCCCCGGAGACTGCCAACGTCTACCGTCCGAAGAAGACGCTTACCATGCTCCGCGGAACGCCAATTGCCAACCGGCATACCCAGTCGTTTGGCGCCCTTCGCGCGTCAAATCCCATCCGCCAGATCGGCGCTAAGAAGCCCGCAATCAGCTGCCTCGTACGCGAGTCTTCACACTGCCGCTAGCCGCAGATTGATTGTGGTAGATGCATAGCGCTGCTGTTCGAGTGAGATCCGGTACCCGGTAACCACGGTCTTGTTGAAGGCTAGCCTTAGTTCCGAACAGTACCACTCGATGAATTCTCTGATCGCATGATCGTAGGTCCGCTGAGAACTGGGCGAAGTCAGGCTGTTCAGGACGGCACTCTTCGACTGTTCACCTCGGTGATCACCTTAAAACCGGCCATACGTTATCACTTCAAAACCGGCCAACGGGATTGGCCGAAGACGTGACTGTTTTACCTTGCCGTATGGTGCGTTTGCAAGGCGCGGGTTGAGTCCTTGAAGTTGTGTTTGATATTCAAGGCTTCTGGTTGCGTGTGCTATGGTGGTAGTCGCTCCGCCGGGGTCGCGCCTTGCGGAGTGATCCAGGGCCGATGACACGGGGCTGGCTCCGAAGGAATCGGTAATCGAGACCCTCTGGGGTTTGGCTCAAGAGCTGGCCGTCGGAGGGTTTCGTGTTTATGCCAGCATTCCTAAGGTGAGGCTCCGTCGTGGGAGGCCTCTGGATCACGAGTCGCGACGCCGCCGGGCGTTCTTTGCCCGGCAACCTTATCGCTTTTGTCTTTGCCTTTGCTTTTGCTTTTGCTCTTGCCTTTGTCATTGGCTTTCTCCGGGACTGCCGGTTTTGGTTCGCCAGCTTCGCGGGCCGCACTTGAGCACGTGCCCATGGTGCAGCAGC
>Ga0206915_1160_pt1 | contig 12154 bp, 9 predicted proteins | sample Alteio_BWOrgHeat_70_FD_152945 | JGI IMG/M metagenome (GOLD analysis project Ga0206915, IMG submission 152945) | Enriched cells from forest soil in Barre Woods Harvard Forest LTER site, Petersham, Massachusetts, United States -... | ecosystem: Environmental > Terrestrial > Soil > Temperate forest > O...
CGGGGAGAAATAGCTGAAGTAAAAAGGCCACAAACACCCGTACCGCCGTTTAGTTACAATAGTGAAGATGTTGAGTACGATAATGCAGATAGATCAATCCATTTTGGGGCAACTTTAACCTACCCAAAAACGGGCGGCCCTTTTGCTACAGCCATTTTAATTACAGGCAGCGGCCAGCAGGATAGGGATGAAACTATATTTGGCCACAAGCCTTTTGCTGTGCTGGCGGATTATCTTACAAAAAAAGGCTACGCAATTTTGCGTGTTGACGACAGGCAAATGGGAAAAACAACCGGGACATTGCAAAATGTAACCAGCGCCGATTTTGCCAAAGATGTGGAAACCAGCCTTGATTATGTTCTTACAAGGAGAGAAGTAAATAAAAATAAAATAGGGTTGATAGGCCACAGTGAGGGGGCAATGATTGCGCCGATAGTGGCGGCAGAACGGCCTGAAATTAATTTTATCATATTATGGGGCGCCGGAACGGTTGGCGGATTAAAAATAAATGTGGAGCAAAATGGATATTCGTTGCAAAAAGCTGGTTTTAGCAACAATGCGGTTAATGCATTTAAGCAGTTGCATTCAAGTGAACTGGAGTTATTCAGCTCGTCGCCGGATGTTTCAACCTTAAACAACAGGCTAAAGAATATTTTCAACGGATGGAAGCAGCAACAGCCCGACAGCATATTGAAAGCTTTATATGTAAACGACAGCTCTATAGTTGGGCAAACCATATATAAAATATACGACGGCTTATATAATATTGCCTGGATGAGATTTTTTATCACACACAATTTTGAGGGGGATCTTGCTAAAGTACATTGCAGGGTGTTGGCTGTTACCGGCAGATTAGATAAGCAGGTAGATGCTAAAATGAACCTCCCGGTGATAGACTCAATCCTAAAGAAAAATAATAACCGTTCTTACAAAATAGTTGAATTAAAAGGGCTTAACCATTTATTGCAAACAGCGGTAACGGGCGATGTGTCAGAATATGCTACCATACAGGAAACAATAGCCCCGCAGGCATTAGAGACAATGGGGCAGTGGCTGGATGCAAATATTATGAAAAAAAGCAGGTAAAAAGTATTGTGGAAATTACGGGCGGTTGTGCTATTAAATCCACATTCTGTTTCTACACAGTAAAGGGTATAGCCGCTTTTCTCTTTTTAGATATACATCCCCGAAAATTTTGATCCGAGCTCGCACAGTTGTATTGGTCCCCGTAATTATGATCCAACTGGCTGTGATCACCTACCTGTTAATTTTTTTGTTAAATACCACAGTACCAGGTATATAGGAAACTAAAAATATCGTTACATAAAATGGCAGATAATTATCGGTTATATATTAATTTGTATTTATTGGTGCAGTTGGTTATTTCAGGCATGCGATTTGAATTGATTAAAAGAATTAAATAAATTTAAACTATCAGGTTATGGCAAGGACAATTGCAAAAGAAAAATTGAACAGCAACATACAGGTAAATTTCAATAAATCACCGGAAGTTGCCTACTGGTCAAAAAAATATAATATAAGCCAGGATATACTGCAAAAAATATTTGAGGAGAGTGGGTTTTCTATCTCAAAAACTATTAATTATTGCCTTAGCCACACGGAGCAAAGGGCGTAGGTAATAACTATTTATATAAAAGCTTATTTCTTTGATGTTTTGCATTGGGGAAATAGGCTTTTTTGTTTTAGCCAGGACTTGCTATAAAAAACATTGCCTGGGGCCTGTATTCACTATCTTTTCTCCATTACTTCTTCGGCCAGCCCAAAGCTTAGTGTCATTCCGGCGCCGCCTAAGCCATTTACAATGGTTACACCTTGTTCAGGCGAATAAATAAAATCGGTTTCGCCATCTGTTTTTTTAGGGTATATGCCATTCCAGCTTTGTATTACATTCCAATTTTTAAATACGGCAAATTGTTTAAGGTAATCTATCACCATTAGATTAATAAATTGTTTATCAAACGGCTCGTGTGCCAGGCCATATTCATGGCTATCGCCAATGGTAAGTTCACCTTCCGCATTTTGCGATACCATCACATGTATGCCCCATTTAATATATCCGGGCAAAGTCTCCTGGTAATACCCTTTAAGCAGCGGTAACGACTCTGCTGTTTCAAATGCTTTATAGTGTATCAACGATAAACCACCGCACAGGGAAGGCCCGATGCGCCAGTTATTATCCTGCGCTATAAGCCGCATCATTTGTAATTTGCATTTGGTAAAATTATTTGCGGCAAAAACTTCCGGGTATAGCGTTTCAAAATCAGCGCCGCTGCAAATGTATATTTCATCTGCGCTCCAGTTTTGCTTGCCCGAAATGGCTTTTGGATATTCGATAGAGGTAATAGCAGTATTAAAATAAAATTGCACTCCGTATTTCGTCTTTAAATAGGCCGGTATTTTTTCTATAGCCACCCTTGCTTCAATTATCATTTCATCACCACTCCACAAAGCGCCTTTAAGGCGGGTTGCATTTACAGCCTCACTTTTATGCAATGCTTCAGCGGCGCTTAATACTGATACCGGGCGTAACCCTTTATTTGCTTCTGCAAACTCATTTATCACCTGCCATTCAGGGTCGTTATATGCCAGGTGCAGGCTGCCCACTTCGTTGCACCATAAACCTGCTTCAGTACAGACTTTTTTCCAGATAGATTTTGACCGCAACGCCCTTTCATATAAATAGCCATTGGGCTGCCCAACCGGCCATACCATTCCAAAGTTGCGGATGGAAGCGCCAACCGCCCTTTCGTTTCTCTCAAATACAGTTACTTTATAACCCCTCTCTGCCAGGCTTCTTGCTATAGCAAGGCCAACTATGCCCGCACCTATTACAATTGCGCTTTTATTATGCATAAACTTCCCCTGGTTGCATTTCTTTTGAAATGGAAATATGTTTTCTTTTAAAATAAACGGATGCTATAAATGTTCCGATAATGCCAATGCATGAAATAATAATAACGATCATAGTAAAAAAGTTTAACCATGATAGGTGTATGCCAATAAGTTCTTTTATCATCAGCAACACAACACTGCCTAAGTACCCGAATGAATCTGATATATACATAAGAAAACCAACGTTTGCTGTTAGCCTGTAACTGGCTATCATGCGTTCATAGTAAAGCGCATTGAAGGGTACATAGCTTAAATACAAGCCTGTGCCTATGGCCGTCATCCATATAACAGGGGATATTTGATGGTACATGAACAATAAGGTTGCAATTAAAGCCAGTGCATACCCGCCCATAATAATATAATGATTGATGATAAATGCCCTCATGTTATTTTTAACTATGATGATGAGGCTTACACATAACAATACAATTAACGAAACATAGGTTTCTGTTACCGTGAAGATGGACGCATTGTTGCCATAGCCGATCTCCGCATATAATTCGTTGGCAAAATTATCTCTGAAGTCGCGCAGGATGGTTAGTAAAACGTAGGTGGCAACAATAATTATTATCCCCGGCAAAAATGTGCGCACAAAAGCGCGGCGTTCAGCGCCGGTCATAGGTTTGCGGGCGCTGCGCAAAAGAACATCTTCATCCGTTGGTACGGGGGTGTGGTCCAGCAGCCAGGTAAACAACAGCATAGGCAACACAAATAATGCACCCGTTAAAAAAGGCATCCAGGTTTCGCTGGCGTAACCGTTTAGTACAAGGGCTTTGCCAACCGTTTTAACTACGCCGGATGAAAAAATAAAACTAATGCACAAAACTGCTCCCATAAACTCGGTGGCCTTTCGGCCTTCCACGTAACTGAAAACGAGCCCCCAAACCATGCCCAAAGGAAAACCGTTGAGAAAAAGAAAAATAATATTATATGGTGCAGGCACAAAACCAAAGAATAACAGTGCTGCCCAGCTAAATAGAATGAGTTTAACAATGGTTACCGCACGTTTGGCAGGTTGCATGGATGAAATAAAACGAATGCCATAAAACTTACTAAGCATATAGCCCATCAACTGTACTATAACAAGCCACACCTTATAATCAATATGTAAAAAATACATGCCTTTAAAGCCTGCGGATGAAAAGGGCTTACGAAAAGCGTACATGCAGAAATATACGCTGAACGAACAGACAGCAGCATATAAAGAAATAAACCATGCCGGAGCCTTCTGAAGCTTTTTCGCGAAAGCCTGTGAATGTAGCATGCAACAGTTTTAGTTTGTGTGTGTTTGTAATATAGGTATCAATTCGTCCAGGCCATCTATAATAAACGAAGGATTGTATGGCAATAATTGTTCACGGTTAAATGCCCCTGTGGTTACAGCTATTGAATATAAGCAACCCGCATTTTTTCCCTCATTCACATCTACTTCGGTATCGCCAACTTTGATAACTTTGGACGGGTCTGTAACACCAACGGCCTGCATTATCTTCCTTATCATGTAAGGCTGCGGCCTACCCGCCGGTACTTCATTGCTTGATACAACAGCATCAATTTTTTTATCTTTCAGCCAGCCTAATCTTTCAATGATCACATTTGTGATCTCGTTTGAAAAACCGGTGTCTAAGCCAATCTTTATCCCATTGTGTCTAAGCCAGGTAAATACCTCTTCTGCATGAGGCAATGGCTCAAGATGCTCAGCAGATTCATAGTAATCAACCATTAATTTTAGAAAATGATCATGTATGGTGTTAATATATTCAACTGTTATCATAGACACATCATCTTCATATTCCTGAAGCATCATTTTAATGGCCTCCGGTTTTTTATAACCCATTAACGGGCCTATTTTTTCTGAAGGAATATCATAACCATACTCAAGCAACGCTGATTGAAAGGCCAGTGTTATTTCGCCATTGTCTTTCAAAGTAGTTCCGGCAATATCAAATACTACGAGTTGGATGTTATTGTTCATGCAGTTAGGTTCTGTGGTTTAAATATTCATATATCACGTTTCCAAAATGGCGCAGCGGCAGCAATACTGCGTGCCGGTCCTTAGCTTCTTCATCCCAAAGCCTTACCTTAATAATATCATCAAAGAAAGGGTGATTTTGAAAAGCCGATATTTCCTGCGGCGACATTAAGCCACCCTGCCATTGCATAAGGGTTTTAAGGCTTGCTTCTGAAAGTTTATTCTTGTAACCAGGGTTTGTTGAAACAAGGTACCTTTTAGCCGCTACATGCTGGTCCACCATTGAACATACTCTTTCGGTAAAGCCTTGCTTACGCAAATATTCTCCTCCTATTCCGTCATGATTCAAAACGCCGTAGCGGCCCATTGCTTCTGTTTCCATTTTATATCGCAGCAGGTGCCCTATATCGTGCAAAAATGCGCCTATCACAAGTTCCATATCAGCGCCTTCCGCCATAGCCTGCATACCGCATTGTATCATGTGCGATGTTTGCGATACAGGTTCGCCGTCATAATCTTCATTTCCGTGCTTTTCAAACAGGTCAAGTATTTCATTTGTAACTTCACCCGCATGTATTTTATGATCCATTTTACTGTTTATTGGGTTTTAAAAATATGGTGAATGAGTGGATAAAGGTGTTAAAGAATTGAAATGATGAAATTAAATTCATTATTATAGTCTAAATAAAACTACAGAATTTATTTATCGTTAAAATGATAAATAATGTTGTTAGTTGCTAATGGCTTTTTTAAAAATGGCGAAGCCTGGAAAGGCCCCGCCAATGTTATGCTAAAGAAAACTACTAAAAACTACTTATTTAACAAGCCAAACATCCTGGTTAATATCATCATTCCCGCCATATTGGCTTTGCAATGCTGCATTTAAATTTGTTAAATTAACGATGCGTTCATTGGTAGGATATTGCCATCTCCTGGGTATTACACCACCGTTACCCGTACCTGCCCCTGCGCTAAAAGTTGGCACGCCTGTTCTGCGCCATTGATAATAAGCCTGGTAACCTGAATTACGGGCGTATGCAAGATATTTTTGTGTAAGTATCTTGGCCAGGTCATTGGCATCGCCTTTAAGCTTTACTGCATCCTGGTTAAAATAATCATCAAAACTAAAATTAACGGTATAAGTAATTTCATTACCGGCAGGGCCTTGCAGCGTCACTGTATTATTGCCGTCCACAATACTGTAAAAGGCAAATTGTGCAGTAACTCCTGTTCTGTACCATGTAGCTGCACTGCCACTTATCCAGCCCCTGTTAATAGCTTCGGCAATATCAAAGCAAACCTCAGGATAGCTGAGAATATAAGTGGGCTCACCTGTTAACCCTGAATAAAAATGATTGCGGTTATATAGTGACAATTTTCCCTCCTGTATCTGTGCAGCCATTGTACTCAGGTCTTCACCGGAAGGTGCGCCAACATAAGAGTTATAAGAAGTATCGCTGAACCCTAACCCGCGGGCGGGCTCACCCAGTACCATGCAACGCAGGTCGTGCAGTTGCCCAAGCGTGGTTTCAAGTGTTTGAGCAAGATTTAAACGCAACTGGTTATTACCAAGGTTGGTAATATTGTCAGGATAATAATTAAATGAGCTGTTGTAAACATACTCCAGGTCATCATCATTGCTGGTGAAGATGGGGTATTGTGATGGATTGTTGTAAATGTTTGCAAACTGCTGGGCTACATTAAGAGCTCCGTCGCTTGTTTTTTTACTTAACTCAATCAGCACTCGCAGTTTATAACTGTTCACTACTTTCTGCCATTGTATTAAAGCATCCCTGCCTTTATTGGCATTAACGGGATTGCTAAGGCGCTCTTTGTAATAAAAATCGCCCGAAAACTCAAGAAACCCATTGGCTATTTGGCCGGCAAGCAGGGTATTGGCAGAATCAAGCCAAATAAGCGACTGCTTAAATATGCTCTCCTGCGTATCATATTTTGGGGCTGGGTTATTAAGGCCTTGTAATGCATCGGTCATTGGAAGGTCACCTACTTTTTCGCTCATATTAACAAAGAAAAAAGCGCGTAAAAATAACCCTAAAGCATGGTAAGGATTATTGTCAGAACCTGCAGCCCTTCTTGCTTCAGACTCCATTGCCAGCACATTGTTCAGGTCGCCATAGTTTAACGTGGCGCTTCCTGTCCAGTATTCGTTAGTTCCATAATAGGTATAGTTGGAACAGATGAACTGGCACTGCTTATCTGCATCGCCCCCCGGAAATACAATAAGGTCATTTAATATGGTTTTCAGCACGATGCCCGGGGGAACTTTACCCGGCAATGGCTGGTTTGCATTTTGCGAATAATTCTCAAAACTTTTCGAACAGCCTGCAGTGAGTATCATGGCGGTAAGAACGATTATGAGAGGAGATTTTAAAGATTTCATATACAATTTTTTACTGTTAATATTTTGATGTTTACTATATTAGAAAACGAGGTTTACATTAACACCATAACTGCGGGTGGTTGGTGTTTGCAGGTCATATTCTAATTGAGTGCCGCCAAACTGTGTACGCCCGGGATACTGGTCAACATCCATATCATGAAATGCTGAAGGGAAGAAATACAGCAGGTTTCTGCCTACAAGAGAAACATTTATCTTATTGAAAGGTGTTTTTTGTACAAGCTTGTCAGGAACCGTGTAGGTAATAACCACTTCGCGCAGTTTAGCGTAAGTCCTGCTCACCGCCATGTGTTGTGCATCGTTATAAAAACTGCTTACAAAGTCCTGTATCCACTGGGTAGCCACTGTATTTGGAGTAAACTGAAGATCTTTATAATTGGTGATCACGCCTGTTACGGGATCGTACTGGATATTGCTTGAGCCGCCTGCTACCTGTACCATATTGCCGCTGAGTATGGGTACGCCGTTTACAATAGCGCCTTTATAACCCGGGTCGCCCCAATGCTGGGATTCATACAAACGGGCAGCGCCAATAATACCTTCAACGGTATTTTCGCCACGGCCGCCCTCAGTAAGCTTGCGTAAAACACGGTCTTGTATTACACCTCCAACCATGCCATCAAACTGGAATGAAAGGCTGAATGCACCATAAGAGAATTTGTTATTTATACCCCATGACCAATCAGGGTCTGCGTGGCCTATATATTGTTGTTTGGGTAAATAGATGGGGAAACCTGATTCGTTAACGATGTTTTTGCCATCCGGTGTTTTTGCTTCAAAATATGCGAATAATTTGTCAACACGGTCGCCAACATGAAAAGGATAGCCACTGCCATTGTCCACTGCTGTTTGGCCGGCAGGAAATGAGCTATAAACTTCTTTATAAGTTGACCAGTTAACCAACACATCCCAACGAAGGCCATTTCTTGATTGTATTGGAGTACCGGATAAAGTAATTTCCCCGCCTGTTCTTTTGGTAGCAAAACCATTGGTTGTAAATGAAGTAAGGCCACTTGCTTCAGACAGGGGCTGAGAATAGATCAATGGGCCGTCCTTGTACTCAAAATAGGTGGCGCTTAAACTAAGGCGATTGTGCAGAAAACGAACATCGGTACCAAATTCATAATTGCTTCTTGAAGATGGTTTGATGGCAGGGTTTATAGAATAAGTAGGTGCACTTACCCCGGTTTGATTGTTATAGCTGGTATAAGTGGAATAGAACGGAGTTGCCAGGCTATAAGAAGGGCCATCGTAAGGCGTATAATAGGAATTACCATAACCGAGCGGGCTGGCAGCGCCTAAGGCCTGGAACGCAGTGCCGATAAAGGCCTGGGTACCGCCGTCTTTAACGTTAACATAAGCGCCCCTAACCTTAAGGAAAGAGATGGCTTTGGGCATAGTTAAGTAATCTGACAATACCGAACTAACTGTAACAGATGGATAAAAGTATGCGTTGTTGCCCACTGGAAAGGCTGATGATTTGTCAACACGGCCGGTGGTAGTAACGGTGAAATATTTTTTATAGGTCAGATCGAAAGAATAATAAGCGCTAAGCATTAAAAGATTGGAAGCGTAGTTGAACGAACGAACTGGTAAAAACGAGTTTGCGAACGTATACACTTCAGGCACTATCAACTGGTTGGTGCTTACATAACTTGATGTATATTTCATATTGCGGGATGAGGCACCACCTACCGCATTTATTGAAAGCCCCGAATTGCCAATATCTTCTTTATTAAAGCTTAACAATAATTCCGTATTGTTTTCATACAGGTCACGCCTGTCCTCGCGGTAGTTACCATGATTATGCTCATCGCCATAAGGGTGTGCCGACCAGGGTTCTTTTTCAGTTCTTAAAACGTCGTAAGTGGTTTCGTTACTGCGCAACATCAGGTTTAAGTTCTTATTAAACTTGTAGGTAAAGGCTGCCCATCCGTAAACATCATTTTTATAATGACCTCTTAACCATTCATAACTCATGAAGTAAGGATTTTGGTAACGTTTGTATTCAACAAAATTTGACTGAATACCTTCTTTACCGGGTTGCCAGTAGTTAATAATATTAGGGTCCTTAACGTTCCAGTCAGCGCCGGTCCAAATATCTACATCGTAAATAACACTATTAGGGCCATACACTACATCCGGAATGTTAGGGGTAAACTGCCTGTTATAATTAATATTGGCTTCAATTTTAAATTTGTCAGAAACCTCGTAGCTCTCTATAAGGTTTACGTCAACGTTGTTTAAGCCTGTGTTGGGCGTGATGCCTGTTTGGCGGCCATCGGTTACCGACATACGGAGGTTAGAGCGGTCAGTTACCGCAGAAAAGTTGATATTGTTGCTGGTTAATAAACCTGGTTGCAAAAAGTTTTGCAGGTTGTTGGCGCCGCGAGCCACCCATGGTGTAGGTTGTATGTGGCTTGTGCGGGTTGGCCCGCCGGGAAACTCGCTATAAGTATATGTTTGCGTAGGATCGTATTTGCCATCGTATTGGGGCAATAACCTTCCGTCTAAGCGTGGCCCCCAAACATCATAATCTTCATCATTAAGGCCGTCAACTGAGTTTCCGTTACTGTTATAATCTCCAAATGCATAAGACTGATAGTCGCCACCTCCATACTGGTTTTGTACTTTTGGTATAGCTATAAAGCCTTTGTTTACCTGGGTGCTGCTGTTTAACTCCACCGTAAAGCCTCTGTTACTTCTTTTGCCTCTTTTAGTTGTAATAAGTATAGCACCATTAATACCCCGGCTGCCATAGAGTGCAGCTGCAGTTGGCCCTTTAAGCACGGTATATGTTTCAATATCATCGGGGCTAATGTTCCATGTATCTGAATTGATAGGAATACCATCTACCACATAAAAATTCAGCGGGTCGCCACGCAACAGTACAACAGGTGTGGCAAGTAACTCCTGGTTAATACCAATGTTTAAGCCTGCTACTTTACCTACAAGTTCGTTCATAGGGTTAGCTTCACGCGCTTTCAACAGGTCATCCCCTTTTACTTCCTGTACAGAATAACCTATTCGTTTCGTCTCTTTTTTAATGCCAAGCGCTGTAACCACCAACTCATTAAGATTTTTGGGAGCTGGGATAATTTGGATCTCAACGTACATATCCCCTGTAATTTTTACTACATTGTCCTGGTAACCAATAAAGCTAATAGCCAAGGCATCCCCTTTTTGGGTTTGAATAGTAAAAGTGCCGTCGTTATCGCTAACAACACTTCTTGAAAGATTTTTGCTGGAAATTGTTGCTCCTGCCACAGAAGTTTTGGTAGCCGCATCTGTAACACGGCCTTTAACCTGGAAATTCTGTGCGTGGAGCAGCAATGTTAAAAAAAAGGCTGCGGCGGTTAGCATACATGCCTTAAAACGAAGGGTAAATTGCTGCTTCATAAACATTTATTTGGTTTAAGGCAGCAAATCTATCGGCAGAATAGATGGACAATAGTGTTAACGCCGTTAACAAAAAGTAAAGTAATTGTAAACTTTATGTGCTTAACAATTACTTAAATTTAGGGTAACTATACTTTATTTAAAATTACTTATATGCAACCCTTTATGCCTTTTTCATTATTGTTCATCAAAAAAGTATATCACCAGCATTTCATAAGCATCATCGCTAAGGCACTTGCTTAAATGCGGTTTGCGGGCATCATAATAAAAACTATCACCCTCTTCAATTACATATTTGATACGGTCAATCGTGTACTCTGCTTTTCCCTTTATCATATAATTAAATTCGTGTGCCTGTGTTGAAACATATCCTTTCCTGGCATTTTTGTCCTGTTTGTATAATACAATATCAATCAGCTTTCCCTGGTGTTTAAAAGAAGTGATGCGGTAATAAAAAGTCCCTTTTGTATATTCTTTTTCAATAGGCTGGTGCTGGTTTGCTTTAATAATAACAGGGCCTGTATTTTCTGAAGTATCAAGTTTGTCAAAAAAATCATTAAGGTCTATATTCAGCGACTTAATAATACTAAGCAACACGGTTAGGGAAGGCACAGTACGGTTGTTCTCAATTTGTGAGATCAATCCTTTTGTTACCCCTACATTTTCAGCCAGTTGTTGCAGGGTTATCATCCCTTCCTTTCTCTTTTCTTTTATCCTATTGCTTATTTGTAATATAATATCATTGCTCATGGTCGCTCTTTAGGTGATAAATATATACAGGAATAAATAAACAGGCATTTTAAATAGGTGTAAAGAATGGGTTGTTAAGAATAGTTCAAGATATTTACCTTAAGTAAAATTTAAGGCTATCTAAAAGTCTTGCCCGGTCATTAGATACATTTATTTTATTCCCGTCAAGTATTTATATATGCTATTTGCTCTTTCAATTTCAGTTTGGGGGGTGTAGTGAAAAGATTTACATCCTTATCTCTCCAACTCTTAAGCATCTGCCAACCTATATTTTGAATACTTGTATCCTCATCTGTCACTGCTATTAATATATCTCCTAACACATACCACTCTCCGTTTCTGCTGTAAAACTTCAAAATTGTTCTTTTGATCTCATAGCTGCTACTGATGTAAATTGCCCTCACATACTCAAAAATATTGAGGTCGCAGCTTTTTGCAAGTATATCAACAGCCTTATCTCTTATCCTTTTAGCCGGGTGAATAAGTAATTTTAATGAAAGGTCTTTCGCTTTGGCCGGATCGAATTTGTTAAAGGCGCTAAGACATGCGATGATGACATTGCTTCCCGCCGAGTTGACAAATTGCTCAAATATTTGCAGGTCATCTTTTGATCCAACTTCTGCTAAACCAGCCACGCTGCCGGAAAGAGACCTGCCAGCCTTTATCCGTTCCCTGCAAATTCAGTAGCCGTATTTATCAAT
>Ga0206915_1163_pt1 | contig 11970 bp, 10 predicted proteins | sample Alteio_BWOrgHeat_70_FD_152945 | JGI IMG/M metagenome (GOLD analysis project Ga0206915, IMG submission 152945) | Enriched cells from forest soil in Barre Woods Harvard Forest LTER site, Petersham, Massachusetts, United States -... | ecosystem: Environmental > Terrestrial > Soil > Temperate forest >...
TGCAGTAATGTCGCTCTTGCCTCGGATGAAGTATTTATAGTAATCGGGAATTAATGCAATGGCCGTTTTATAATCGTCCATTGCATCTGTAAACTCTCCTAACTCATCTTTTGCAAAGCCCCTGTTTTGATTGACCCGAAAGATGCAGAGGCCTATTTCAACCGCGGGGCGGTAAAATTTAATCTCAAAAATTTTAAAGAAGGCTGTGATGACTGGAGAAAAGCTTTGGAATTGGGCTATACAGAAGCGGAAATATTTCTCAGGAAGTATTGCAGATAAAAATGCCGGGCTTTTAATTAAAGAAGTTGTTTATTTATCAAAATGCTTTTTCATTTTCTTCAGCTAAAGTCCAAAAAATATCCCATTTTATTTTGTTTACTTAGTTCATTATTGCTTTCTGCCGGTTGGCCTCCGCTGCCTTTTGCTCCATTGCTTTTTTTGTTTTTACTGCCCTTACTTTTTGTTGTCCTGCAAGAAAATAATTTTTGGAAAATTATCCTTTATTCCTTCCTGACATTTTTTGTCAATGGCGTCATCACCGTTCATTGGGCCATCAATGTGGCTAACGATGTTAAAGGAGAAATCATTCTTTTTTTGTTTGGGTATCTACTAATGGCGGCTTTAATGTCATTACCGGTGATTCTGTTTGCCTGGACGGAAAACAAAATGAAATCCCTGTTGGCCTGGTTATCGTTGCCACTTTATTGGATGGCCTATGAATATTTACAGGGTCATTGGGATATGGCATTCATGTGGTTGCACTTGGGACTTGGACTTTCGTGTTATCCGAAGTGGATACAATTCTATGAAATAACGGGTCGGCTTGGAGGAACATTTTTGATAGTGTGTGGCAACATTATTTTTTATTTGCTTTTGAAATACCGGCATAATCAGGGGATAAAAAAAATAGTAATTGCAATGTCAATTTTTATTGCCAGCATCGTTATAATAACTAATTTATTGTTAATTAATTCTTCCCAACCCTCCAACGATACTGTTAAAGTGGCTGTTGTTCAGGCGAACATGAATCCCTATGAAAAAGTGACTGAACGGGTTTTTGAAGAACAATACAAAGTTTTTGAAAAACTGGTTTTATCTATTAAAAACGAAAAGTCCGATTTGATTCTTTGTTCGGAAGGATTTTTCAAAGGTTGTGATACCACTCCGATTGTTTTAAATACTATTGATAGCAACCGGTTAATTAAATCATTGAAAAACATTTCTTGCCAAATAAATGCACCCATTCTCACCGGGGCAATTGTTTACAAACTTTATTACACTCAACAAAAGCCAACATCAAGTGCACAATTGGTAAGCAACAGTGTTTATTACGATGCTTTTAATGCCGCCATTTTTGTATCGCCCGATAAACCGGTTCAGTTTTATGTCAAAACAAAATTGGTTCCGTTTATGGAGCGTGTTCCATTTTTAGATCGACTTTCTTTCATGGAATGCTTGCATTTGGATTTAAATAAAATGAGCGGCAGTTACGGCAGGGGAGAAGAAACAAACATTTTTATTTATAAAAATATAAAAATTGCTCCTGTTATTTGTATGGAATCCTTGTTCCCTGATTATGTGAAAGAATTCGTGAAAAAAAAGGCCAACATGATTGCAATTATGACAGATGATGGCTGGTCAGGAAATACAAACGGCCCGACGCAACATGCTCTTTATTCCGTTCCTTTGGCTATTGAAATGAGAAAGCCAATTGTCCGATCAGCCAATACAGGCGTTTCACTTTTTGTAAAAGAGTCCGGCCAAATAAACAATAGAACTAAATTAAACGAACAGACGATTGTTGTGCAGGAAATTTTACTGGACAATAAACGAACTTTTTTTGTCCGGCACGGAAATATTTTAGACTTGATTTCAATAGTTGGCTCTACTGTATTTATTGGCTTATCTTTCTTTCAAAGAAAAAACGATGATTGATAAAAAGAAAAAAGAATTAACACTTAACGAAGCGATTAAAAAAGCACAGGCGTACTGTGCCTACCAGGAGCGTTGTCAGCAGGAAGTACGAAGTAAGCTTTACGAATGGGGACTAAAACCCAATGAAGTTGAAAATAGTATAGCCAATCTGATTTCTGATAATTTTCTAAATGAAGAGCGTTTTGCAAAAACCTATGCAGGAGGCAAATTCAGAATCAAAAAATGGGGGAAAGAAAAAATTATCCTGGAACTTAAAAAAAGAAAAATATCCGATTATTGCATCCGTAAGGCCATTGGGGAAATAGAAGAGACTGATTATTTAAGAACGCTTTCTGATATTATCGCAAAAAAAGGGAAGTCAATCCAAAATCCAAAATCCAAAATCCAAAATTTCAAGATTGGACAATACGCTATTTCAAAGGGCTATGAGCCTGAGTTGGTATGGGATACTGTAAAAAACCTGTTTGCGTGAAATTTATTACCTTAGTTCCTTAAAAAGGATATTCTATAACGTATTAAAACAACATTCAGATGAAACTACTTTTACCCTGTCTGCTTTTGACTTTTCTGTCTTATTTCTCTGCACAAGCATCGTGTTTTGTAACGGTACATGCTGGATCCGATGTTACCATTTGTAGTGGCTCAAGCATAACCATAGGGGGCAGTCCAACTGCATCGGGAGGCTCGGGTTCGTTTACTTATTTATGGACACCTTCAACCGGGCTGAATTCGGCGACTGTTGCAAATCCAATGGTAACTGTTTATGCAACTGCCACATTTATAGTTACCGCAACCGGTGGATGTACAAACAGCGATACAATGGTTGTATATGTTAATCCTACTCCAACACTCACAACACTATCGAATGTTACAATATGTATTTCGGGATCAACTGCTTTAAATGTAAGTGGAGCGAACGTTTATTTATGGTCCCCCTCCACTTCCTTAAGCGCCACTACCGGATCAAGTGTAACTGCTAATCCATCGTCATCAAAAAGTTATACGATAACAGGAACCGATTTGAACGGATGCTCCAGTTCCACTTCAGTAGAAGTTTGGGTTGCTACTTCCCTTCCGATCAATGCAGGCACAAATGTAACGATCTGTAAAGGGGCCACTACAATGCTTAGTGGAAGTGGGGCAACCTCATATAGTTGGAGTCCCAGTACGACTTTGAGCAGTGCGACTATTTATAATCCGATTGCCAGCCCTACTGTTTCCACTACTTATTTATTAAGCGATCCCAATTGTGTTATATTCCCGGGTAGTTCTGTAAGGGTTACGGTTAGTTCTTTGGCAACTTTTGCTGTATCTCCGGCAAGTACAACCATTTGTGCCGGTACGCCAACGACTATTACTGCCCAAGGTGCATCCAGTTATTCGTGGCTGCCTTCTTCCGGTTTAAATTCGGTTACAGGTGCTGTTGTCATCACATCGGCAACGGCTTCCATAACCTATACTGTTACAGGAATGGATGGAAACGGATGTACTAAATCAATAAGTGCATCAATAGCAACCAGTAACCTTCCTCCGGTAGTGACTGTCTCATCAAATACGACAATATGTGCCGGGCAATCTTCTAATTTAAGTGCTGGTGGGGCTGTTTCCTACTCGTGGAGTCCTTCGACAGGATTAAATACAATAACGGGGAGTGTTGTAACAGCGAATCCTGTTGTAACAGACACCTATTCTGTTACAGGAACAACCAATTGCGGATCAAATACACAAACGATAACTATTTCGGTTAGCTCACTTCCAACAATAACCATATCCGGACCAACATCAATTTGTAAGGGAAGTATGGCAATTTTGTCTGCCAAAGGAGCAGCAACTTATAATTGGCTGCCCATTGGTGATACATCAGCGTCGGTAACGGTTAATCCTACAGTTACAACGGCCTATACAGCTATAGGAATTTCAAAGAACGGATGCAGCAATTCTTCGACATTCACCTTAATCGTCAGTAACTGTGGAAGTTCGGGAATTGAACAGGAATTGTTGAATAACTCTTTTAAGTTATATCCCAATCCGACCAATGGGAGCCTGACAGCAACATTTAATACGGATAAAGAAACATCTATTGTTATTCGATTGATGGATATGAAAGGCAACGAAATATATCGGGAATTTAAAAATCAATTTAACGGTGAATACAAAACCAACATTGACCTTAGCAAAAATGCAAAAGGCATATATATGTTGAATGTTATTACGGACGAAGGGATTGTGAATAAGAAAATTATTGTGGAATAGGATTTCCTGATTTGCTTTTTGTTATAGAAAATTAAGGGACGTATTTTGCAAGAAGTGCCTCTTCTGAGGCTTTCCTTCGCTCTCTTTTTGCTATCTTCGCGCATAATAAATTTACCTCTTGAAAATTTCTGCCTCAATATATTCGGGAAAGAACAAAACGATGCAAGAGCTCGTGCAGGAACTGGATGGGTTTATTGTCGACTATTTTCATATTGACTGCAATGATGATTTGCAGGTATTTGACGATATTAAAGCCATCCGCAAGCTAAGCAAAACGCCTATCGACCTTCATATCATCAGTTCGGAGCCGGAGAAATTTTTTCCCCTCATTGCAGAAACCAATGTAGAACTGGTAACTTTTCAGTTCGAAAACCTACAAAGGAAATTAGAAATTCCAAAAGAAATAAAATCAAAACTTGGGCTTGCGATCGTTTCGGAGACCGATATTAGTATTTTTAACCAGTACAAAGATCGTTTTGATTTTATCCTTTTTATGACCACTACTCCCGGGAAGAGTGGTGGCACATTTAACAAAGAAAATTTTAAAAAAATACGCAGTTTTCGGCAGCAGTTTCCCGGAAAAAAAATTCATGTAGATGGCGGAGTGAATGCAGATATTTCTTTCGTTCTTCGCAATATAGGCGTATTTGCTGTTGTTTCAGGCTCATATTTAGTAAATGCTTCAGGAATCGGCAATGCCATGCACAATTTACGGAGCGACTATTATGTCCCTTCGGGGATGCACGTGAGCGATGTGATGCTTGGTAAGGATGAAATTCCGTTATTGAACGAAAACGGTTCTTCTTTGTTAGATGTATTAAAAAGCATTGAAGAATACAATCTTGGCTTTACCACAATTATTGACGATGGCGGAAAATTAGCCGGGATTAGCAGCAGCGCGGATGTACGCAAAGGGCTTATCAAAAAAATAAATGACCTGAGTTCCATGCAGGTAAAAGACATCCTCAACCGGAGCCCCATTCGGGTATACGATGATTTTACCGTAAGCGAAATGATTGAGTTTGTAAAAAACACGAAACAAAACATTTTATATTTACCAGTCGTTGACAGAGAAAATAATTTAACGGGAGCAATAACATTTACAAATCTTATTAAAGGAGAATAATATGATTATAACACTCAAAAACACTATTGATGAAACAAAAGCGAATGAACTGGGAAAGGAATTGAAGTCATTTGTGCTGAAACAAAACGGATCATTTATCCTGGTTAGTCCTTCCGGCATGAAAGAGGTGGAAGCAAAATACCAATCCTTTGTTGCGGACAGCATCGCCTTCAATGATGATATCCAGCTTGCCAGTAAAAAATTCATAAAAGGTACCAGGGAAATTCGCATCGGCAAGGACATTGTAATTGGAGGAACATCAAACAATACCCTTGTTATCACAGGCCCTTGCTCGGTAGAATCGGAAGAGCAAATAGAACAAGCAGCACAGCTTTGTGTGAAGCTTGGAGTAAAAATCCTTCGTGCCGGAGCGTTCAAGCCAAGAACTTCTCCATACACCTTCCAAGGAATGGGAGTTGATGGGCTGAAACTGCTTGACAAAATGAGAAGTAAATATGGGTTGAAAATAATTTCCGAAGTACGTGATTCGACACATGTGAGCGAAATAATTGAATATGCCGACATTATTCAGATAGGTGCAAAGTCCATGTATGATCACGGAATCCTAAAAGCCTCTGCCAAAACAAATAAACCTGTTTTGCTTAAAAGAGGTTTCGGTACTACCCTGCAGGAATTTGTGCAGGCAGCAGAATTTATTTTATCAGGCGGTAATGAAAATGTGATTCTTTGTGAACGTGGGATACGCACTTTTGAAACAAAAACAAGATTTACGCTTGATTTGTGCGGAGTGGCCTGGTTAAAGGAATACACCAATCTTCCCATCATTCTTGATCCAAGTCATGCCATCGGCTATGCTTACGGAGTGCCTGACTTAACCCGTGCCTGTTTGGCAATCGGTTGTGAAGGATTACTTGTAGAAACACATCCGAATCCGGCAGTTGCAAAATCTGATGCTTCTCAGCAATTGAACTTTGAACAATTTACAAATCTGTATCAATCATTAAAACCAATTGCAAAGGCAATCGGGAAAAATATTATTTAAGAATTTTGATAGCAATTTTAAAGATGATTTATATTGATCAGAAATAAAATAGCATGAAGCAAACATTCCAAATCCCAAATCTCCAATCCCAAATCAAGTTTCTTGCTCTTGATATCGACGGTGTGCTGACCGATGGAGGAGTTTATCTTACCGAGAAAGGCGACTTGTTCAAAAAATTTAATGTGAAAGACGGGGTAGGAATAAGGCAATTGGTTAAATCGGGTGTTGTAGTTGGATTCATCAGTGCGGGTAAAAGTCAAAAACTTTTGCAGGCACGTGCGAAAATGCTTGGGGTACAATATGTTTATGCGGGTGATGATGAAAAGCTCAGCGTTTTAAGCAAATGGTGCGATAAATTAAAAATTCATTTAGATGATGTTGCTTATGTGGGCGATGACATTAATGATTCTGTAATAATATCCGCTGTTGGTTTTTCTGCCTGCCCAAAAGATGCGACTGAAAAAATTAAAGAAATTGTAGATGTAGTACTCGAAAAAAAGGGAGGCGAAGGTTGTGTAAGGGAATTTATTGATAACTACTTAATGCCTTCCTAATCATATTGTCCTATAAATACTAAAAAGGCTGAACAATTAAGTTCAGCCTTTTTTAATATCAAACAACCGCCTTATTTCTATTAAATAAACGTTTCATTTTTATTTGCATTCTATCAGACAGCAAATACATCACCGGTACAAGAATCAACGTTAAGAATGTTGCAAAGCTTAAACCAAAAATCATGGTCCATGATAAAGGCCCCCAAAAAGCAACACTGTCACCACCAAAATAAATATGAGGGTTTAATTCAGTAAACAAGGTTATGAAGTCAATGTTAAAACCTACTGCCAAAGGAATTAGCCCAAGTATGGTGGCGGAGGCAGTTAAAATTACAGGTGTCATCCTTGTTTTTCCTGCTTCAACAATGGCATCACGAACTGACATTCCTTGCTCAATCATCAAGTCGGTAAACTCAACTAACAGGATACCGTTTCTCACCACAATACCCGCCAATGCAATGATACCAACACCGGTCATTACTATTGACATTTCCATTTTAAATATGGCCACTCCCAGCAACACACCAATGATGCTAAAGAAAATTTCACTGAAAATGATAAGTGGCTTGCTCACTGAATTAAATTGAGTAACAAGAATCAGGAATATCAAGCCGAATGAAACTAACAGGGCACCACCTAAAAAAGCCCCTGTTTCTTTTTGCTCTTCCTGCTCACCACCCATTACCATCTGAACTCCTTCGGCGGGCCTGAAGTTGTTCAGCGCCTTTTGAATATTGCCAACCACTTCGTTCGGATTAAATGCTCCCAATACATTGGAAGAAAGGATGATAATCCTTTTTTGGTTTTTTCTTTTTATTCCGCCATAAGTATTTTCATACCGGATGTCGGCAAATGAAGCCAAGGGGACCTGCCTTATTTGTCCGCCCATAGCCATATCGCGATAAGTAACTTTTATTCCTCTCAAGGCATCAATGTTATTTCTTTGATTCTCTAAGTAACGAATTTGAATGGGGTATTCATCGTTCTCATCACGGAATTTAGAAGGTTTGTCAAGCCCAAAAACAGCCTTACGGATTTCATTCCCGATTTGTCCTGATGAAATACCTTCGCGGCTGGCACGTTCGCGGTTTACGTCAAAAACAAGTTCAGGTTTATTGTTTTGAAAATCCGATTTTAATTCCTCCACACCACCTATATGAAGTGAGTCGAGGTATTTTTTCAGGTGGTCAGAAGTATAAATCAGATCGGTTAAATTGTCTCCTGTAATTTCAATACTGATAGGTTTCGCAGTTGGCGGCCCTGACTGTTCCTGGGAAACAGTAATAGCAGCTTCCGGAATTCCTTTTACTGCATTGCGGACTTTGTCAAGAATTGCAGAGGTGGAGGCTCCGTGGCGTTCTCCAAAAGGGACAAAGGCGACAGAAATTTTTCCTTTGTTGGCATATTGCCCCTGGTCTTCGTCTTGTGGATCGGTTACGCCCACGGTTACGTTAGCAATAACTGACGATACAATCGGGTTGGGTTTGCCATCCGGGTATAAAACATTGTTCACGCGTTTCTCCACTTTCTTCAGCAATTCGTTGGTATAGGCCTGGTCGGTACCAAGCGGCAGACTGACATATACATATACAAAGTTGGGTTCGCCCTTCGGAAAGAAAACTACTTTAGGGCTCCGGACAGCCATTAAAAATATAGCAAATACAAATAAGCCCAAGGTGCCAAACAACATTGATTTTGGCCTGTACAAGGACCAATTCAAAACCTTTTCATACCTGCGAACAAAAGCCGGCCATATTTTAGTTTGGAATTTTTCTATCCAGTTTATCAAAATGAATTTATACAGGATATTCAAAAGAAGCAGTAACACTAGAAAATTGCCCATTCCAACATTTTTTGAAATATAGAACAGCAAGGCCAATGCTCCGAAAATGATGCTGGTGATTTTCATGCCCTTTGACCATTTCGGTTTTTTCATTTCTGCTTCATGGTCATGAGGTTTCATAAATGCTACTGCAAAAACAGGGTTAATGATGTAAGCAACCAGCAGAGATGCTGTTAGCGTAATGATAAGTGTGATGGGTAAAAAGAACATGAATTTCCCTATCAATCCTTTCCAGAATGCCAAGGGAATAAAGGGTGCCAGTGTGGTTAATGTTCCGGATAATACCGGCAAAAATACTTCTCCGGCAGCCATTTTTGCCGCTTCCACAATACTACGTTTTCCATTTTCGAATATGCGGTGGGTATTTTCAATCACCACAATGGCATCGTCCACCACGATTCCAAGTGCCAAAAGAAATGCGAACAACACAATCATGTTCATTGTGAAACCTATTGTGGGCATCACTAAAAATGCTATAAACATGGATAATGGAACTGACATGGCAACGAAAATGGCATTGGTTGCGCCCATAAAAAACATCAGGATGATAGTAACGAGGATAAAGCCGATAACAATGGTATTAACCAAATCGTGTATGGTAATGCGGGTACGATCCGATTGATCTCCCGTAAGAACAATTTTCAGGTCTTTTGGGAAAACATTTTTCTCCATATCCTTTACGATATCCCTGATTTTGTCGGAAGCTTCAATAAGGTTAAAGCCAGCACGTTTTACTATGTTGAGGGTGATAACATTTTTTCCTCCTAAACGGGCAAAACTTTCCTGCTCTTTAAAAGTGTCTTTTACTTCCGCAATGTCTTTAAGGTATATAGGTGCACCGGTAGGCGATTTAATGATAAGGTTTTTTAATTCATCAACGCTTTTAAATTCTTTTTTTACATTAATGGTTCTTTGTACGCCGTCTAATTTTACGGAACCGCCTGAAATGGTCATGTTTTCATATCCTATGGCCCTTTCAATATCTCCCAACGAAATCTGCGCGGCCTGTATTTTATACATATCCACATTCACCTGTATCTCCCTGTCTAACTCACCTACCATATCCACCCTGGTTATTTCTTTCATAGACTCGATGCGGTCTTTCAACAGGTCAGCGTACTTTTTGATTTTGTTCAAATCAAAATCACCTGAAATATTCACATACAAAATGGGCAACTCCGAAAGGTTGATGTCAATTACATTAGGTTCATGAGGAAGATCGGAAGGCAAATCACTTCGTGCCTTATCAACAGCATCTTTTACTTTTTGTTTTGCCTGAGGGATATCTACATCAGTAGTAAATTCAACAATAACATTGGAGTAATCTTGGTAAGAGTTGCTGGTAATTTTTTTAACTCCCGCGATGGACTTTACCTGTTTTTCAATCGGTTTGGTAACTAAGTTCTCCATATTGGAAGGAGAAGTACCGGGATAAATGGTGCTTATAAATATTTTAGGGATAACAATTTCCGGAAAGTTTTCTTTCGGGATATTGTTATAGGTCATCAAACCTGCCAGCGTGATAATTACCGTAACAACAAAAATGCTGGTTTTGTTATTGATTGCCCAACTGGAGGGCTTAAATTCTTTGTTAATGTCTTTCATATTTTTAATATTATGTCATTTTAAACGAAACGGGGTGAGTGATAATTCTTCTTTAAAATCAGACAGATTCTTCGCTTCGCTCAGAATGACGGTCCGTTAAAATTTAATTTCTTCTCCTTCGTTCAGCTCCTGAAATCCTTTTAAAATCAGTTTATCGCCTTCTTTTAAGCCTTCAAGAATTTCTGCTTTACCGGCATAGATATGACCAACTTTTACCCTTATTTTTTTTGCCTTTTTATTATTGTCAGCAATAAACACAAAGTCACCTTCTTCGGCTCTCTGTACGGTGCTTATGGGAACAACCAGCGCTTTTTCCCGGGTATAGTCTACGATGCGCAGTACAGTAACCATATTGGGATGGTATTCTTTGCTTTTATCAAGATTTATTTGAACCGAAAATGTCCTGTTCAAAGGGCTGATTACCCTTGATGCATAATTTATTTGAGTGTAAATAGTATCATTCATATCCGGAAAAACAACTTCTACAGGATTGCCTTTTTTTACTTTTGAAGCAAATGCTTCCGGTACTTCGGCCTTTACTTTTAGGTTGGAAAAATTCAAGACACGTATTATTGGCATTCCCGGAATAGCCATTTGGCCTATTTTAATGTCAATGCCGTCCACTGTACCGTTAATGGGAGATTTTAATTGTGTCATTCCCAATTGTTGTTGCAAAGTAGCCATCTTCTTCTCTAAACTTTCTTTCTGATTTTTTGCAGAAAGAAATTGTACTTCAGAGCCTATTTTCTGATCCCACAAATTTTTCTGTTTTTGATACAAGGTGTTGGCAAGTTCCGATGCATTTTGCACTTCAGCAATGCTTTGCACAAGTACTCTGCTGTCAGTTTCTGCCAATATCTGCCCTTGTGAAATTTCATCGCCCACCTTCACGTTTATTTTGGTGACTTCACCTCCCATCTGGGAAGCTACCGAAGTATTTTCATCAGCATCCACTTTGCCCTGAACCTCAATGTAGTTTTTAAAGATTGTTGGCATGACGGGAGCGACGACCACAGTCAGGATTTTATCATTCTTGGTGGTGTCATTCACCGCAAATTCTGCTTCTATTTTTGATATCTGGACGTTCAGCTCATCGCGTTGCTTTTTAAATTTTTCAAGTTGAGCTTTTTTATCGCCTCCATCGCCTGATTTGCAAGCAACCATCAGTGAAATAAGTCCTAATACTGCTAATTTAATTTTCATATTTTTTTATTTTTATTTTTGATTTGATTTAAAGAGTTATCCGGTAAAAAGAATAAAATAACAACTGCAATAACAGGTAAAAAACATCCAACAAAAAACCACAGCCAAGGCTGCCTGCCCATTCTTCTGGCAAACAAAGCAGTTACTATTGGTATTGTAAGTAAAAGAATCAGCCCGATTGACATAAAAATTAAAATGCCCATAACTTATTCTCTGTCTCTTATTAAAATTATTTTACTAAAGTTCCGTTTGCTTTATCGTAATCTACTTTAGAAACCAATGCATCGTATAGCGCATTGTAATAATTTGTCTGTGATTCCAACAAAGATTGTTCAGCAGTAGTTACCTCTAAGCTTGTTCCTATACCCTGTTGGTATTTGATTTTTGCTACACGGGTTACTTCATCAGCCAAGCCCATATTCTTATTTTGTAAATCCAGGGTAGACAA
>Ga0206915_1164_pt1 | contig 11938 bp, 18 predicted proteins | sample Alteio_BWOrgHeat_70_FD_152945 | JGI IMG/M metagenome (GOLD analysis project Ga0206915, IMG submission 152945) | Enriched cells from forest soil in Barre Woods Harvard Forest LTER site, Petersham, Massachusetts, United States -... | ecosystem: Environmental > Terrestrial > Soil > Temperate forest >...
GAATCGGCCCGCCCGCAGGAAGGAGATTGGGACCGCAATCATACCCTCACGATCAACATACCCGGCGCGGCGGTCCAGAAGGACAACGGCTCGTCCTTCGCAGAACTCGTAGGCCATATCGAATCGTGGTTCCACTCTGAACTTCGCATCTCGATCAATATGCCCCCATTTACCATTGCGAGCAACTCGCGCCAGCCCCTCTCGAAATGGCCCTGCTATTCCGCGCTCGCAAATGAAACGCATCGGAATAGCGGTTGATGCGTCGGGGTGGATGTAACCCCAAGCACCATTGAGCTTCACCGCTGCCACCCCCTCAGAAAATGCTCGCGCATCCTCAAAGAACGGAGGAATGACCTGATTCCCATCTCGGTCGATGAAGCCGTAAAGCTTGCCGTCGTATACGCAGGCAAGACCACCGCTGAAATGGCTGACGCTGCGGTAGCGCGGCTTGAGAACAATTTCCCCAGCAATGGAGATCACGCCACGCTTATCGCCGTCTCGTCCATCACCCGAAGTAAACTGTGCAAGTCCATCGGAAAATATGAGTGGGCTGCCATAGGCCGGTGGAATTAGCAAGTCGCCACTCGAATTTACTGCTCCCCACAAACCGCCCTGCTTTACTGAGGCAACTCCGTTTCGGAATGGATACGCTTCCTCGAAGGTTGCTTGGATGACGATCTCGCCAAGGCAGTTTATGTACCCGGCCTTGTATCGCTTCCGACTGCGCCCTTCTCTTACAAAAACCGGAAACAGTCGATCTGTCCAAAGCGACTTATTTTCCATTTGACTGTTTCGAGGCTAGCAGAATGAGCGTTCGGACTGAGTGACCGCCCACCCTTCCCTAACCGGTTTAGGAGGCTGCCGCGCAGCTCGGTTTGGGCAGGCGAAGAAGTATCAAAGGTCCGAGTCGTCCACCATCCACCCGGAGCACGAAAAAAGAGATACCAGTCGGCTCATTGAGCGCCTTGGGCGATGGCACACGTCGAGTCTGATTGGAGTGGATTCCGATTGCATCGGTGCGAGGCCCGTGAGATCATCGGCGCAACTTCCGGAGTATCTTCCGGCGATCTGAGCCGGTGCCGTTCACAACAGTTTGGGACCATCCCTTTTACCGGGCGCGCTCAATCCGATGGGCGAATACCACGACACAGGTCCTGAGCATACTCCAGCTGTCCAGGATCCCACCCTGAGTTCCGAGGTCGATAATGCGCCAAAAAATGTCGGTCGTTCTACTGGGTTTGCTTCTCCTGAACCTTGGCGCGTCGGGACAGATAGTGAATCTTGAGAAGGATCGTGTGCCCATGACCGAACTCGCCGGTCTATGGAGGTTTCACGCAGGAGATGATCCATCGTGGTCCGCTCCGGGTTTCGATGATTCAGGGGTGGTCACTGCTCTCGGCCGACAAACCGTGGTCCGAACAGGGTTACAAGGGCTATAGCGGCGCGACGGCGAAACCAGCCAGATGCACCAATCGAGCATTCTTCCGATTCGGCGAGATGATATGCCAACACACTTGCGACTTTGATGAGCCAGTGATCGATTTCCACGTGCTCATTTCTTTTCCAAAGTGAGCGCGTATAGATCGTCGCTTCCATTGAAGCGAAGCATGAGCGGCGCATCCGTCGGGTCGAGCCTGAAATAGTCGCCGAAGAGCCCGGTGGAACGGAAACCTTTCAAATCGACCACCATTTCGGGCTTGCCGCCCTGTACCGGGAGTCGAAATACCCCCGGATGGTCCATCATGAGGCTTGTGAAATAGATGAAGCGGCCATCCCTCGACCAGGCGTGCCATTCCGCTTTTGCCCCGATTGGCAATACCCAGGCACGCTGTGTCGTGAAGTCAAAGACCTTAATGCTGAGCGCGTCGTCCGACTCTGTCTCAAGGAAGCGCCCGTCCGAAGACCACCGGGGACCCCAGAATCCCTCTGAGCCGGGCAGCGTGCTGACCTGATGAGTGGCGACATCGAGAATGTATACGATGCCTCGGGTATTGCCATGAAAACCCCGCTGCGCCAGGCGACTATCCGGCACGCGTGAGAATGCGATCCTTTGTCCGTCCGGTGACCAATTCGGATTATCCAGCGCTCCCTTGTCCTCAGGGACAAGGGGCCGGAGGTTGCCGCCTGCCGAAGAGACGACATACAGTTTAGGCAGGCTGTCAAAAGGCCAACTCATAAACACGATTTGGGATCCGTCTGGGGACCAGCGCGGCACCACAGCGTACATGGGCGGCTCGCTCAGTTGAACCGGCTTGCTTCCATCCAAGTTGGCTTTCCAGAGTATGCCCTCCGGGTAGGAAACATATGCGACCGACTTGCCGTCCCTGGAAAAGTCAACCGACTCGGCGGAGATGCCTCCAAGGAAGGGTTCAAAGTTTTGAGATTTCGAGTTGAAGCGGACGAGCTCGCCGCGGTCAATGGATCCATCCGCAAAGATTTTCCTCCCGTCTTTGCTGAGAACGGGTCTTCCCCAACGCAATGGACCTGCGGTCAATTGGACCGGGTCTGCGGAGGGCTTCCCAAACCAGACGTGCCGCTCGTCCAGAGCCCAGAGATCGTTCAGAACGCTATTGCCTTGCAGGTGGCCGGACAAAAAAACAAAAGACTCGCCGTCTGCGGTCCACTGACCACAACCAATCCGGTAAGAGGGACGCCAATTGCGGAGCAATTCATGAACGTTGGAGCCGCTCGAGGACATCTCCCAGGGCCGAGCATCCTTGCAAAACCTGATCGTTCTGCCGTCGGGCGACCAACTTATCCCGTGCACCCCGATGCCCACGGCGCTCACGCCGGCCAATTTTCGAGCTCCTGTTCCATCGCTTCGAATGACGTTGATGTCACCGTCCTCCGTTGAGTAGACCACCAACGTTCCGTCGGGCGACCAGGCCGCGGATACGGCGTCTGTCAGGTAGCGAATCGAATTTCCCGGCAAGTGAACGATGGATAAGGGATCCGCGGACTTTAAGCTCGTTACGGAATGGACAAGCATGCTGGATCCATCCGGCGACAGACCCCCTGGATAGAAAATAGGATTTGGTAATTCGATCGGGACTGGCTCGCTCACTCCACCCGACACGGCCATCTGCCGAATGCTATTGCGGAACCCTTCGTCCAGATTGAAGTACAGCCGGATGCCGTCAGTCCCGGCGACCATCTTTCCGTGGCCGTCAAACGTGACTTGCTTGTACTCCGAAATATGCGGCGGCGGGAGTGGGCGCTGCATGTACCGCAGGCCGATGGCCACGACGACGAGAACGGCGGCGCCCGGCAGCATCCACTTCGAAAGCCTTTTGAGCCTCGACTGTGGGCCGGACTTTGATTTCGGGCCCGTCGCAACGACCTTTCCCGAATCAGCGTCGCGCATCAGCTGGTTCAGGCCCGCACCGACCGGATCATGCGCAGTAGAAGAATTCGCGGAGACGGCCACCTGCGCGATAAAGCGGTAACCGGCAGCCGGGATGGTGAGAATGAAGCGGGGCTGGTGGATATCGTCATCGAGCGTTCTTCGCAATAGCGCGATCGCGCGCGTAAGGGAATTTTCTGTCACTGCGGTGTCGCCCCACACCGCGTCAAGCAGTTCATTCTTGGTGATAACTCGACCGGGGTTGCGGAGCAGGTGAATCAGGACCCGCAATGCTTTCGGTTCCAATGGCACCACCACCCCCGAACGAGTGATGCGCAGTTCCCGCTCCGCGACTTCGAATTCGCTGAATCTGAAAACACAGAGTTTAGGGTCCATCATGGAGATCCATCACAGGTCCTAATAAAACCTCACTCTGAAAAATCACCCCGGATCAAGACCATGTATTTGCACGGCTTCAGAGTTCACCCAGCCTACCCGGCCGAGGTGAACTCCAATGAAGAAAGCTTCCCCGCTTCTCTCAGTCAGTCTTCTGCTTTCTGCGGCTTCCAGCCTGTTCAGCGAGCCGTCTTGCCCGGGAACGTCGCGAGCGTACGATACCACTCTCTCGGACGTTCTCAAATAGCGATTCCGGTGACCATCAACGGATCCGGCCCGTACGAATTCATGGTCGATACCGGGAGCCAACTCACCGTCATGGATCCGGCGCTGGCCTCTGAGCTGCGCCTCGAACCCGAAGGTTCGACCGGCCTCTCGGCGGTCTCATCCGGCTTGCGGGCCCAGCTTGTGAGGCCGGAGACGGTAGAAGCCGCTTCTCAGTCGGCTTCCAAGGTCCTCGTGGCAGTCACCAGCCTGAGCCAGATTCAGGCCACCCATCCCGATGTCCGGGGGATACTCGGTGAGACCTTTCTGGCCCATTTCGATCTGTTGATCGATTACGGACACAAGATTCTGTGCATCGATGATGGATCGCGGCTGCGCGAGGCGCTCCGCGGCGAGCGCATACCACTCCAAGCCCCGGACATTCGGGAAGGCGATGTGGCGTTACCCCAGCCCTACCTGATCTCCGCCGACGTGCCCGGATCCGGTAAGCAGAACAGCCTGCTTTAGCTTGACTCGGGTACTGAGGTTGCACTGGTCTACCACGATCTTGGGGACCCGATTTCCTGGATGGGCGACCGGGTGACTGCCAAGGCAACATCGGCTGGAGATGGGAGGCAATCCTTCAAGGTCCTCGCGCCGGAAGACGTCAGGATCGGCCATACCGTACTCCGTGCGGTCGCCTTCGTGACGCCGCTCGGAAAACCGCAGTTCGGGCACCGTGCGGACGGGCTGTTGCCGACGGCGCTGTTTCATCGGGTGTTCCTCAGCTACGCCGAACATTTCGCGATGCTGGATCCAAAATAACTCGCAACATCTCTCCTCAAGAGCCAGCGCATAGATATCATCGCTGCCGATTAGACTTGCTCCCGATCTGGTCAGTTTCGGTTTCGGTATACTGTTTCGACGCGGTCGGAGCGCCGGCGACGACGATCACCCTGTCTGACGTACCGGGTGCCAGGTAAGGGCGCCTCGCATGCGACATACAGCAGGCGTGAACCAGTCCCTTGGCCCCCGCTACTTCGGCTTCTGCGAAACTCCCGAGGTGTTGATTGGCCTTATTCGTTGGGTGCGGCTTAGGCTACGCTGCGCACTCTGGCGACAATGGAAAACACCCCGTCGTCGTCGGGCCGCGTTGCTGCAACTTGGGGTACGTCCGCGACTGGCCGCGAAATACGGAGGTAGTGGCCGTGGCCCTTGGTATCTGGCCCGTTCCTAGGCTCGATCAGTCGGAGCTTAATGCATACTTCCGATCTCTCGGGCTACGTTCACTGTTCGAGTACTACTAGCCTAACTTCTCGAACCGCCGTGAATGGACCCGTTCGCACGGTGGTGTGGCAGGGGTCGGCAAGTGACTGCCGGCCCCTACGCCGATCAAACCGGATTCGGTTCAGGGATACCGGCACCTGCAAAGAATCAAGAAAAGCACGAAATCGCCAAGTCACGCGTCGACGCAAATTCGAGTTCCGGGAGTATCACCGCTTATCCAGACATGACCTCGGGGTCATGTCCGCATCCGCGACCACACACTCGCAACTGAACTAAACTGTATAGCCCACGCCACATTGGCACGCGCGCTACAATCGCGGCACATGCGAAATGGCAACGAACTGCGTCTTGAGAGGTGCTCCGTTGCAGCGTGACAAAGTCGGTGACCTTATGGCGAATAACCTCTTGATGCTTATCAAACTGGATACCGACACCATGACCTTCGCGAGCCTTCTTGTCAGTATCATTGGTGCGGTAGCTGCCATCTTTGCTGCTTTTTACGCGAACATTGCTGCTTTCTACGCTAAAAAGGCAGCAACCAAGCGCGACCTAACACGGGTGGACCAGAACACGCAGCAGGTTGGGCATTTCAGCAACAAGATTTTGAGCATCGATACCCAAATTCAACCGCAGGCTCAGCGGGAGGCCTCACAGGCTCAACCTCAGCAGGAAACCCCACAGCTTCAGGTTCAGCGGGAGGCCTCAGAAGCTCAAACTCAGCAGGAAGCCCCACAGCTTCAGGTTCAGCGGGAGGCCTCAGAAGCTCAAACTCAGCAGGAAACCCCACAGCTTCAGGCTCAGCACATATCCATCTCTGTTGAGGGTGACGCCCTGGGAGAAGTTCCGCTTGAATTGTTCCTAACCCTGCAAGACTCATCAATTCGTGTCAGCCGCGTCGAGACGCTTAACGAAGTCGGGAAAACCCTTAGCTCATCGCCGAGCAAGGCAACTGACAATGCCCTTGTATTCAAATCCATTCTTACGCCAAAGAAGCTGAGGCAGTGGTGGAGTGCGGGAGAGTCAACTAGTGAAGGAGGAGGTAGAAGTGTTCTTAGGGTCTACCTGCTGGTCGATGAAAGCAGGAGAGAGGTCTACCGTGACATCCCGGTTTCAATCGTGGACGAGTTGAGGAGTGTCGGCATAGCCTCCATGGTCGTTTGGACTATCAAGGGGAGCATTTAGCCAATCTGGCCGAGAGACCCCCTACTCCGTCGAAACTCATGTTTCATTCATATGGGTGGGTCGAAGACCCATGATTAACTCGGAAGTTACCCCCCCAAATATTCGGGAGTTCAATAACGTTCCAGAAGCAACCGCAGATCTTTCGACTCCGGTCGCTGCGGCGACCTACGCTCAAGATGAAATGTTTTTAGAATTTGGAATGGGAGAGTCGCCCCGGGGAGTTTCACCCCGAGGCGCTCGCAGAACCGTACGTGACACTCTCGCGTCATACGGCTCCCATCAAGGAACCACCGCGCATTCTGGCCCAGTGCGCGAACAGATGCGGAGCGCGGCGGGATACCGTCCTAACCCAGCACCTTGCACGTTGGACACGATTGCGCAGCTTCTTGTATTTCTGTCTGGCCCATTTGACCAGTTCCTGATCCAGTTGGCGGATCACTGAGTAGAGCGCCGTACGGTAGTACCTTCCGTAGTATTGGAACCAGCCTCGGATGATCGGATTGTAAAGGCGGGACAGGTCTTCCAGAGACTGATGGCTGCATTGACGCAGACGACAGTTCCGAACGGTCTCCCGCATCGACGTGGCTGCTTTGGTCGAGACCGCTGGACTGAAATTGGCGAAGACTTTTCCGTTGCGATTGATCGACTTCCTTGGTCGGAATTCGAAGCCAAGAAAATCAAACTTCTCATCGGCGTATCTTCCCTTTCGCAACTCATCCTTGCAATAGACGATCCGCGTCTTCTCCGGATGGAGTTCCAATCCACAGTCCAACAACCGCTTCGCAATTGCCTTCCGTATCATCTGTGCTTGCTTCTCTGTTCTGCAATGCACGATGGCATCATCGGCGTACCTCTCGAATGGGACCTGAGGAAAGTTCGCCGTCATCCATCTATCAAATGCATAGTGTAGAAACAGGTTGGCCAGCAGTGGACTGATCACGCCCCTTACACAAAACGTAATCTGGGCTGCCTTTCTGGTTTGGCGGAGGGCATTCGCGGTTGGTAAACAGCGCCACGCACTTCCGGCGCGGACGCCGCCTGGCTCCCCCTTTTTGCGACTCTGGCGGCCTATTGATACACCGTGCGGCGGAATTGAGTGTATTCAGCACCGATCGCAACCTGCAACAAGAGTTGATTGGTCGTTGGCGTGGCATGTCGGAGACTTCTCGATTTCCGCGACAGTTGTCGTACTCAACTCTCCTTTCGATTGAAGACAATTCCACTAAAAGAAGGTCAGCCATGGAACAAACGCAGACGGCCTCGGAGGCCCTTTTGCGTCTTGAGGAACCGTTCGCCTCGAAAGAGGTGAAGTGGATCGTCAAGGCCACTTCACGAGACGGTCGCAAGGGCCGTGTCGTACCCTATGCCGATCCACGCGCGTATACGGACCGGCTCAACCAGGTATTCACAGCCAGCGGATGGACACGTCAATACACCGTTCATACCGTTTCGCCCATCACCCGGGTGAAAAAGGATAAGGCAATTCAAACCGGCAAGGTCATGGTCACTTGCGTCGTCTCGATCACAGGTGGGCCGATGACGAGAACGCCATGACGAGCGCAGAAGCACAGGCTTTTAAGCGCGCCTGCTCAGTTTTTGGCCTGGGACGGTACTTTTACGACTTCGGTGAGATGTGGGTGGAAATCAACGAATACAAGCAGCCCAGAGAACTTCCGGATCTGCCTTCCTGGGCTTTGCCGGCCGCCGAGCGCGAAAGCGCGGAATCGAGACAGACCTCTGAAGGGACTAAGAGGACCGATACCGCAGTGCAGAAAGGTCCGCTTGATGCAGCCGTAACGAGCCGGATCGAGAGTTGCCGCCGGGAAGTTGGTCAGGCTCTCTACGCCAACATCCTCGGATCGATCGCCAAGGTCCGAGCGGCACGCGACATACCTAATCAGCACCTGCAAATGGAGGTGCTGAAGTGGATGGAGAGCGGAGTCCGCGGTTTGTCTCAAGTGCGCACCATCGCGTCGGAGATCCCAGAGACAAAGTTCTACGACGTTCTCGATAGCCTCCAAGTGCAGTCGATCGACAAGATCCCCAACTTCGGAGTCCTGTCGAAGCTGGTCAAGGAGATGAAGGAAATCCACTCTCGTCAGTCGGGGGTCTCAGCCGCCTGAAACCGGACAACTGAATAGCTGAAAGTCGAAGGGTTGCGAGTTTGTCGCAGCCCTTTTCTTTCGTGGAGGTCAATTCATGCGAGTCATCGAATGTTCGATGTGCCGCCGTCGGGCAGCGTGGTCGATCGACAGCGAACCCTTCTGCGAGGGACACAAGGAAGTCATCGTCCAGGAGGCGGGTATCGATCGCTTTTCGATTCGGCGGCTCACTGACATGAATTGCGCGTTCCGCGCTGGCGGGCGCTTTTCGCGGTCCGCAACCAGGAAGAAGGGAGCCGACAAAAGCGATGGCCAAAGCCATTCCAATTCACTCTAACTCGTTGATCTGCAGTATCCCGCTCAAGCTCGCCGTCTATTGCGAGAACTGCGAGACAACCTCCAATTCACGGCCGCATCGCTGCGGAGTATGCGATAGCGAGGCGGTTCTGCGCGTTGAACCCATCCTAAACCGCGATCCGGATCCGCCCGCCTATGGCGCCCATCGTCTGAAGCTGTTTCTCGTCCGCGCAGTCGGCACGTAAGGAGCTGTTTTCGATTCACGTGCGATCAACCACCCAGGAGAGTCATCATGAAGCCTTCCGCCCGTCGTCGCCCGGGTACCTCGCCGTCTTTCTGGCGCAGTTACCACAATGCCCAATTCAGCATTGCAGCGCGCTGCACATTGAAGGTCCCTTCCGGGATTGTGCGTCGACCCAGTGTTCAAGAGGTGATCGCCGATTACGAGAAGACGAAGAAACCAGCGGCAGCCCATTTCGTCAGCGTCGGCCGGATTTAACCGTGCCAGACGGCAAGGTTACGGATTACCTCACAACCATGAGGCTAGACTACCCTTGCCGTCGTGAACCCATGTGTTTGCGGCTCACGGAGCAGCAGGCTACTGGTTTGCCGATGGCAGTCGCAAACCGAGATTCAGCCAAAAGGCGGAATCCGCTCCAGCCGCTGGTGGAAGTACTCCTTCCAACTTCCAGGTAATGCTGCAACGCGGAGGGCCCGCTGCACCCAAGCCACATCCGCGTCGCCATACCTCTTCTCAGCATACAAGCGAGTAATCTCCGAAACCGGGACGCCGTTTGGATCCCGACTGATAACCCTCATCTCATCGCCGGCGCCGACATTGCCCTCCTTAGTAACGGCGAGGTAGAAACCCGTGCGCCCGCTTGCGAGAAATCGCTTGACCATGTTGTCGTCTTCAAACCTTATGCCAAGTTTGTAGCAAGGAAGGCGAGGCTGGGTCACGACGACTTCCGCTGAACCGACGGAAAACTCGTCGCCAAGATGCATCGACTCTTCCAACATGCCCTCGACTGTGAAGTTTTCCCCAAAGATGCCGATTGGCAGTTCTCGGGATGGCAACTTCCCTTTCCAGTAGTCGTAGTGTGCGCGTGGGTAGCAGTAAACGGCCTTATATTCTCCGCCGTGAACAGTGAGATCCGCTTGACGGTCGCCATCCAAATTGAGCTTGCGCAAAGCGACACGGCCGTGGATCGGTTCCTTGAAGATTCCCGTAATCACGCTTCTCCCGTGCCACCTCACTTCGCGGGGAAGCCCAGTATTCACTGACAGTACCTTCATATGACGCTGGTCCTCAGCTGTCGCGTCCGTAGCGAACTGATTCATTCGGGAGTATAGCCGGATACTCCACCGCCATGCGGAAATTGAAAAGTTCCGATGCGCAAAGAACGTTGCGAGAGTCTTTTGAGAGCGATCACTTGTCCGAGCAGGCGGTTTGAACGAAGCCGCAGGCGCCGCGGTCGCTGCGGTAGTGGCTGTCGAGTAGTTTTGTGGCCGGTGTAGAGTGTCTGCATCGGGAGGGCTTCCGCGCCGATGAACCGGCCAACCTTCGAAATGGCCGACATCGTCCGTCGCAAGGGCAGGCAGTTTCTCCAACGCTTCAAGGCCATTCTCAGCTATCAGCAGCTGAAGGCGTACCGGGCGATCGAACGTTGCCGCACCGCTGCTCTTGGCGGACATAAAGATAAGTGGGAGGACTGTCGGTACGAAGCACCCATCTGGCGTCGGTCTGGAACGAAATAGCTGTCTCAGACAATTCCCTCACGCGCGCCATTGCGCAGCTTCGCCGACTGCTCGACGACGACCCGCGTGAGCCGCGATACATCCGACCGTCCCGACCCTCGGGTATCGCTTTCTTTACGAGGTCGCCGTCCCGGAAGATGGCTTCTCAGCTAAAATCGAAATCAACGCAAGCGCGCCTATGGGATCCGCACAGCCGAATCGCGGGTCCAACTAGGGATCATGCCCCTTTTGCTTTTACCCCTTCGGACGGAAACAGGCGTATGCTTGGGGTGGAGTCAGGGGCCATGGCGTTGCATCGTGAGGTTGTTGTGCTGTCAGGACAGCTAACAGGTATGGGGCGGGAAGCAAGTTGTACCTTAAATGCACTCAGAGTATCTCTGCCGGGAACCATCGTTTCACACTTTGCCAACTTCAATATCCATCACGCTCCACGAGATTTGCCAGATGGGGAATACCTGATGACGTTCGACGGTGGGATGATCGTATTTCAAAAGCACGGTGGCGTATGGCAGGCCCTAGGAAACTAATAAATCTGGGGTCTTCTGCCTTCCCGGCCATTCGTGGTTAATAATCAAACGCCAAGCAACCAAAACCGCGATCCTAGCGCGGGGTCTAAGTATCTCAATTCACTGAAGCGTCACCGTTACATACTGTGCGTGCCGGGCTTCCGGTCTGCCTTTCGAACGAAAGGCGCATCACACAGACGATGTGGAGGCGGAATGGAGTCTCGACATCAGCACGTTACTTTATCTGGACGCCTCAAGGGCATGGAATATGAGACTGAATGTAAGGTTTCAGCATTTGAAGTTCCCGTGCCCGGCAGTAATGGGTATGAGTATGCTCTCGTGATGATTTGTGACGCGCCGCACGATCTTCCAGACGGTCGCTATCACCTTACTTTCGATAGCCGCGCGATCCCCGTACAGCGACACAATGGGGCGTGGCTGGTTTTATGGAGTTAGCCAAGAAAAGGCGCCCGTTCGGCGTCGTCCTGCTTGCCGACATGTTCAGGCGGCCCGCCGGTCGGACGCTCGGCGTTCCCGAGCGTCAGCGGCGTGGAAGTACGCGATGCGCTTCCTGAGGATTCGCTTAAGCTCGACTAAGGAGTGGGTGTCCCAAGCAGGGTCGGGGCTCAACTGAAATCTCCGAAGGACGAGGCGGAGGGATTCGAGCGTGTCGCGAGGGGACCGAAGAGGCATTGAGGTTGTGGATGCGGGTTGCAACTGACAGGAGGTCTACGAATCAGAACTCGAAGGAGTTGTAACCGGAAAAAGATGGAGTGAACGGGCGCTCGCTTCGGTGCCTACGGATGCGGAGCGGGAGCTGCTTCGGCGGCGGCTTGCTTCTCTTGAGTCGCTTTAATCGCGCC
>Ga0206915_1165_pt1 | contig 11924 bp, 12 predicted proteins | sample Alteio_BWOrgHeat_70_FD_152945 | JGI IMG/M metagenome (GOLD analysis project Ga0206915, IMG submission 152945) | Enriched cells from forest soil in Barre Woods Harvard Forest LTER site, Petersham, Massachusetts, United States -... | ecosystem: Environmental > Terrestrial > Soil > Temperate forest >...
GTTGAAACTGGGATCGGCGGAACCATCGTTACCGCTCCAAGCGTGGGCGCAGTGGATTACGTGTGCCGCCTCTTCGCACCGTCTGTCGGCATCGATGAGGACCCCGCCACAGGCTCGATTCATTGCACACTGGCTCCCTATTGGGCGGCGCGGCTGGGTAAGGACACACTGCGCGCGCAGCAACTCAGTGCCCGCGGTGGAGACATGCAGTGCGCAATCGCTGGCGATCGCGTCAAGATTGCGGGCCGCGCACGCTTGTACCTCCACGGCACGCTCGAAATCTAAAAGGAACTTCTGCATAAGTCGCCATGTAACAGGCACGACTTCACAGGTTGCGGAAAAACTTGTGGTTTTGTTTCGATCTGCTGTGAAAATTCATGATCTCCCCGGACCTCAACTCACCACGACCGTGCCATCCCGACCGAAGTCCGCCGTGGCGGACGGAGTGGAGGGATCTGCGGTTGCTTCTCAAGACCCTGGCGCATTTTCATCATTCTGGGTGCGGGTACCGCCGCATGCTCGACTGCCATGTGCGTCCCGTTGGTTTGCCGCCTCCCGTCGTCGCGACCCGACGGCATAAGTGAGGCGCCTGTTGTTGAGAAATTCCGTAGCTTTGTCGATCAGGGCGATGGTATAGTCGAGAACGCTTCGGGAAGGCCCCTGAAAAAAGATCTCGAAGCCAAGGAGGTCATGAATGTCAGGTGACCGAGGTTCAGCGAAACTCGGAGCGACTGCGGAATCACTCGAAAAATCGCTCGCCGCAGCCCAGGTAAGTTACAAAATCGAACGTTGGTGGAAATATGGACAACCCGCGGTCGATCGTGTAACGGGTGTCATCAATGTCACTAACGTTGCTGATGCAGGCAAGGTTCTGCAGCAGTTAATTGGTTTGCAAGGTAAGTTACAAGTTGGGTTGGAGGTGTTTCCCTACGGGATCGTCAATCCCGACGGCGTTCACATCAATGTCAACATTAATGAGCCCGCCGGCGGCGGAGTCTAACCTTCCTGAAAGGGTACGGGCGGTTGCGCCCCGATAGATTCGCTGCCGCCCGTGCGTGGGTTATTCATGGACTGTTCAGGACCGAACGGCTCGAAGTACCGCGTCATTCAATTACATCCCACTCGAAGATGCAACCTCTCATGCCTCCATTGTTACTCTTCGTCCAGTCCCCAGAATGGAGACAGTCTCTCCCCGCACGTCCTTACTCAGGCTCTGCAGGTGTTATCAGAAGAAGGCTTCAACGTCGCAAGCATTTCCGGTGGGGAACCCCTGCTCTACAAGCCTCTGTTTGAAGTGCTGAGATTTGCGCGCTCCTTGGGTATGACGGTTACGCTCACGACCAACGGCATGCTCCTCAACGAAGCACTCTTAAGTCAACTGGCGGAAACCGCGCATCTGCTTGCAGTCAGTCTCGACGGTGTGCCCGCCTCGCACAATCGAATGCGCGCTCACCCGCAGGCCTTTGAGAAGATGGCTCGCAACGTGAAAATGGTCCGCGATGCCAAAATTCCTTTTGGCTTCATCTTCGCCCTCACTCTCTACAATCTGGACGAACTAGCCTGGGTGGCGAATTTCGCGACTGAGCAGGGTGCGACCCTTCTCCAGGTCCATCCATTAGAGGAAGAGGGGCGGGCCAGGCAGGAGCTTCAGGGTGCGGCGCCGGATGAAGAAGAACTGGCTCATACGTTTGTCGAGGTCGCCCGATTGCAGGCTCTCTACTCCGGCAAACTCGCGATTCAATTCGATGCAGCCGACCGGCAATCCCTTGTCGCCGACCCGTCGCGCGCCTTTGCGATGAGTCCCGTCGCCGAGCCCGCAAGCCTCCCTCTCAGCTCCCTGGCTGCGCCGCTCGTGTTGGAACACGACGGCGCCCTGACGCCATTTCAATATGGCGTTTCGCGTGACTACCGGATTGCGGATGCATCCCAACCCGACTTCCGCGATCAGGTTGCGTCCTGGAAAACGGACGGCTATCCAAGGCTGCTGGATCTATGTTCCCGCGTTTATGCGCATAAGATGGACCCGCGTCATTACCGGTATCCGTTCTTCAATTGGTACTCGGCGGTATTGCGTGAGAGCAAACAAGAGCAGCTTGTCCAAATCGCATAATCCTGATCGGGCTTCCTGTTCACACATTGTGTGGCGGATGTAAATTTCGCTTGACAACGGTACAGTTATAGTAAAAATTGTAACTGTCCACACGTGGCTGTCGAGAATCCTCTGTAGGTCTACGCATCGCTAAGCGAACCCGGTCGGGCGACTATCTGGGTCTTAGCACGAAACTTCTGGGGTTTCCATTCTCTACTCGGACAGTCACATCAAAATGATAAGTTCCGTCTCAACGGTCACCGGAACCTAAGATGACTGTCCGCTTCTTCCGGAAGCGTACAGCTGCTGTCACACTTCGGGTGCGGATCTCACGGAATCAAAGAGAACATCCTCAGAACAAACTGACAGGACCTAAGTCGCACCATCGACGGGCGCTCCATTGCCGCCCAGTCAACCGGGCACAAGGAGATATGCAAGGTATGAGAAGGAGAACCAGAAAGTTATCTGCCATCTGCGCGGTGTGCATGCTGCTCGCGCCCGCGGACGGCCCCCTCTCGGCGCAGAAACATGAAGCCCAGCCGCCGCAACTTTTTACGGGCTCGATCGGTCCCTCGACCGGAGAAATCGTGGGCGCCCTGGTGGGCATCGCGGCGGTTGGTGCGGGAATCGGCATCGGGATTTACTTCGTGGTCAAACACAATCACAGCGTGACCGGCTGTGCCGCCTCTATCGCGGGTGGTATGACATTGACGACCGAGTCGGACAAGCATACCTACTCTCTCATCGGCGATGTCGCGGGGATCAAGCCTGGCAATCGTGTCCGCGTCTCGGGCAAGAAGGCAAAGGAGAAATCCTCCGGCACTGCCCAATTCCTGGTGGAGAAGGTCTCCAAGGACTTCGGAGCGTGCAACGTCTCCGCGCTTTAACTCTTCGGCATCTCAAAAACGCTACGCTTCTCCGGCGCTCAACTCCGCCACGATCCGCGCGACAGCCTCATCCGAGGCCTTCTTGCCCGTCTCCGACAACTCCATCGAAATCGACTGGTGCGGGTCGATGGTAATCGCGTAGAGAACGACGTCGCGGCTGCCACCCTGCATGTAGAATGCGTCGAGCAGGTCCTTGACCCCGATATCATGCGCCGTCAACGTAGGTGGGTAGTCCCGAGAAAATTTCGGTGTCGTGCGCGTGACGGTACCGATCGGATTCCCATCGGCCGTTGCATCGACGAGATAGATACGGCTCGCTCTTTCGAGAGGCTCCAGCAGAATGAATCCGCCGGTGCCTCCATCGAGGCATTCGACATTCGAGGGCAGGGAATGCTGGACCAGGGCCCGGACAACGTGAACTCCTATACCTTCGTCACCCATAATCACGTTGCCGAGCCCCAGTACCAGCGTTTTATGATTGCTGTTTCTATTTATCACTTTTCTCCCGCTTGAACTTCCATCCCCCTACGATCGAAGAGATCGTACCGCGTCCCTCGATGTAGTCATGATAGAAGCTCAGGTAAATGTGGACGATAATAAATCCCACAAAGAACCACAGGAGTAAGTGATGCCAGTAGCGGACGCCCATCTCTCCGCCCATCAGCGGAACGATCCACGTGAACATCCGCGGTACAAACGAGTTACTCATGCTCGAGTACAGCGCGAATCCAGTAATGGACTGCGCCGCAAAAGCCAGGAACGTCAGAAAATGGATGAACGCCGCCAGCGAATTGTGCCCGGTTGAGATGGCGCCGTGCAGCTTGGTCTGCAGCACGTCGGTCTTGATCACGTCTACAACCTCCTGCCGCTGCGCCTTGGTCAGAGGAAAGAAATTATTCCACCTGGCATACTTGTTCCCAACAAAGCCCCAGTAGATCCGCGCCAGGAAGTTGAACACGTATACGTAAGCGCAGAAGAAATGGATGAAGCGCACCCAGCCGAACCAGTATTGCTGGTAAGCTTCGCTCGCGTAGAAGGCCCTGATCGGCGCGCCGATCAGGTAGCCAGTGATACACAGCGCCACCAGGGCGATGGCGTTGATCCAGTGGTAAGCGCGCACCGGCAGTTCCCACACATACACCCGCCGGTATTCGACCGGGTGATCGCCGGCGGCCGGAGCGACATTCTTTGCGCTGATGCCAGTCGTACTCATAGGCTCGCTCGAACGAAACCTGGTGAAGGTGCCGTCCCTGCGGATCGTACAGATGCACGGCGCAGGCCAGGCACGGGTCAAAGGAGTGGATGGTGCGAATGATCTCCACCGGCTGTTCCAGATTCGCCACCGGCGTGCCGATCAGCGATTCTTCAAACGACGAACGCTGTTGCTTCGCATCCCGTGGCGAACCGTTCCACGTGGTCGGCACCACCAGCTGGTAGTTGTCGATCTTGCCGTTTTCGATCTTGATCCAGTGCGCCAGCGCGCCGCGCGGCGCTTCAACCAAGCCAACGCCTTCCGCCGACGACGGCCATGACTTCGGTTCCCAGCGCTCGCCATTGAATGTCGAAGTCTCTCTCGTCTTGACCCGCCCCATGAGCTCTCCGTAGAACTCCTTGAGCCAGATCATGGCCAGTGCGGCATCGATGCCACGCGCCGCGGTCCGTCCCAGCGTCGAGAACAGCGCATCCACCGGCACTGCCAGCTTGCCCAGCACCATGCCGACGGTCTCTTTCACATCCGCGTGCCCCACGGCATACGAAACCAGCAACCGCGCCAGCGGGCCTACTTCCATCGCGTTCTCTTTCCAGCGCGGCGTCTTCAGGAACGAATACTTCTCGTACCCCCCAGCGTCTCAAACGGCGGCTTCGGCCCGCTGTAGGCGATCTTCCTTTCTCCCGCCCATGGATGGATGCCGGTCTCATTCCCGCCATCGTATGTGTACCAGGAGTGCGCGATGTATTCCTTGATCTCCTGCGCATCGCGCGGATTCACCGCATGCACCGTGCTCAGGTCGCGCCCCAGCACCGCACCGCGCGCGTATTTGAACCCGTCGATCTGCCCGTAGCCCTTGGTCGGAAACTCGCCATAGGACAGATGGTTCTTAAGCCCGCCGCCATACTTGCTCCAGTCCTTGTAGAACGAAGCCACCGCCAGCAGATCGGGAATGTACACCTGGTTGACGAATTCATCGGCCTGCGAAATAAGTCGCGCCACCAGATTCAGCCGCTCGGAATTGATCGCCGCTACTTCATCCACATCGATGGAGCAGGGAACTCCGCCCACAAGATAGTTCGGGTGCGGATTCTTGCCTCCGAACACCGCGTGAATCTTCACCACTTCCTTCTGCCACTCGAGCGCATCGAGATAATGCGCCACGCCGATCAGGTTCACTTCCGGCGGAAGCGTGTACGCCGGGTGACCCCAGTAGCCGTTCGCAAAAATCCCCAGCCCGCTTGCCGCGAACGCCTTGATCTTGTCCTGCACCGCGCTGAAATACGCCGCCGTATTCTTGTCCCACTTCGAGAACGAACTGGCCAGCTCCGCCGCCTTCTTCGGATCGGCCTTGAGCGCGTTGACAATGTCCACCCAGTCCAGCGCGTGCAGGTGATAGAAGTGGACCACGTGATCCTGCACATACTGCGTAGTCAGCATGATGTTGCGGATCAGCTCCGCCGTAGGCGGCACCGAGATGCCCAGCGCGTCTTCCACCGACCGCACGCTGGCCAGCGCATGCACTGTAGTACAAACGCCGCACACGCGCTCCGTGATCGCCCACGCGTCGCGCGGATCGCGCCCCACCAGGATCTTTTCGAGACCGCGCACCATCGTGCCCGCGCTGAACGCATCGGTGATGACGCCGTTCTCCACCACCGCTTCAACGCGCAGGTGGCCTTCAATGCGAGTTACAGGATCGACAACAATTCGTGCCATGGTTCCTCACGATTCCTTTTGTTCTTCCGCGTGTACTTCCGCGATAACCTTGTGCTTCCGTATGTTGGTGACCACCGCGTGCGCCGCCACTCCGGCAATCGTGGTCAGGCCAACCGCGGTCCCGATCGTGTCGGCCGTGCTCTCGATCCCGAACCCCGGGAATTGCGACCGATGCTGATACAACGGGCCGTTATCCCAGAAGCCTTCCTCGCTGCAGCCGATGCATCCATGCCCCGACTGGATCGGATAGCTGGTGCCATCGTTCCACCGCACCACCGAGCAGGCGTTATAAGTCACCGGGCCCTTGCAGCCCATCTTGTACAGGCAATATCCCTTGCGCGCGTTCTCGTCATCCCACGACTCTACAAACAGCCCCGCATCGTAGTTGGCGCGGCGGTAGCACGTGTCGTGTACGCGCCGCCCATAGAACTCCTTGGGCCGTCCCAGCGAGTCGAGTTCGGGAAACCTGCCCCAGCACCAGCAGGTGCGTCACCACGCTCATCATCACGTCGGCGATGGGCGGGCAGCCCGGCACGTTGATCACCGGCTTGTTCACCAGCTTGTGAATCGGCGTAGCCCCAGTAGGATTGGGCTTGGCCGCCTGCACGCACCCATTCGAAGCGCAGCTCCCCCACGCCACCACCGCCGCCGCATCCCGCGACACTTCCTGCAGGATCGATTCGGCCGTCTTGCCCCCGATCATGCAGTACACCCCGCCGTCCTTGGTCGGCACGGCGCCTTCCACCAGTACGATGTATTTACCTTTATTGTTCTTGATGCTGTCGCTGAGGCTCTTTTCCGCCTGGAACCCCGAGGCCGCCATCAGCGTCTCGGTGTAGTTCAGCGACAGCACATCCAGCAGCGCATCGGCCACGATCGGGTGCGAGGCGCGGATAAACGATTCGCTGCAGCAGGTGCACTCCTGGAAGTGCATCCACACCACCGCCGGCATCTCTTTCTTCTCAAATGCCGACACCACCTGCGCCACGCCCGACCGTTCGATTCCGGCCACGGCCGCGGCCGCCCCGCAGAAATGCAGAAAGTCCCTGCGGCTGTACCCCTTGTGTTGCATGCGTTGCCAAACAGACAGTCCCATGCGTACCTCGCTTGCGTGCACCTCCCGGCGAACCCGCTTTTGAAAAAGAGCGGTAGGCGTAGCTCAGAATGTCGCCGATTGACGAAGACGAAGGTACCTAGCGGGAGTTTCCCACGATAACGGGATGGTTCGGGTGTAAATTCCTGTCCAGCCTGGAGTTAGCGATGGCCATAATGTATATACTGAAATACATCAGGAAGTCTTTACGTTTACTATCTGTATTCATTCCGTATTGTTTGATTACGTGCTAAGTTATACGCATAGTATATACGTAATATATGGCTTCTCTCCAGGCCTATCAGTCGCACGGGATTCGCTATTACCGCATCGTCGAGTCTTTTCGTAAAGACGGCAAGCCGGCGATTCGCGTGCTAGCCCATCTGGGACGGGTCGATGATATTCTCCACTGCCATCTGCAGAACAACAAGCAGGCAGCGATGAAAATCTCCTCGGTGTCTGCCGGTGCGGTAACGGCGCTGCTTCACCTAGCCCAGGAACTGGATGTCGCAGGGCGGATCGATCGCGCCATTGCTGCAGAGGGCGAGGTGCAAGTCCGCGACGGCTTGACCGTTGGGCAGTCACTGCTGGTGGCTATGATTGCTCGCGCCTGTGCACCGCGCAGCAAGCGTGCCTTTGGGGATTGGGCCAAGACCACCTATCTGCCCGAGTTGATCCATTTCTCCGCCTCTGATCTGACCAGCCAACACTTCTGGGATCAGATGAACACCCTGCCGGTGGAGCAGTTAGCGGGCATCGAACAAGAGCTGGTGCGCCAAGTGGTTGCCGTGGAGCAACTGCACCTGCAGGCTCTGGCTTACGATACAACCAACTTTTATACCCACATTGCGAGTACCAACCTGCGTACGGAACTGCCTCAGCGCGGACACAATAAGCAGGGCCGCCATGACTTGCGGCAAATGGGCCTGGCCCTGGTAGTCGATCAACGGACACAACTGCCCCTGGCCCATGCTTTATACCAAGGTGCACGCTCGGACATGCGCACCTTTGCCGAGTTCCTCAAGCCGCTCCGGCAGCGACTGCGCGATTTGATCCGTGAACCAAATCAATTCACTCTGGTCTTCGATGCCGGAGCCTCATCCAAACAGAACCTGGAATGCACGGAGGATTACGTCACCGCGGTACGTCCTTCCCATCATCGCGCTTTAATTTCCCAAGTCTCCGAAGAGCTTGTCGAAGTCCCTTTATCCAACGGTGCTGTTGTCCGCGCCTGGCGTGGACAACGCATCATCGCGGGAAAGCAACGCGAGGTAGTGGTGGTTTTCAGCCCACAACTCCATGATGGGCAATTGCGAGGATTACACCAGTCCCTGCAACGCAGTGATCGCGAGTTGGAACAGATCAAGCCCCATTCGCGCCTAAGTGTGGAGGCAGTCAAACGCAAGCTGGAGAAAATCTGCGCTCCCCAATATCTCCGTTCCTTGCTGGGCTACAAGATCGATACCGACCAGCAAGGAGCCACGCAGGTCTGTTTGTGGTGCGACTGGCAAGAGTATCAGCGTCTGGCCACTCATTATTTCGGACTTCGCGTTCTGATCACAGATCGGGCGGAATGGAGCACCGCGCAGATCCTCGAAGCCTATCGCGGGCAGGCCAAAGCAGAAGCCGCGTTTCGCGATCTGAAAGATCCTTACATGCTTTCTACCCGACCGCAGTTTCACTGGACCGATCAGAAGCTCCACGTGCACGCCTTTATCTGCGTTACCGCTTATCTGCTACTAACCCTGCTGCACTGGCGCGCGACCAGCAAGGCTGCCTTTCAAGGCAGTTCCCGCCGCCTCCTGGCAGAGCTGGCGACGATACGCTACTGCCGCTTAATCGAATCCACCGGCCGCAGAGGAAGACCCAGGGTGCGCATGCAGATCGAGGAAATGGATCCAACACTCACCAAGTTGGCCGAAGCTCTCAACGCCGTACCTGCTTCCACTTAAGGCTCCGTGGTATATACACCACACCGAAACTATCCCTTTTGTCTTCTGCTACATGAAACCATTTTCTCTCAAGCCGTGGGAAACTCCCGCTAGCCGAAATAACGACTCGCTGTGAGGCTCATCACAGTTGATTGGCAGAATCCCCAAACAGTAACGTCCGACCGCATTGATCTAGCTCACACCTCCGCGCTCAACGAGCCACCGCGAAGTGATTTGCGCATCCGCGCACCATCTTTGGCCAACGCGCCAATGCATTGCTCGTCAATCGCACCGCCGCCAGTGACGATCCTGCTTGCCTCTGTAGCTAAGCCGCGACGAACTGCTGTCCACCGTCGACGTCGTAAGTCGCGCCGGTGAGGGCCGTGTTGATCATAATGTGGACGGCTAGCGCGGCGACGTCGGCCGGTGTGACGACGCGCCGGATGGGAAGCGTGGCGCGAAGCTGATTGCGGCGGTTGTCGAGTTCATCGCCGAGCAGCGATGCCGACAACAGTGTGTCGACGAAGCCGGCAGCGATGAGGTTGACTCGGACCGGCGCGAGTTCGAGCGCGAGGCTGGCGGTGAGGGCGGGGAGCGCAGCGGTGACAGTCGGCACGATCCCCAGTCCGATGGATGGGCGGCGGCCGCCGGTGCCGCCCATGAACACCAGCGTGCCTCCCGGTCTTACCTTGCCGGCGGCGTTGCGGGCCACCTCGAGCATCAGCAGGAGGTGCGTGTCGAGGGCACGGCGCGCCTGCTCGAAGTCCATGTCGAGAAGGCGCGCATAGTGCGGCTGGCCGGCTGTCACCATCACGTGGTCGATCGTGGCCGGCAGGGCACCGAAGAATCGCTCCATTGCAGCCGGATCGTTGGCGTCGAAGGTCGCTACGCTCAGCGCTTCGAGCTCGTCGGCCGAGCGCTGCAGGCGCTCGCGATCCCGGCCTGTGAGGATCAGCCTGGCCCCCTCAGCGCGCGCTCGTCGGGCCGTCTCGAGCCCAATGCCGGCGCTGCCGCCGATGACAACGACAGTTTGCCCGAGCAGTTCAGGTTCGCGCCGGACGGGAACAGTGGTTGTTGCGGTGCTCATGATTCCTCCAACCCGCGGTCGAGGGCCTCGACGTCCCCCTGGGAGCGATCTCGGTCCCGGCGTAGTCGTTCATTGCGGCAATTCTTTGCCAGACTGCTCCGCCACCATGTAGGCGGCGTACCAGTCGGCCCAGTTCGCGTCGCGCTGCCCGGTGCGCTTCTCGTGCTCGCCGTGGGCGGCCTCCGCACGCCGAAACGCGCTTGCCAGGTCGTTCGCCGATGCGAACGTTGTCGCCGTGGAGTCGATGCGGCCGGGCAGCCTGGTGGTGATCTCCTGGAACAGCCAGCCGTTGCCGTCCGGATCATTGAACGAGGCGAACGATTGATAGCTGCCATGCGCGGGATCCGGACCGTTGACCCGGATCCGCCCGAACAGGTACGGCTCGTCCGGGCCTGAGTGCACGTCGCCGGCACCGTGAAAGACCTCGCTGATTTTGACTCCGCGACGGAGCAGTTGCTGGCGGGCGGCCTCAATGTCGGAGACGATCAGATATAGGCCCTGAGCGGAGCCGGGAGCCGCCCCGGTGACGTTCCTGCCGAAGATGACCGAGCACCCGGAGCCGGGCGGCGTGAACTGAATCACGCGAAAGTCTTTACCGTTGTCGAAGTCGGCGTCGAGTCGCCACCCGAGTCTCCCGTAGAACTCTTTCGCGCGGTCGGCATCCGAAACGGGGATAACGACGATTTCGACTTTCATGTCGACTCTCGCGACGCTCGCCTGGCTGGCGTCGTCGGTTTGCACTTCATACGTCGCATTTGCCATGTACGATCCTCCTTTGCGTTCAATTGAATCGAAAGCCGTAATCGTTGAATGCGAGCGTCAAGGCGTGACGTTCGAATACCCTCTGCGAGAGAAGCCTCTACCGCCCGTCGTGAGCCTCTAAAAGGAGTTCACGGGCAGACCCCTGCAGTTTGTGAGTGACTTGAAAAGACGAGCACGGGAAGCCGAACGCGCACAGTATACACCTGTGATGCAGTGGAAATTGACGGGTGCCCCCGGGTCTCCCCAAGCGAAATCGACCATGAAATTGGGTGCCCCAGAGCCTGTCCTGAGCTTGTCGAAGGATCTCGTTTCTGAGACCTGGGATCGCACGAACTCAACCCGTCAGGTTCCTTCGGGTCGTGCAAACTCGATTCTTGACCGGCAATATCCCTGGGCGGGTAGCCCAGGTGTCCCCAAGCGAAATCGACCACGAAATTGGGTGCCCCAGGTCTCGTTTTCGAGACCTGGGATACCACAAGAACCAACAGTTCATTGGTGGTCGTGATCGTGAGAAGAGGGCTGGACGGAGACAATCACGCCCTTACTATTGGCGAGCACGTAATTGCCGTCAATCTGGCGCCATTCGTTGCCCTGGGGCGGCCGCTTCAGGTGATACTTTTGGTAGTCGACCTTAGCCCCGCGATTCCAGTCTTCGTCTTGGATTTTTGCGTCCTTCTTCCACTCATCGTGTTGGCGATAGGTGTCATTGTCATGGCGATCCTGCGACTGCGCTTGATCGTGATGATCCTGGTCTGGATGTTCTTGCGCGAAGGCGGGGAGGCCGCCAAGGGCCAAACCGCCCGTAAGTGCCAAACCCAGAACGGGAAGAGCGAACGCTTTGATCATTCGGTTGGTAGATATCATGGATACTCCTGGAGATTTCGATTCCCTTCACAACCCTGCCGTTGTCCCGAGGCAATGATCCGAGACTGCACTTACGTTGTTTGGCAGGGCTGTTTTCGAACCGGTCCGGCGAGTTGTGCAGAGGTCGATTCTTGAGTCACAATATCCCCTCCGCTCGCAGGAGTTCTCCTCGAGTAGCGTTGCAGAAGATTAGGGCCCCCTGCCGCAAACTTGAAGCTGGAGATACCCAAATGCCCTTCATCGCGTTATCCGCTCTACCCGGAGTTATATTCTCTATTTTGT
>Ga0206915_1168_pt1 | contig 11734 bp, 7 predicted proteins | sample Alteio_BWOrgHeat_70_FD_152945 | JGI IMG/M metagenome (GOLD analysis project Ga0206915, IMG submission 152945) | Enriched cells from forest soil in Barre Woods Harvard Forest LTER site, Petersham, Massachusetts, United States -... | ecosystem: Environmental > Terrestrial > Soil > Temperate forest > O...
TGGATATATGTCTCGCTACGCAGCATTTGCAATGCTGTGCTTACTCACTCGGGATTTTCAATCCGATACATTCTTTTCACAATCTCAATATGTTTTTGGAGGAAGAGGGTTGTTGAAAAATGAAAAATGAAGATCATTTGGAATATGATTTTCGGCATAACTAAGTTTTTAATGGAAGGAGTTTTAGGTTGCTAAAATGAAAGAGGATATTTATTCTGAATCTTTCAAAGTTTCTAAATCCTCTGGCTTTTGCTAACACAGCTTGTATTCTACTATTTGTATTTTCATGTTTTCCACTTGTTGTTTTTGTGATAAAAGCATTCATAATCCCTTCCCTGTGACTTTCAAATGTTTCTATTACATTTTGCACATATGATATTCCACTATCCCAAGCATCTTTAACCCATTTTTCATAAGTCTCCTTGATCATTGGAATGGAATCCAATAAGAAAATATCTTTAAAATTCTCTCTTACTTTCCATGCTTGTGAAGTCTTCAAGTTCTTCTGATCAAATAGTTCAAAGGCTCCTTGCTGTTTCTCTGTTCTGTTTTCTTTGTTTTTTAATACCGTGTATTTATTGGACTTTAATAATGGCTCAGTCTTTACTTCTTGCTTCCGGGTTTTGTTAATGGCATCAGATAGTTTTTTAATTAAATGAAATTTATCATGAACCTGTAATGCCTCTGGTGCAAGCTCCTTCATGGTATTCATATAGGCTTCCCACATGTCAATATTTACTCGCTTTATTTGTGGTTGTTTTTCTTCGTCAGTTACACTAAAAAATAATGCTTTTACATGTTCTCCTTTTCTACCTTCTATCATTTCTACAACATAATCATTATCCGAATCTATCAGTATGGTGGCGTAATTATGTCCATTTTGAAATGCCTTTTCATCTAAGCTTACATTGACCAAACCTGAAACAATACCCCGTTTTTCTAATCCGTTTTGTACTGCCTCTTCCATAATGGTTCTTACGATATAAACTGTGGTTTGGAATAAATCAGCCGTTGTCTTTTGTACCTTTATTTTTAACAAAGCTAAGATAATATACTTTGCAAATAGTAATGTGTAGCCTTTCATTGAATTGGCAAAAGTGGGTTGAATGGTTTTGACTTTATGCTCCTTGTCAATGTAGCGGGGCAAACGGCATATAATATAACAGCGGTATTGGAACCACCCTAAGTGTTGCCATGTCCTTTCTGGTGCTAAATCATATAACCTATATTGTTCGCCAGATTCAGAATAATATCCCTTATTATATTTAATGTTTATGGTAATCGTTTCTTCCTCATCGTCCTTTTCCAAAGACTCAATAGAATAATCATCTCCCAGATTTAACATCTCCGCTACGAACTTTTTAAAATCGTTTTCTGCCATGTTCCGAATAGTTTACTTAAAGCCGCAAATTTAGATGATTTTATCATTCTCCATTAAAAACTTACTTAAGCCAAATTTATTTTAAGTATATTGACAATCTCATATTTATTATTTCCTTTCTCTCTTAACCTCGCAACCTTGTTTTCAATGAATGGAATAGGTCGCCGAGTCTTATATTTAGGACCTCTTTTCCTTGGTAAAAGATCTTCCTCTTTTCCGCTTTGTTTGTACCTGTTATAATACTTCATGAAGCTCTTTGCATCTGTGTCATGAGCCGCATAAAAGTATTTTACCTTTTTGAAAACAGGATGAGTTTTGTTTTTTACCTGTTCATACTCCTTAATTAAAAACCGATATTTCTCCTGGTAATTTCGGTCTATCGTTTTGTCTTTTCTATTATCTTTCATCGCACAAATTTATAAATTCTAATTTATAAATCTGTTACCGAATTAAGTGACTTTTACAGGAATGACAAGACGAAATTTGGTGTATAAAAGCCGACAGTCATTTTATTCATTATTCCTTGTTCAATATTCATTATTTCCTTTGTCAGGTATCAAGACGGACATTCATATTAAAAAACATCCTTTCAAACAATATATGCTGCGACGAAAAAGACACCCCACCGGGTTGTACAATCAGTCTGGTAGCGGATTGAAAATCTGAAGTGAGAAGGCAACCGATTACAAATTGATTGAAGCTATTCATATCATGCGGCTCTGAGTGAAAATGGACAGTTATTCTGATGATTTATTCATAAAAATAACGAGAGAAATTACACCTCTTTTTAGAACACGCAATACTGAAAGTTTTTTCTCCTTTCATGTTTAATAAAATAGCTGTCAAAACCTTCTATATAACTTGAATTTATTCCGTTGAAAATCAAGTACATAAATTGGAGTTATTATTTTCAAAACACATGGCGAAACGGCTTGTCGAGGGACTGAAAGGAGAAAAATCTTTCAGGATTGCGTGCCATTAAAACTGGATGGTTTTACTATGATTTCTGCCGCTTTTCCAGTGAATTCCGTTCCCAATATGGTCAAAAAACAACCGTTTCGACTACAATCCGAACCGCCTGAACTATAAACCCTTCGTCGTAAGCTATAAACCGAACCGCGTACGCCATAGCGCGCTCCGCGTAAGCTATAAACCGAACCGCGTGCATTATACGCCGAACCCGCTACACCATAAACCGAACCGCGTGTACTATACGCCGAACCCGCTACACCACAAACCGAACCGTCTGCATCATCCGGCAAACCCGCTACACCATAGACCGAACCCGCTACACCACAAAATGAACCCTCTGAACCCCAAACCGAACCCTCTCACCTACAAACCGAATGGTATTGCTTACAAACCGAACCGATTCAGCATGAAACCGAACCGACTCGACCTTAGGACGAACCGCCTCGCTACTCTCTTTTTATTTTAGCATATTATTTTTCTTGGAATAAATAGTAATAGAATGGATCAATACTACCTATAATAGTGGTATAATTATATTCGCCACAAGCAAATTCATTCCATAATCACATAGTCGAACAATAGGTTAATTTGTGTTAATATACCTATGATTGCAAGGATTGTAATGGCAACAACCCTTTAGGTTAATTTTAATCTGTGAATCTGTGGCTTCTTGTTTTGGTAATACCTTTTGGTGAAGGACAAGGAAAGTTTTTATCGGATAATTTGTTTCCTATCCTTATTCTACATATCTTTGCAACCCCAAATACATTCAAACCTACTTATGAATGACATCAGTTTTCCTTTCCGTTATAAGATTTAACTTCTTTGCTGCCTTCCTTATGGGTTTTAGATGCAAAATTATACTGAATTGCATCGGGGGTTGTTATATAATTCTTGAAAAGACTTACATAATTCCTGTATTCAGTTTTTGTAAGACTGTTATGGGGAAGGTTTTTTGATGATTGGAATGTTTAATATCTTTGCTGCATGAAAAAGGTAATATTTATCGGGATCCTATTTCTATCCATAAGTTCTTGCAAGGAATTAGAACCACAGCCATGCCAGCAAGATACCTATTTAACTACCGATGAACTTTCATGGAATCCATACAAAAATAAGGACACTATAGTTTTTATAAGTAACACAGGCTACTACGATACCGCACATGTTTCAATAACCACAACCATTGATACTGTAAGAGAATTGTTTGGCAACTGTAGGTATCCATATCAAACGCTGACAGTTTATCTAAGTTGTTTTTATTGGGCTGATATACTTGGAATTTATGTAGCTCATGATATCAAATATTATGATCCAAATGCTTTAACAAATGTTCAGATTAATGGAATCCTCGATTCATATAATAATATTTTTGGTCTTCCAAATATCATTGGGGTATCAAGAGAAATGACTCCTCAAAACAATGTACTGATTAATGGTAATACCTATAATAATGTATATATCATAACGAAGGACACAACGGATATGACCCCTAAAAGCATTTGGAGAATGTGTTATTCAAAACAAGAAGGATTTATAGAGTTCGATATATTTCAAGGATTATCATGGTATAAGATTTAATTGAATTCCTGATTCTTTTTTCTTCTTCAAGTTTGCTGCTTGCTCCTGGCTGATTCAGGCATGGTAACTTATATTTGGAATCCAGATACTATCCTCGCTCCGACCTTATGGGTTACGCAACCAGGTTGGTACCATCTTACGACCTTTGATTCTTATGGATGCGTTGCTACAGACTCTGTTGATGTTACTATGACTCCCCCCTACTCTGCTCCTTCCTTGCAAGTTTCATCTTCTGATTTCTGCCAAGGAGATTCAACATTAATTACCGTTAATACCAATTCTTTAAGCACCATTCAGTGGCAATCTCCTTTCACAGGAAATAACATCGCCAAATATGCTGATACTTCAGGAACTTATATCTGTAGTATTACCTATTGCAACATCACGACTATGGACAGCATCACTGTTCAGGAGTTCATTCCTTTCGCCCACATCACAGCCTTAGGTCCTCTTACTTTTTGTGCAGGTGATTCTGTAGTTCTTTCTGCTAATAATGGAATGGCTTCTTACCTTTGGAATCCTGGTTCTTTCACATCCCAAACCATTACTGCATACCAATCAGGGACATACATACTTACAGCATCTGATTCCTTAGGCTGCCCGGCTGCCGATAGTATTACCGTCATTGTAACTGCGGCTTATTCCACTCCTTATTTGCATTTAAATACAGATACCTTATATTGCCCTGGAGATTCAGCGATCATCACCGTTATCTCTAATTCTTTAAGCACGCTTGCATGGTCAAATCCCTTATCCGGCAATAGCTTTACGCAGATAGTTCATGATACCGGAACCTATATTTGCTCTGTTACTTATTGCAATATTCAAACATTCGATTCTGTGCATGTTTTTGAATCTTATCCTGTTGCTTTAATCTCCGGTAACCTTCGTTTTTGCGATGGCGATTCAGCTATCCTCACTGCCAATAATGGAATGGTAAATTATTTGTGGAATCCAGGAGCCATCCATCAGCCATCCATCACTGTATCTCAACAAGGCACTTATTACTTACAGACCTCTTCTACTGCGGGTTGTGTTGCTAATGATTCAGTAACCATTTCTCTTATACCAAACAATGCTCCGGTGCTTTCGGATACTACTATTTGCGCAGGTTCTTATACCACGCTCCTTGCCAATGGTTCACCTACCATTCAATGGTTTGACTCCGCAAATAGCAGTATTCCTTTCTGGTATGGATATTCCTACACCACGCCAGTATTGAATGCTCCTGTAACATATTATATCCTTTGCCATACCGATTCATGCCGATCCATGCTTGTTCCGGTAACTGTAGATATAGAAGATTGTCCGCCCTTTGCCCCCAATGTATTCACTCCGAACAATGATGGTTTCAACGACTTCTGGTCTATTGATTCAAAAGGTTTAAAAGGATTGAATGTAAAAATCTTTAATCGTTGGGGAATGCTCATTTACCAATGGGACGGGCTGCTGGGAGGCTGGCATGGAGAAGTAATCAACACCGATAAACTCGCACCAGACGGCACCTACTATTGGATAGCTGACATGGTTGATCTATATGACCATGAGCTTCATAGTCACGGTTATTTGATGTTGATTAAATAGGAGGAGGAACAATCATAAATTGTAATGTTACCTATGGTGTAAGTATTAAGCTATACAATATCTATTGCCTAATTTTTCTATTTTTGCGCCTCTTCAAAAAATACGATGGATAAGATAATAAAATTTGCGATAATAGGGTGCGGGCACATCGGCAAACGGCATGCTGAAATGATTGAAAGAAATCCAGAAGCAGAGTTAGTGGCTTTCTGTGATGTCCTTCCTAAAGAGAGACTCGGATTGGATAAATATAAAGTTCCTTTCTTTAATTCTGCGGAGGAAATGCTCTCTTCGGGAATCGAATTTGATGTCGTCAATATCTGTTCTCCAAACGGGCTTCATGCCACCCATGCTCTAATGACTTTGGAACATAAAAATAATGTCGTTTGTGAGAAACCGATGGCTCTTACCAAAGCAGATTGTGAAGCCATCATATTTAAAGCATTGCAGGTACATAAGAATATTTTTTGTGTCATGCAAAACCGTTACAGTCCGCCTTCTGCATGGATTAAGCAGGTTGTGGAGGATAAGGTTTTGGGAGAGATTTATATCGTCCAATTAAACTGTTACTGGAACCGCGATGAGCGTTATTACAAGAAGGGAAACTGGAAGGGCGATGCAAAATTGGATGGTGGGACTTTGTTCACTCAATTCTCTCATTTCATAGATATTATGTACTGGCTTTTTGGCGATATAAAAGATATAAATGCGAAGTTCGGGAAGTTCAACCATGAAGGTCTAACTGATTTTGAAGACTCGGGAATAGTGAGTTTTTATTTCACGAATGGAGGCATGGGCTCCATTAATTATTCCACCTCTGTTTGGGATAAAAATCTGGAAAGCAGCATCACTATTATCGGCAGCAAAGGCAGTGTAAAGATCGGCGGACAATACATGAACACTGTCGAGCATTGCCATATCAAAGATTATGAAATGCCTGTTCTTGAAGACTCGAATCCTGCCAATGATTATGGTTCCTATAAAGGCTCTGCGGCGAATCATCATTACATCATTGAGAATGTAATTGATACGCTGAAAGGAAGAAATACCATCACCACAAATGCTCTGGAGGGATTGAAAGTAGTGGAGATTATCGAACGGATTTATTCATTGAGAAACTAATTACAAACAAAAATTAACCCATCACTTTTGGAATAGAGTAGGGAGAAGCACAAAAAAGTATGTATAATAAATTAATAAACAAAGAAGCCAAATTAGCTGTCATTGGGCTTGGCTATGTGGGTCTTCCGATAGCTTTGGAATTCGCAAAAAAGATTAAAGTTATTGGCTTTGATATCAGCGAAACCAGGGTTGATTTAATGAAACAAAGCATTGACCCGAGCGGTGAATTAGATAAGAGCGCTTTCGATACTTGTGATATTGAATTCACAACATCAAGAGAGAAATTAAAGGAAGCAAACTTCTTTATTGTCGCGGTTCCTACGCCAATTGACGAACATAAATTACCTGACTTGAAACCGCTTCTGGGTGCTACAGATTCAATTGGCAGAGTTCTTAAAAAAGGAGATTATGTGGTCTTTGAATCAACCGTTTACCCAGGTTGTACGGAGGAAGATTGCATTCCATTGTTAGAGAATCTTTCCGGGCTAAAATTCAAGGAAGATTTTAAGGTCGGTTATTCCCCCGAAAGGATTAATCCGGGCGATAAGGAACATACATTAGCCAAGACTGTAAAGGTGGTTTCAGGATGTGATGAAGAGTCACTTGATATTATCGCAAAGACTTATGAGATAGTGGTGAAAGCCGGTGTATATCGTGCTACTTCAATCAAAGTGGCAGAGGCAGCAAAGATCATAGAGAATACTCAGCGAGATGTAAATATCGCCTTCATGAATGAACTTTCAATCATCTTTAACCGCATGGGAATAAATACCTATGAAGTCCTTGAAGCTGCCGGCACCAAATGGAATTTCCTTCGCTTCTCTCCCGGTTTGGTGGGAGGGCATTGCATCGGTGTTGATCCTTATTACCTTACCCACAAGGCACAGGCACTTGACTATCATGCCCAAGTGATCAACTCTGGTCGCTATGTGAATGATACCATGGGTTTTTACATTGCAAAGCAGACTGTAAAGAAGATTATCGCTACCGGAAAAGACATTGGTAAGGCTAATGTCTTGGTGATGGGTGCCACTTTCAAGGAGAATGTAGAAGACATCCGTAATTCTAAAATAGCTGATGTGGTCAAGGAATTAAAATCATTCAGTGTGAGCGTGGATGTTACTGATACCCGAGCTTCCTCTGAACATCTGATGCATGAATATGGTTTCGGTTTAGTCAACGAAATCGGCACTAATTACGATGCCATTATAGTGGCTGTCAATCACAAAGAATATCTTGATCTTGATGAGAACTATTTTCAATCTATCTCCTCCAAACCAGGATTATTGGTGGATATCAAAGGTATCTATCGTGGCAAGATAAAGGCGATGAATTACTGGAGCCTGTAAGTCGCATCATTTCATCTATCACTTAGAGTTTTATGAACTTCTGTGTGGAGATGGTCTCTTGGCTTCTTATGGTGATAAAATATACTCCCTCACTCCAATCAAGAACATTTATGATGTTATCAATACCACTCAGGGTGCCTTTATAAATCTCTTCTCCAAGAACATTTTCAATTGATAATTGACAACTGACAATTGACATGGGGATGTGGAGGGTGATTGTTGAATTGGCAGGGTTTGGATAGATTATGAACTTATCAGACCGATTGATTTCATTGATGCCTGTTAAGGTTATGGTATATCTTACCGTGTCGGCACCGCAGGGATTGGTAACTATCAGGGTGATGGTGTAGGTGCTGTCATGAGAATAGGTGTGGGTGGGGTTCATGAGGGTGGAGACATTGCCATCGCCAAAGTACCATTGATATGCTGTGCCATTAGAGGAGGTGTTGGTGAAAGTCGTGGTATTCAGGAACATCGAGTAGGTGAAGTTCGCTACCGGATAGAGATAGCTTGTCAGGTTGATGGAGCTGCTGCTATGGCACCCTATGGTGTCGGTAACTGTTACCGTGAAGTCGCCGGACTGCGTGGCTTCTATGCTTTGGGTGGTGGACCCCTGATTCCATAGATAAGTTATTGGTGAAGTGCTGCTGTTTGCTGTGAGCAGGATGCTGTCGCCGATGCAGAATTCAAGGTTCTCGGGGAGGGCTGCTATCGTGGCTAAGGGGAGGGGATGGACGATGACATCAGTGGGGGCGGATGTATTGCTGCAATTGACTCCGTAGGTAACGGTAACAATATATGCCCCTGAAGTTGATACATCAAGGTATTGTGTGGTGGCGCCGTTGCTCCAGTTGTAGAGGATGCCATTGCTGGCATGGAGCGTCACATTTTCTCCTTCGCAGAGATTGATGGGGCTGGCGGGAGCGATGACTGGGACAGGATTTGCAGTGACTGACACTGTCTCTGATGCTATGCCTATGCAGCCGCCGCTATTGGTGACGGTGATGCTGTAATTGCCGGAAGCCGTGGCATTGATGCTTTGTGTGGTGATGCCATTATTCCATAAGTAATGAGCAAAAGAGCCAACATTAAGAATCAAAGAATCCCCTGAACATATTGTATTGCCGCCTGAAATGGTCGGTGATGGAGAAGCATGTACAGTTATTGTTCGGGATGCCGTACCTGTACAACCATTGGCATTGGTAACTGTAACGATATAGGTAGTTGAATCTATTGCCGTGATTGATGGTGTGGTGGCTGATGTATTCCATAGATAACCCGGATAAATACCTACAGTAAGCATTACAGAATTGCCTTGACAGAAAGTATCAGAGCCATTAGAAGTAATGACAGGGTGGGGAAGAGGATAGACAGTAATTGTTCTTGAAGCTATGCCCGTGCAACCGTTTGCATCCGTAACAGTAATATGATAAGTAGTTGCAGAATCCACAGTTATGGTTTGTGCAGTGGAGCCAGTATTCCATATATAGTGAGCAAAGGAACCTGCATTTAATGTTGATGAATTCCCGGAACAAAATGAAGTATCGCCTGTTATTACCAAGGAAGGAAGAGGATTAACAGTAACTGTTATTGTATCTGTAACAGCATTATTACAATTATAATTTCTGCCAGAAACTATATAGGTTGTTGTTGTCGTTGGTGAAACGGTGATTATAGAATCTGTACTATTTAAAGATTGCCATGCATAGATACTTGCACCGTGAGCATTCAGGATAGTGCTATTCCCTGAACAAATATTAATATTGCCACTAATACTTATGGAAGGTGTAGTACATTGAATGACTTCTACCAACTCACGTACCGGAAAAGCACCATCAGCACCTGTAAAATCATGAATATCTGTAAATATATTAGTATTAATATCATAGCTAAAAATCAGCCCTTTATTATTTAATCCTCCTGATGTAGCCATACCATATAGTTTTCCGTCACTTGCTTGCATAAGACTACCACGAGGATTTGCTCCATTGGTTCCATTAAAATTGACTACTACAATTTCTGTATTGGTTGTTATGTCAAAACTAAAAATAACACCTTCATTACTCGTACCTCCTGATTCTGTCATTCCATAAAGCAAGCCATTGCTTGCCTGCAATAGACAGCCATAAGGACGATGACCATTTGTGCCATTAAAATTCAATAGGTTGGTAACTATATTTGCTGCAGTATCAAAGCTAAATATGACCCCATAACCTTGAGTGAAATTATTTGTAGTATCTCCTCCTCCATAAGTCATACCATATAATAAATTATTTGAAGCAACTATCAAAGCATTGCCCTGTGGAACATCCCCATGATAAAAATCAAAATGATACAAGTCTGTATAAGTATTGGCAGTAACATCAAATTTATAAATTCCTCCCGCACCATGACCGCCGGTAATTCCTCCAGAAGCAAGCATGCCATATAGTGTATTGGTACCGAATTCGACGAAATCACCGTATGGTGTTTTAAGAAATGTAGTATCAAAATTAAACAAATCAGAATACATATTATTAGTACTATTGAAACTGAATATTAATCCACCCACTTGTGTAGGACCTCCTTCACTTGTGTTTCCGTATAGCAGACCATTATTTAATTGAATCAAGCTACTTGCAGGATAATGCCCTGAATCGCCTTCACTGAAATTATATAAATCCGCATAGGTATTAGCAAGTGAATCAAAACTGAATAAGACACCACCGCCAACAAGGAAATTTACACCTCCTCCTGCTCCTGTCATTCCATAAAATTTATTATCGTTAAAATTAAATAAAAGTTTTCCTACCGGATATTCGCCGAGCGTATCGTTAAAGTTATGAGTATTTGAAAAGCCTGAACCATCTCCGTTTATTTTGAACAGCACCCCATCGTCATATACACCCCCGTTGGCTGTCATTCCCCATAAACGAGGGGTTTGGGCAAAACAGTGAACAGTGAACAGTGAATAGTGAATAGTGAGGAAAAAAAGTAAGTTGTAAGATGATATTTAGTATGTGATGAGCTATGTTTTTTGTTTTCATATTAGTATATTTTAAACCTTACCCCAATCCCCTCTCCAATAGGAGAGGGGTGGAGTGTGGTTGATTAATAATTAAATTTTACTTGTCTATAACAAGTTTCCAATTGTTGGAACCTATGGTGTCTGTTTCTCTTACCAAATAAATTCCTGCATCAAGATTTTGTAATGAAATTTCTTTGGTATAGAAGTCTGAAGCTGAATTTTCTGTCGAAGAATAAACTTTCATCCCAAGATAATTAAAAACTTCTAAATTGATAGTTTCATTCTTTTCTGTCTGGACGTTCACAGAGAAATTACCAATATTTGGATTTGGGTAGATTCCTGCCAAATCCTGCTTGTGTTGTAGATCATTATCAAGACGTAAATGTGTACTTGAATTAATAACCTCCTTGTACATGATTTCGGTATGAGGACCATTGTACCAGGTATAAAAAATATCAGCAACACCATTATCTCTTCCACATACAGAAATTCGGTGCTGTAAGTCATAATAGTTTACATTGGTATCAGGTGCATTTGGCACTTCCATATAATAACAATTAGCAGGAGCACCAGTCCAATCATTTTGGACAGCAACAGGCATCATACCCGGAAATGGTGGGTTCTCTGCTGTAATTTGTGGCGGCAGCCAGGACCATGCTACAATAAGTCCACCTCCCATAGAAGATCCGTCATAATCTGCAGAATAAGAAACAACCGGATATTCATTGATTATAGCATAGT
>Ga0206915_1169_pt1 | contig 11690 bp, 11 predicted proteins | sample Alteio_BWOrgHeat_70_FD_152945 | JGI IMG/M metagenome (GOLD analysis project Ga0206915, IMG submission 152945) | Enriched cells from forest soil in Barre Woods Harvard Forest LTER site, Petersham, Massachusetts, United States -... | ecosystem: Environmental > Terrestrial > Soil > Temperate forest >...
CATCCAAAATTCTAAATTCGCCCCAAATAAAAATATATGTTGAAGATAGGGTTGATAGGAGCGGGGCATTTGGGGAAGATCCATTTGAGGCTTTTAAAGGAAATTAAAGAATTTGAATTAATTGGTTTTTACGATCATGACGAACCCCATACTTTTCTTGCCGAGAAGGAATTCGGGGTTAAGGGATTCAGGAGTTTTGAAGAATTGGCAGCCAAAGTTGATGTGATAGACATCGTTACGCCTGCCGTATCTCACTATGAATATGCCAATGCAAGCCTGCGAATGTCGAAGCACATTTTCATCGAGAAGCCGCTCACTTTCTCAACCGATGAAGCACGGGTGCTGGTCGCCCTTGCATCGGAGGCGAATGTGAGGGTGCAGGTCGGACATGTCGAACGATTTAATCCGGCTTTTGTGGCTGCACGACCCTTTATTAAATCACCGATATTCATTGAATCCAAGCGATTCGCACAATATAATCCACGCGGCATGGATGTTTCTGTAGTGATGGATGTCATGATTCATGATATAGATATAGTATTGAATATTGTCAAATCTCCTGTAAAAAGAATTACTGCAAGCGGCATGAATATCATTGGGAAAACTGCGGATATGGTGAATGCAAGACTTGAATTCGATAATGGATGTGCAGCCAATCTGACCGCCTGCAGGGTCGGTATAGAAAATAAAAGGGAGCTGATGATATTTCAAAATGATGCGTGTATAACAATAGATTTCTTGGGAAGGCGAACCAATGTGATAAGCCTTAAATCAAAACCGGGAACTATTGACGGGGAGGAATTCGCCAGGGAATTGGCGACCAGAAAAGGGGGGGGATATCCTGAAATTTGAGGCACCTCCAATCATTGAAACCAATGCTATCAAGAGCGAATTGGAAAGTTTTGCTCAAGCAATAATCAGTAACAGCGAAACATTAGTTACTGTCGAGGATGGCTTTGATGCAGTGAATATTGCAAATAAAATTGATAAGAATTTGAATCTTAAAGTTTAGGCTTATACTGAATGTCTTTCAAAAAATCTTCATCCAAAAACTTAAACAATTAATATTTATGTTCTTCGTTAATTGTGAATTATTGTTAATACCAAAATGACCACTATAAAACGATTTCTGTCAATTCTCCTGTTATTTTTTTTGTTTCATTCCTGCTCTGTTTTTGATCCACCCGGACAAATTCCATCCTATATCCATATTGATTCCATTGGTTTGACTGCAAATTATACTACTGATGGCACGGCATCTCACAAAATTACTGATGCCTGGGTCTATGTGGATCAAGTACTGAATGGTGTTTATGCAATGCCAGCAACGATACCTATTCTGGCATCCGGCGTACATGAAATAGATGTACATCCTGGAATCCTTGTTGATGGTATTCAAGCTACTCGCGAGTCCTATCCTTTTTATACCTTCTACTCTAATAATTATAATCTGACAACGCAACAAATCACTACGATTAATCCTACTGTTACTTATTATCCAGGAATTGTGCCGACCTGGTATGAGGATTTTGAAAATCCAGGATTATCTGTTCAAACAGTTGCCCCCAATCAGGATACTATTGTGAAAGCGATGACCAATGTTTTTGAGGGACATTCTTCAGGATATATTGCGCTAAGCAATCCATCTAATTATTATTTTGAATGTAATACTATTCTTGAATATCCACTTCCAACTGACGGTAGTCGTTCGGTATATCTTGAAATGAATTATATGAGCACAAATACAATTCGTATCGGGGTTCTTCCTATAGACCCGACAAATTCTTATACCTATATTGATGATACTGTTTTAGAAATCAATCCTTCATTAACCTGGAATAAGATATACATAGATCTGACATCTGTTTGTGGCTCATACCCTGGTTCTTCTTTTAGAATATTCATAGCAGCATTGCTGGATCCAGGACTGAATAATGCCCAGATTTATATAGATAATTTAAAGTTGCTTCATCAATAATCTAAGTGAATAAAACGCTACTTACCATAAAATATCTCCTGTTAGATTTTGCATCTGCAGCCATAGCATGGACATTGTTTTATGGGTATCGCAAAGTTAATATTGAAAATTTTCATTATGACCAGCTCTCACAATTTATCAAGGACAGGAATCTTGATTATGCTTTAATTTTTATTCCACTGTTTTGGATCATCTTATATTCGATAACCGGCACTTATTTTAATATCTACCGGAAATCCCGACTCAAGGAACTGGGTCAGACTTTGTATATTTCATTGATAGGGGTATTAATAATCTTCTTTACCCTTTTGCTTGATGATAAAATTACAAATTACAAAACCTATTATCATACTTTCTTTGTTTTACTTGGGCTTCATTTTGGATTGACTGCTCTATTTCGATTCATGTTATCGAGTAATCTTGCTCATAAGATTCAAAAGAGAATCATTGGATTCAATACCATCCTTGTAGGCAGCAGCATCAAGGCGATTAACCTCTTCAATGAATTTGAATCTCAAAGAATTTCACAAGGAAATAAATTCATTGGTTATGTCCACGTTGATGAAACTAATGGTAGCGATCTTGAAAAATCTTTAAAGCATATAGGCAGCATAAATGACATTGAGAAGTTCATTAAAGAATTTAAAGTTGAGGAAATAATCATTGCAATAGAATCCTCAGAACATGAAAGCCTTCGCAAGATAATCAACCTTCTTGAAGATACTAATGTCATCATCAAAATCCTTCCTGATATGTACGACATCCTGTCTGGTTCTGTCAAGATGAATGCCATTTTCGGCGCGCCCCTGATAGAAATTTATCCTTCCCTGATGCCCACCTGGCAGCGATTTGCTAAGAGAGCATTTGATATTTCCTTTTCATTATTTGTTTTGATTTTCCTGTCTCCGCTTTATCTCATCACGGCAATTGGAGTCAAGCTGTCTTCCAAAGGTCCGATATTATACAGCCATGAAAGAATCGGAATGCACGGCAAGCCTTTTATTATTTATAAATTCAGATCCATGTACTCAAATGCAGAGAATGGCAAGCCCATGCTTTCCAGTCAAAATGATGACAGGATTACTCCTTTTGGTAAGTACATGCGACAGTTCAGGCTGGATGAGATTCCACAATTCTTCAATGTTCTTAATGGAGATATGTCGGTAGTAGGTCCTCGTCCTGAGCGTCAATATTTTATTGATCAGATAATGGTTACAGCTCCGCATTATCGTCACTTGCAAAAGGTTCAGCCTGGAATCACTTCATGGGGGCAGGTCAAGTTTGGTTATGCCGAGAATGTCGAACAGATGATAGCTCGCCTTAAATATGATATTATATACATAGAAAATATGTCTCTAGCCTTGGACTTTAAAATACTTATCTATACAGTGAAAATAGTTTTGCAAGGAAGAGGGAAATAGCAAATAGGATAAACAAATAGAAAATTGATTAATATGAATAAAATTACAGTCATCGGAGCTGGTACAATGGGAAATGGAATTGCACATGTATTCGCACAAAAGGGATTTAATGTTTCGTTGGTAGATGTTTCCCAAGAGGCTTTGAACAAAGGTCTTTCAGCTATTGCCAAGAACCTTGACAGAATGGTCGCCAAAGAAAAAATTACTGTTGAAGACAAGGAGAAAACTCTTGGTAATATCAGAGGTTACAATGAATTGGAAGCTGGTGTTAAGGAGTCAGAATTAGTGATCGAAGCTGCCACCGAAAACGTAACCATCAAGCTCAATATCTTCAAGGAATTAGATAAGATTTGTCCTCCTCATGCCATCCTTGCCTCCAATACATCTTCGATTTCCATTACCAAAATAGCTTCTGTTACCAAACGCCCTGATAAGGTCATTGGGATGCATTTTATGAACCCTGTTCCGGTGATGAAGTTAGTTGAAATTATCAAGGGATATTCTACCTCTGATGAAGTTACAAAACAAATTATTGAACTTTCAAAAAAGTTAGATAAGATTCCAGTCGAGGTCAATGATTACCCAGGTTTCATTGCCAATAGAATCTTGATGCCCATGATTAATGAAGCAATCATCTCTCTATTTGAAGGCGTGGCTGGAGTTGAAGAGATTGACAGTGTCATGAAGCTCGGCATGTCTCATCCGATGGGACCTTTGCAACTCGCCGACTTTATTGGCTTGGATGTATGTCTGTCTATTTTGAATGTTCTTCACGATGGCTTTGGCAATGCAAAATACGCTCCTTGTCCTTTGTTGGTAAATATGGTAACCGCAGGAAATCTTGGTGTTAAATCAGGAATGGGTTTTTATGAATACACCACGGGAAGCAAGGAATTGAAAGTAGCAAAAAGTTTTAAAGTTCCGGCATAACATTAAACTCTATCGTCCTTTTGTGTTGTAGATTCGCGAGCGCAGAACTATAACAAACGAATTTCTTTTATCCGTCTGAATAATACAGTGATTTTATTTCAAGTCATTTTGCAAAATATTTTCCATTTTTGTTAATCCAGAGACTATCATTTCTATTATTGTAAATATATATTGATTTTGGTATTACTCTTGATGTTTTCTTATTAATAGAAAAATTAAAATGAAAACGTTGAATAAAATAAAAGCAAATCTTATTGTAATCCTTCTTATGGTGTTGCTTCAATCCTGTATCGGGATTACCTTTTGGGTACATAAGGACAAGGATAAAACTGCCGCAGATTCAACTGCTATGGTCAAGAATACTGCGAGAGATTCGACCAATAAAGTGAGCGATTCTAAGATGATTAAATGAGTTGGAGAATAAAAATATTCTTTAAGGATTCCTGGTATCTTGTCAAGACATCCGCGATAGAATTTATAAATGACAACGGGCTCAAATTAAGTGCGTCATTGTCCTATTATACTATTTTTTCATTGCCGCCATTGTTATTAATCATCATTTCTTCTTGTGGAATATTCTTTGGCGAGGATGCGGTGGCGGGAAGAATCTATTATCAAATCAATGGTCTGTTGGGCAATGTGGTAGCAATGCAAATCCAGGAGATGATAAAGAGCATAAAGTTCTCTGGGGATAACCATATTGCGATTTATCTGGGCGTGATTATATTGATAATAGGGGCTTCCGGAGTCTTTGCAGAAATTCAGGAATCCATAAACTATATCTGGGGATTGCAGGCTAAACCCAAAAAAGGACTTATCAAATTCATTAAAAACAGAATCATATCCTTCTCTATGATTGGTGTATTCAGTTTCTTGTTTTTGGTCAGTTTAATAATCAATTCACTGATGGATGTAATGAACAAAGTCTTCACCATCCGCTTTGATTATTTCATTACCAAACTTTATTACATTGGCAATCTCTCTATTTTGTATATTTCCATAACAATTCTTTTCCTGATTATTTTCAGGACTATGCCCGACGGAAAAGTCGCTCTCAAAGATGGTTTAATCGGTGCCTCCTTCACTGCCCTTTTCTTCATGGCAGGCAAGTTCGCCATCGGTGCCTACCTTGGCAATTCAAACATAGCATCGGCTTATGGTGCTGCCGGTTCTGTGATCGTAATTCTTGGATGGATATATTATTCTGCCATCATTCTTTATTTCGGAGCCGAATTCACAAAAGTCTATGCTTATACGTTCGGAAAGAAAATCATTCCCAAAGAATATTCTGTGAAAATTAATAAAGAAAACCGTTAATCAGTGATTGCAATTTGCAAATTTATTTCTCAATTAAACAAGAAGGCGAATAACAAATAATCACCTTGTAATTACAAAGCTGGCAGCATATAGAATGGCATCAAATTTGGAAACCTGTTTTTAATTGATTAATAAAAAACAATAACAATAAAAAATTAAGAAAATGAAAAAGTCTGAAATTATTCCAACACCTGATTCTATCAAGGAGGAAGCAAGAAACAAATCAAAAGGAGGTAGTAAATTATTAAAATCCTTAATCGTTATTCTTATGTTTTTATCTGCGATTTTGGTAGCCTCTTGTATTGTCTTTGTTCGTCATCCGCACTACCATTAATGGTATTTGTCCTGAAAATTCAGGATATATAGTTGCCGATCGTGCCTTATTCAGTTTCAAGCTCAAATATTTTAGAGAGGAGATAGAATTGCAAAAATAATTTATCAAACTTCCCACAATTATTTTTTCTTTAATTATCTTCAATTATTCCCCCTAAATAAAAATATACACAGCAGTTATTAATATCCTTGGTCAGTGCTATTTTTTCAAGGAACATTGTTTCTTCTATATCAGTAATGACACGGTAATCTCTATAGGATGACATTACTTTCTTTATGGTGGCAAAGGCGATATTGAATTGATATAATTTATGATCCGTCGAACTGTTTTTTATCTGTTGAAAGTATATATTATTGTCCACAGTTTCTTGAATTATCGGCTGTATAATATCTGTTACTTCATCGAACCGTATGCCGACCTTGTTTATGTTTTCCGGAGTAAGAGGCTCTTTGGAAAATTCCATTTGCATGAGATATATCTGGTCAAATACTTCGCTTAATTTTTCATTAAATTCATTACGGATAATTTTCATCTGATTGTGTGACAAGGAGTCCAGGCAGGGCAGATAGCATAGATGGTTGGTATATAAATGATCAATATCTGTCAGGGGTTCCGTATCCCTGACACTTTTACTTTGCATCATATTCATCTCATAAATAGCTTTGATATGATAGTATGTAGGACTATCAAGCCCTTCAAACATAGTCAATCGAAACTGAAACCAATTTTCCTCTGGAATCGAATCTAAAATACTCAAGGATTTATCTTCGAGGAACCCTATCATAGATTCCAAATTATTTGTAATCACCCATGATTCTGATGCTGTATATACATCACCCTTGAGGATTCTCATATTCTTTTCCATGCCCCCGAGATGCATCAATTCCTGTTTAGTTTTCGCTTTCTTATTTCTTAACTTTGTCAGGTCTTTGTAAAATTGATCTATATCTTCTTCCGGAGGTCCTACGCCAAGGTCTGTAAAGTAATATTTATAGCAGTAAATAATATCCTTGTCCTTCATGGTATCCCTGATATGATGGAGTCTCAGATTCCTTATATTCTTCGAGATGGCATGAAATCTATCAGCGAACAACATACCTGTTTTTATGATTTGACGCTCCAGATCATATTTGATGGGAGAGTCAAGATTTTTCATAAATATCAATTCCATTTTTAATAATTATTTTAAATGACTGTCGGGTTATATAAACCAAGTTGCGGCTTGTCATTCCGACGAAGGAGGAATCCTATTGAAATATGGATAGGATTCCTCCTTCGTCGGAATGACAAGCCTTCACAGTTTTTATATTTTAAAACAATTTGAGGTATATACAAACCGATAGTCATTTTATTTTATTTTAATTCAGGATATATAATTGCCGATCGTGCCTTATTCAGCGGCTATCTCAGCCATTTGAAAAAATACATAGCAGGTGTTCAAATCTTTGTCAGATCTGACATTATAACGTATCTGCTCGCGTTCCATTTCATTGATGACATTGGCCTTTTCAATCATAATCAATACTGAATCCATTGAGGCAAATGAAATTTTTAATTGATAAACTTTATGGTCTTTAGAACTATTAGCTATCTGTTGGAAATAAATATTATTACCGATAAACTCCTTTAGAAATGCTCGCTGTGGCTCGATGACACTATCAAATTCTTTGTCAATCTCTTTCACGTTTTCGTTGGTCAAAATATATGTTTGAAATTTTGATTTCATGTCCTCTATAGCCTCAAAAAATGGTTGCAGATGTTCATGAAATTCATTCCTGATAATTTTTAGCTGGGCATAAGTTAATGTATCCAGGCAAGGAATTTCAAAAAGTGGCGTTGAATAAATCATTTTGGAATCCCAATCTGCTTCAACAATTTCTTCAATTTTATTTTCCTTGCTGACAGGGTTTTTATTTCCAAAAAAATGAAACAAGTCCGACTGACGAAATTCTTCAATAAGAATACTTACAAAAAAAAATTCATGAAGTTGTGTCTCGACCGTCTCATCAAAGATCTTTAAGGATAGGTCAGTAGTAAAATTCAGCAAAGGTTCGATATGGTTTTGCTCCATCCATTTGACGGTAGCATTATTAACATCTGTTTCAAGAATTTTAAAACTATTTTCCATCCTGCCCAAGTTGATAATATCTTCTTTATTCTTAAATTTTTTACTTTTGAGTTTAAGAAAGTTATCAATAAAGTTATCTAAATCTTCTGCCGAATGTCCTACTCCCAAATTTGAAAAGTAATGTTTATAATTAGTAATAATATTTCTATCGGTCGCCTTTTCCCTGTTTCGATAGACGCTAATGCCTCCAAGCGTAGGGGTTATGGTAATAAAAGTCTCTGTCAGCAATAGTCCGGTTTTTACCATTTGCCGCTCCAAAGTAAATGGAAGGTCTGATGTGGAGGTCTTCATGAATAATAGTTTCATATTTTAATTTTTTATTCGGATTCAGGATATATAGTTGCCGATCGTGCCTTATTCTGCGGGTATCTCTGCCATTTCAAAAAAGACTATGCCACTGATTAAATCTTTTGCCAATGCTATTTTTTCACAAAGAATGTCGTATTCCATATTGTCAATTACATAAGCGTTTTTATACACTGCCAAAAGCGTTTCCAGAGTAGAGAAAGAGATATTCATTTGGAACCTTTTGTGGTCGGTGGAGCTGTTTGCAATCTGTTGAAAGTAGATATTATTGCCGATTAAATTTTTAAAAAATTCCACATAAGGCTCTATTATTTCATCGAATTCCTTATTCAATGAATCTGTGTTTTCATCTGTCATAATGCAGGTCTCAAATTTAGTTTTCATTTCATCTAAAGCTTTATGAAATGGTATCAGATGTTCTTGAAATTCATTACGAATAATTCTTAACTGGTTATATGAAAATGAGTCCAGGCAAGGGATTTCGAAGAGTATCGTCGAAATAAATTTAATCGAAAGCTCTTTATCAAAATCTGAGAGATCTACTTTCTGATGGATATTAATTGCCTTTTCGGCTCCAAAAAAATGAAACATTTCAGAGTCAAGAATTTCATCCTGCAAGTAATTCCTGAAGAATAATTCATCCGCTTTTAATTCGGCAGATTCATCATAGACATTCAGGGTTTCATCAGCATAAAAATTCAATATGGAATCTAATTTATTAGTTTCCATCCAATGGATCGAAGCCCTGTTGACTTCTGATTTTAATAGAACTATATTTTGTTCCAACTTGCCCAGGTTGATAACGTCTGCGCGGGTTTTGAACTTCTTGTTCCTCAACATGGTTAAGGTATTAAAGAATGAATCTAATGCTTCTGCGCTGAAACCTTCTCCCAGATTTGTGAAAAAATATTTATAGTTATACAAGACTTGTCTATCTGATGCAATAGCTCGATTGTGATAGACTCCCATGCCATTTAATGTAGGCGTTAATGCAGTAATTTTTTCCGCCACTAATAATCCTGTTTTCATCATCTGCCGCTCCAGTGTAAATGGGACTTGCGAATAGGAGGTCTTCATGAATAACAATTTCATATTATACTAAATGACTGTCGGTTTATATATACCAAATGTCGGCTTGTCATTCCGACGAAGGAGGAATCCTATCATTATTTCAATAAGATTCCTCCTTCGTCGGAATGACAAGTCCACACAGTTTTTATATTGTATTTGTATTAGTGGTGTAAATAATCCGACAGTCATTTTATACTTAGTAGTAGTAGTGCAAGAAAATATTTCTTTATTTTTAAAGATTTAAGATTCTGTTTGAGATTTTTATCAGCTTAAAAACTCCCGAACTTTTGCCTGCAGTTCTTTTTTTATGCCGACCCATGTTTGTCCTTTGAGGCTGATGGGGTCGGGACTGTTTTCGGCTTCTTCGAAGTTTATCAAAGTATTTGGAATGGAGGTTGGTAACTTTCGGAATAAATTTAATTCTTCAATAAATTGCAAAAGGTCTTCTATGCTAAATTCTTTTAAAAGCTCTGCAATATCCCAAAAATGTTTCTTTTCTCCTCTGAATGTTAATGAAAGAACTTTCATTATTGCAATATCTTTATTGCTATGCATCCTTATTCCATCAATGGTTTCGATAGTCGGAAGAGGGGGGTGTGGGGAATAAACAAACTCTACATTAATATTTTTTACTATACATAAAAACACAAACCATAAGTTTTGTCTTTCAATAAAAAAGTCATTTCCAAATTCTGCCTTCAAACATTTTTCTATTACATTTGTGTCCATTTTTTCATGAGTGTAAATAACTAAATTAGAAGTTTTCCTATGACCAAGTTTCAAGGATAATGCCGTACTGCCGACTAAATAATAATTCTTTAGTTCGGGCATCTCCATCAACCTTTTTAGTATGGATAAAGTGACGGGTTCGACTGTATGAGTTTGTAACATCTGAAATTTTCTTTTGGTTCATCAATAACCGCAGCAGCTAGGTCTATCCTGTGTTGCATAATATATTTTGCATTCAACAATGCCTCCCGCACCAACTCATCCCCATAATATCTCCGGCATTGGCGAATATCATCTATATCTCCGCGTTCAAAAACACGGACAATTATCCAATGTGTTTTGTCATCATAATTGAGATTTTCAAAATCTACATCCCAAAAGATTCTTTTATTAAATACCGGCTTCGGCTTCATGTTGCAAAAATAGTAAAATAGTTTAAGGTTTAATGTTTAAAGTTTAAGGTTTTGGTGACAGAATAGTTTACAAAACCTTAAACCTTAGACTTTAAATCCTAAACCCTTTCTACACCATCGCCACCGTAGGTGTCTTATGCAGCAAAATAGTCATCGTATTCGTGCTCCCATTCAAGCTGGTAAAAGGCACAATTTTTTGATCATACAATGGCATATCAATAACAATTTCCAAGGCGCCATAGCGCAAGGTTTTTATGGTAGCAACAGCAAATATATTAGCCGTTCCTTTAGCACCATGCGCCAGAACAGGACCGGTTTCAGGCACAGCACTTGGAATACCAATGCTGGCAACTGGACCTGGAAGTGCTACATTAGTTGTATCATCTTTAAATTCAATAATAAAAGTTGAAGGGTCGCCGATGCTGATATATTTCAAACCATAAGCAATGCCTATCGCCTTGATTTGAGCCTTCGTTTGACCTCCACCGGAAGCCAAAACCAAATCCTGAAACCAGGTGATAAAAGGATCCATCGTGAGGTCGCTTATAGCAATAGCACTTCTGGCGGCTCCAGTGGCTTCTATGGCTAAACCTCTTGCAGCCAATGCACCGCTTGTTCCAATCAAAGAAGCATACCAGCCTGCTACCCATACGGCAAAATTCAATGGAGTGCCGCCGGCAGCTACACGTATGGATTCGCCTAAAATAATTGCTTCACAAACAGTTCTCAACTTAGCCAAAGAACCTGTATTTGAGATCACCGGACGCTCCATAGCCATATCATATAAAGCATAAGTTTCTACCGTCCAGCCTGTCACTTCGGCTTCTACCATAAACTTAACTACTTGCTGGCATTGAGAACAGCCTCTTCTCAACTGCACCATCAGCGTGTTAACATTACGGATGGCACCTGCTTCAGTAAATACTGCGCCTGTCAAATCATTTTTCAAAATTACATAACCATTCTTTTTAGCAATCATTTCCGTAACCTGATCGGTGTCGAAAATGATTTGCCCCGGGCTGATGGAGATTTTGTAAGTAGCATCAATCAATGCTCTTACACG
>Ga0206915_1171_pt1 | contig 11570 bp, 8 predicted proteins | sample Alteio_BWOrgHeat_70_FD_152945 | JGI IMG/M metagenome (GOLD analysis project Ga0206915, IMG submission 152945) | Enriched cells from forest soil in Barre Woods Harvard Forest LTER site, Petersham, Massachusetts, United States -... | ecosystem: Environmental > Terrestrial > Soil > Temperate forest > O...
CAAGTACAACATGAGCATGATGACGCTGGGATGGGCTGCAGAGTTTAAAAAATATGGTGTAGCCGCCAATTCTATGTGGCCTGTGACAACAATTGCCACTGCGGCTGTGAAGAATATCCTGGGCGGCGATATGCTGGTAAACATGAGCAGGAAGCCGGAGATACTGGCAGACTGCGCATTCCATATTTTACAGAAACCGGCGAAAGAGTGCACAGGTAATTTGTTCCTTGACGAAGACATTTTGAAAGCCGCAGGAGTTACCGACCTGGAGCAATATGCGGTAAACCCAGGTGGGAAATTGCAGAAGGATTTGTATGTTTCTTAAGTAAAAAGTCAAAATTAAAAAGTAAAAATGGTTCCTGTTATAGGAAAAGCTTTATAACTTTGGTTGTTAACAATTTTAAAGAAAAATTATGCCAAAAAAAGTTGTTTGGATATCGTATGATTTGGGCCTTCAGGGTGATTATTCCGGCCTGTATTCCTGGATTGATCAAAATAAAGGAAAGGAATGTGGTGATTCTCTGGCCTTAATAGAAATCGAAGGTATCAGCGATGATATTCCTAAGATCATAGAAAGCCAGTTAGATGCCAATGTAAAACTTACAAAGCGTGACCGGATTTACATAATATACCGGGATGACGCAAGCGATAAAGTAAAAGGGAAATTTATCTTCGGCGGAAGGAAAAGATCTCCCTGGGAAGGTTATAGCCAAAACAGCGTAAAAGGTGTAGAAGACATCAGCTGATTTATGGCAAAGACCGTATTGACCGACACATGCTATTGGCTTGGACTCATAGATGCCGAAGACCAACACCACGGCAAATCAGTTATAGTTTCGGAACTCATCAGCGACTACAAAATAGTAATCCCGTGGCCCTGTCTGTATGAAACCATATCTACCCGCCTCGTAAGAAATTATGAACGGCTGACTATATTTGAAACATTACTAAGAAAACCGGGAATAGAATTACTGGATGATGGCAAGTATAAAAATGCAGCTTTAACTGAGGTCTTTGAATTCAACAGGAATAACGGGCATACTTTTTCATTAGTTGATGGTGTAATAAGGGAAATGCTGAAAGATATAGACCTGCGAATAAACTTTCTGGCGACTTTTAATGACCGTGATTTTTATGATCTGTGCGCCAAACGCCAAATTGAAATTATTTAACCAAATCTTAAAACCCAATTGTCCTCCTTTTCATAACTGTCAGGGTGATGTTCTGCATGATTTTTACTTGCAACTTATTGCTGCGACCGGTTTTTTTATACCTTTAAGAAAACATTCCATTGTCACCCATTCTCTCTATACAAAAGGTCTCTAAAGCCTATGGGCCTATACAGGCGCTGAAGGACGTATCGTTTGATGTGCCGGAAGGTTGTGTGTTCGGTGTGCTGGGGCCTAATGGCAGTGGCAAGACTACCCTGCTCGGCACTATACTTGATGTGCTTATACCACAGGCCGGGTCTTACAGTTGGTTTGGAGGGATGAAGGCTGAAGATGCACGTAAGCAGATAGGCTCACTGCTGGAAACCCCCAATTTTTATCATTATCTGTCGGCATACAATAACCTGGAAATCACTGGCCGGATAAGGAAGAACGGGATAGATGACCGTATAAGAGTGCTGCACCAGGTAGGCTTGTTTGAGCGCAAAGACAGTAAATTTCAAACGTTCTCCCTGGGCATGAAGCAGCGACTGGCAATAGGAGCTGCGTTGCTGGGGAAACCCAAAGTGCTGGTGCTCGATGAGCCTACAAATGGCCTGGACCCTGCCGGCATTGCTGAGATAAGAGAACTGATCCGCACCCTGCACAAAGAAGGGCTCACGATAATTATTGCCAGCCATCTGCTGGATGAAATAGAGAAGGTATGCACCCATGTGGCTATACTGAAAAGAGGCCATCTGCTGCTGAACGGCCCTGTGGACGAAGTATTGCACAGCGAAGACCAGGTAGAGGTAAGGGCGGCGGACATTACAGGCCTGCAAAATGCATTGCAATCAATGCCTGGCATCAAAAAAATAAGGCTTTCAGATAATACCCTGCAACTGACATGTGACGCCAATACGGACACTGCACAGATCAATGAGTTTTGTATTGGTAAGGGTATTGTATTGAGTCATTTGTTATTGAGAAAGAAGAGCCTGGAAACTAAGTTTATGGAATTGACCGGGACTTAGAATTTGAAAATGTGGTGATTTGAAAATTTGAAAATTCCGGTGCACCTGGTTTGCTGGTATTAATTATGGATTAGCTTAACTAACGAAATATTTATGAATGCACTGCTGGGCATAGAGTGGTTAAAAATTAAGCGTTATCGCACCTTCTGGGTATTGGCGGGGCTTTTTATTTTGTTATTGCCTTTGTGGAATTATGAAGTGGAAAATGGCTTTATAAGATTGGGCGGTGGTAAGGACGGTATTAATTTTTTAAACAGTGCCTACTCTTTTCCGCAGGTATGGAGCAACCTGGGATTCTGGGGAAGTATCTTTATTACGTTCATTTCCATATTGGTGATCATACTTACCACCAACGAATATACCTACCGCACGAACCGGCAGAACGTAATAGATGGCTGGAGCAGGATGCAGTTCTTTCATAGCAAGGTGCTCCTGGTAGTTGTGCTGAGTTTCCTGGCGACATTATACCTGTTTGTTATGGGTATGCTGTTCGGAGGGGTAAATTCGGGGTCGTTAAATAGCCTATTCTCTGAATTTGAAAAGGTGGGCTATTTCTTTCTGTTGTCATTAGACTACCTTGGCTTTGCCCTGATTATTGCGATACTTATAAAAAAGAGCGGCCTCGCCATCGGGCTGTTCCTGTTGTATTCCATGATCATTGAGAATATTCTTAAGAGCGTCATCAATCATAACCTGGACAAGCCGTATGGCAACCTGCTGCCGCTGCAGGCGAGCGACGAGCTACTGCCCTTCCCGCTGCTGCAAATGGCAAAAGGAATGATACCGATGGGCGCTACATTGTCCATGACCACTTATGCATGGATGGCTATAGCCTGGTGCATCCTGTACTACTTTGCCGGGCGGTTGATCCTGAGTAAGAACGACTGGTAACACATCAGGCCCACATTGTAGATTTATTTCACCACTGTTCTTAAGCATTGTTTTAACACATATAAGGCTCTCCCTGTTTTTATTATTTCTGAATGTTCCTTAAATTTGCAGATGCTTACAGGAAAAGAACTGATTCTGGCAACCAAACCATTTGCAAAAGAAATACGCTGGAGAAGTTGGTACAATACGCTTACCTCCTTTTTCCTGCTGATCGCTTCTATTGCCGGAGGCCTCTACCTGGGCTACCTGGATAAAATACAATTCCAGTATAAGTACCTGATAGGCCAGGTTCTATGCAGTATATGCACGGCAGGTATGCTGTCGCGCTTCTTTATCATATTTCACGATTATCAGCACCATACCATACTCCGTAAATCATGGGTTGCCAATGTTATTTTTACCATATTTGGCATTTACATGATCACCCCTCCGAATATATGGAAGCGTTCGCACGACCATCATCACAACCACAATGCGAAATTATTCAGTGCCAGTATAGGGTCTTTCCCAATTATGACTAAGCAGAAGTTTATGGAGGCGTCTAAAAATGAGCGGATGGTTTATCTAGCTATCCGCAGCCCTATAAATATGTTTTTTGCTTACTTCACTACGTTTATGTTTGGTATGTGCATATCCTCGTTCATGAGCAGCCCACGCAGGCATTGGGATTCATTAGTGGTACTGGTTTTGCATTTTTCCATTGCCGCTCTTATTTTTATTAAATTTGGCTGGCTCACCTGCCTGCTCACTTTTTTTCTGCCTTTCTTTCTGTCGCAGATGCTGGGGGCTTATCTTTTTTATGCGCAACACAATTTCCCCGGAGTTACGTTTAAGAAAAACGTGGAGTGGAGCTATACAAATGCGGCGCTGGAATCATCGAGCTATATGGAGCTGAATCCGTTTATGCAATGGGTTACCGCAAATATCGGCTTCCACCATATCCATCACCTTAATTCAAAGATCCCGTTTTATCGTTTGCCTGAGGCTATGGCCGCGATTCCTGAGTTGCAGGAAGCTAAGGTGACTACCCTTAAACCATCAGACATTATTTCGTGCCTGCGACTGAAAGTTTGGGATGCCGAGCAGAATAAAATGATCGGGTTTGATGAGATGGACCCGCCGGTTTCTATGGCAAAGGCGTGATGTTATTAACCGCCATCGGATTTATTGCGGTGAAACAAAACCCAAAAAAGGTTGTGAAAGAAAACGAATCCGGCCAATCAATATTTAGTGAATTTGATCGTAACGGTATTCGTGCTGCTTACTGTCTTTAAAATATATACCCCAGCTGGTAAATTGGTTACATCTATAGTAGCTTTACTGCCCGCCACAAGTTGTTTAGTCATTACAGTCCCGTTAAGATTCAGTACAGATATTTCGCCACCATCCAGGTTTTCAACGACGAGCTGATCGCTGGCAGGATTAGGGTAGGCTACTATCCCCGTGCTGGTGATTATCCGGGTGATACCACTTGGTAAATCTATAGTATTGAGGGTGGTATTAGTAACAACCGGAGCATTCTCATCAAAGTATATGTAACCGGTGTTTTTTATTGGCGTTCCGACAGGAAGTGAGCCGTTTACAATTACGCTGAATTGCACCTGGCCATGGCTCGCAGCCTCATTGGCGCTGCTGTCCGGTAAGTTTATTTCATTAAAATTAAACTGGACCACATTTGCCGTCAGCCATTCCGGCGTCATATTGTGGCTCGTACCCAATACCCTGAGGCTTTTCGCATTGATGTGTGGATCCAGCGTATCAATGATTTTAATGTTTTCCGCCACATCGCTGCCGGTATTCTGGAAATGCAAGGTGTAGGTAAGCGTATCATGGCCAATGGGTATATATCCTTCCGGCCCGATACCCGTGGGGCTTACTTCTTTACTATTAGGGTCAAAGGAGTACACCACAGGCAGGCAGAATGAGAAAGAATTATTGGCCGGGTTGACATCTGTTAGCGGTAAATTGGCATACCCGCTGAAACATAAACTGTCTCCAACCACAACGGTAATATCAGGGGTCAGGTATATGTCCGATAAAAAGCTGTTCCAGTACGCGCTGTCTGAAAGATTCGAAAGCCCTGAATAGTTCCATATCAGCGTATCTCCATGTACAGAATCGGCCGGGTGGGCGCTTAACAAAGGATCATAAATTACATGATGGTCTTTAATAAAGTGCATTTCCCCGGAAACAGAATCGCAACCGGTATTGGTTACATAAGGCTGCATATAGAAAGGACGGTGAAGTCTCACCCTTCCCGGGGACAAGGCATTACATTGAACATCTACAAGGCTGGTACACTGCAGCGGAAAATCGACGCCACTTTGCGGCAAAACGCCAAATGAATATACCGGAGAAGTAAAACACGGAGAAAACGGAAAGATAAAAGCATAATACGGGGGCAACGCAATTGTATAATCTACCATCCATGATTTTTGTACTAAATACAGATAATACCCATCTGTAGCGCTCCAAGTTGGATACGGCGATATAATGTGTTGAACATAATTAGACAAGCTATCATAAACATATGGATAAACCGGGTATAACCCTACATCACCACTATCATTGATACAATTTGTATTATTATCTATATACACATGCCCTTGCACCGTGTCATATAAACAGGAGTTTGTTACCAATAGCGTATCCATATTGATAATATATCTAAATGTATCCAGACCGCACGTTACTTTCAAGGGGGGAAATTGAAAATATGCGTACCCACTAAACAGATTTAAATCGAAAATTCCTCTTCCATTTGAGCAGGTTGTAATCGTCCAGGGCGATGCTCCGGTTGTGTTTACGTATGGGCTACAATCTATTAACCCCCCGGTTGTTGTATCTACAATATTCAGGGTTTCGCCTGCATAAGAACTGTCAATTGTAATATTATAATGAATAATATCCCATACCGTACAACCTGCCGAATCATTCGACATTGAATCTACAGACACTATGTGCATATGCCCTGCAGTGTAGATTTGAGCATTAACGCAGGTATATGAAAGCAGGCATACAGCCAGGAATAAGAGTTTTTTCATAAGGAAATTTTTAAGGGGAGCTATATAGATTATCAGACGGCAATAAGGATGCCAAAGGTTGGCAAATTGATGAAAGAAAGGAAGATATACATTAGTATCGACCAGAAAGAATTTAAGAAACCATTCATCGCAATATTGTAAAAAATTTCATTTCCCGAGTGACACATCCTCCTCATTAGTCTTCAGAATCCCGAGTGAACCTGTTTCGAGACAAAGAAAACCCAAATAATTACCAATCATAGCACTCCACTCACCACATTACTCTTCTTCAATATTTCCTCTATTTCCTTTTCGCGTTTCTGTATCTGGATGCGAATGGGCGAGAATGTCCAGCTTGTACGCAGTTTTGAGAGCCTGTCCTGGGGAGGGCGGAAGATGATTCGCCTGATAAGATTAAGCGCAACATAGCTCCTGAATACATTAGATACTTTAACGAAGTAAACTACAGTGGATGCATCGCACCGATCCAGCACATTTCTTAATTCCTGGGGATCGGTGAGGGATGAAATACAAAGCACCGTGCCGCTTTTGGGATTAAAGTATTGCTGCAGCCCGGCATCTTTATGCCAGGCGCTGTTGCTGATGATGCGGGCTGTTTTTTCTTCCTCGGTCAGTTGCTCAGGTATATTAAACGATTGGTCCGGTATGAAGCGCATATCCCACTCTTTATGTGCAAGTGTATCATAGATGGTCCATACGTTGTTCTTGTAATAATTCAGCATTTCTTTCAGGTAGCCTTCGCTCATCCATTGGGCCTTTACGGCGGCATAGAATGATGCATAGAAATAAAGGTGCGATGCATAAGGTTCGAATAATTCAGGTATCCTCACTACCAGTTCCCTGTTTTTGGCATATACTTTCCATACAATGCGGCGCACGTCGTCGCCTGCCTCAAAGTCCTTATAGTTCAGCTGTTCGCCCTCTACCCTGCGCAGTTGCTCTATACGCACGTCCATTGTCTCTGTCTTCTTCGGAAATACCTCTGCATCGTTTCCTTCCTGCAATACCGGCGGCTGGTAAAAATGCCCGCTGATGGGCTGGGCTGCTGCAAGGCGGAAGACATGGAGCATATCCTGAAAATAGATAAAACCTCCTTTCAGGTCATACTCCTTAATGTCCGGCAGGGTGAGCCTGCTTCTGCCGGTTATTGCCTGCCTCCGCAGGCTTTGTTCTTTGCGCTTATTAGAAAGCAGTCCGAAATAATCCGTAAACACATTGTCGTCGTAGAACAGGCGGGCTTTGACAAAACCCAATGGCGGCCTAATCACACCATCCAGGCGTGCATTAAGATATAGTTTGCTGTTTTTCCCTTTTTTTGTTTCCGTTGCGAACTCAACCTGAAGCCTTGTGCCCTTTTTGGTGTGCAGCCATAAATAATACAGGTAGCTAAGGATTGTGCTGAGGACAGACAGTATTATTAACGCCACAAGGAATATAAAGATCATCTTGCCCATAAGGATGATGAAGGGAAGAAATGGAGACGGTTCCTCCCCCTTGGGTGTTGGGGTATAAAGCAACTTATAGGCACCCCAGCCGGCGATTAAGCACAGCACGGTATTAAGCGTAAACGGAAAATACTGCCACGCATAACGCACCTTCCATTTTATCTGTTTCCAGTTCATTGGGTAAATTCCAATAGTTTATTATCCAAATTACAAGGTATGAAAATACAGGAAGTGATTGGCATAAGTTGTTAATTTTTGGCGCTGTCTCAATTGCCAATGGCAACGACTTCCATTCTGTGTTGAACCTTGCCGTTCGTTCCCCAAGACCTTGCATCAAAAATCATACCCGTTAATTTTAAATTAACATTCGTAAATAACCCTTTCCTCAAGTGCTTATGTACAACAACGTTGCGAACGCATGACAGTGTGCCGAGTGAGTGTTTTCGTTCCATTTTTATTAACCCAGCCGTAATTTTAAGATAACAATCTATTTAACTGTGAGTTCTTCCTTTGTGCCAAATCAGGCATCATGAATTTGAAAACTACATTTTTACTTTCCTTACTGTTTTTATTGTTTTCTGCCCATCTCAATGCACAGGTCACGACCTCCAAAATTGCCGGTAACGTAAAAGACGAGAAAGGCAAACCATTACCGGGCGCCATTGTTGAAGCAGTACATGAACCTTCAGGTTCGAAGTACGGAACAGATACCAAGAACGATGGCAGCTTTAATATGGAAAACCTGCGTGTGGGCGGCCCGTATAAGATCACCATCAGCTTCGGCGGCGCAGTGGTGCGCACTTATGAAAACGTTTTCCTGCAGCTCGGCGAAACTTATGGACTTGATGTAACAACGGGAGGCCCGGCAAAGGAACTACAGGCTGTAACCATAACCAGCAGCCGGGACAACCTTTTTAATAACCAGCGAAACGGGGCTTCTACTACTATAACAGAACTAGAGATAAATACGCTCCCTTCGATATCGCGCAGCATAAATGATTTTACCCGGCTGACGCCGCAATCAACCGGCTCCAGCTTTGAAGGCCGGAACTCCCTGTATAATAACGTACAGCTCAATGGGGCAAACTTCAATAACTCGTTCGGCCTGAGCAGCGGACTGCCAGGTGGCGGGCAACCCTTCCCTATGGATGCGGTGCAGCAGATACAGGTAGGCGTCTCCACCTTTGATGTGCGCCAGAGTGATTTTACGGGGGCCAATATAAATATAGTGACCCGTAGCGGCACCAATGATTTCACCGGCTCTGCCTATACCTTTTACCGCGACCAGAGCTTTAATGGCAGTCATGTTGACTCGTATGATCTTCCGCCATTTGTAAGCACCGTAAATCATATATATGGTGCGAGGCTGGGTGGCCCCATCATAAAAAACAAGCTTTTCTTTTTTGTGAACGGCGAGTATGAAAACAGTATTTCTCCGAGCCTCAGCCCTGCCTATGTGGCAAGTGGCAACGGAGCTTCAGGGCCTAACGTTTCGCGCCCGAATGCAGACAGCCTGCAGGAGCTCTCAAATTTTGTAAAACAGAAATACGGTTATAACACAGGGGCATTTCCCGGAGCGCCAGGCTTCCAGAACACATTCGCCAATGAATATATAAGACTTGTGGCCCGCCTGGACTATAACATAAATGATAATAACAAGCTTGATGCCAGCTTTATGCATTATAATTCATCAATACCAAGCCTGGCTAACGGTTCCAGTGCAGCAACCGGTTCGCTCGGAGATTCACGAACTGGTACCAACTCGCTGGCCTACGACAACACCATATACAATACGAAACATGTAGTTGATGCCTACAGTGTGGAACTGCTGAGCAAAATCAGCGCAGATGTTTCCAATCAATTGCTGGGCGCATATACCCATGTACAGGACACCCGGAGCAGCCCCAGCAGCCAGTTTCCGTTTGTGGACATAGAAAGCGGAAGCGGCTCGCCAAATGATAACTATACAAGCCTTGGCTACGAGCTGTTCACCTACAAAAACGATGTGCAATACAATACCCTTGCCGTCTATGACAATGTGACGATTAATAAAGGCATCAATAATATTACTGCAGGTGCATCTTTTCAGTACCTGACTTTTGAAAACAGCTATCTGCCCTATGGCACTGGCTATTACCGCTACAATTCCATCAGTGATTTTATGACCAACCAGGCCCCTATAGCATTTGGCTATACGTACCCTTACCAGGGCCAGAATGGATATGCCTCGGTTCACTATGGCCTGCCCGGAGCTTATGCACAGGACAAGATCAATATTTCCCATAATTTTACTATAACCGCGGGGGTAAGAGTAGATATGCCGATCTACTTAGATAAAATTACCAGCAACCCCTATATCGACACGCTTAAACTGTTGAACCCCAGCGGCGATACTACCCACTACAACGCCAGCAAGTGGCCTGCTGCAAAACCGATAGTGCAGCCCCGCATCGGTTTTAACTGGAGCCCGCTAAAGGACAAGAGCCTGCAGGTGCGCGGGGGAACTGGCATTTTCATGGGCCAGATCCCTTTCGTATGGCTCACCAATGTGCCCGGTAATAATGGCACGGTAACGAACAATGTGCAAATCAACTCCCCTACCGCATTGCAGTACCTGAAGTTCCAGACCACACCGCAGGCCGCATTGGCGCAATTGCCAGCTAACCTGCTTAATCAGTACTTCCCGACTCAGGCAGGCAATTCGGTACCGGGCCAGATCGCCGCCGTTGACCCTAACTTTAAGATGCCGGAAGTGTGGCGCACTGATCTTGCTGCCGATTATAAATTGCCGTGGCTGGGCCTTGTAACTACTGCCGAAGTGATGTACACCAAAGATATCTATTCAGTTTATGAGTTCAATGCAAATCAGCCGAAACCTGTTGGTACCCTCATGGATTCCGGAGATCACCGGCTGCTTTATCCGTCGGGAAGAATTTATCCAAATCTCTCCGGTGCATATATCCTGGAAAACTCAAACAAAGGCGATGCCTATTCAGCAACAGTCGGCGTTGCGCGCGCTCCGCGTAAAGGGTTTTACGGCTCTATCTATTATACGGCTATGTACTCGGAAGAAGTTTCGGAAAATCCCGGTTCACAGGCCAGTTCAGCATGGCTTTATACAGAGCATGTAAACTCACCTAATGATGCCACGCTGGCGCCATCGGCTTACTTTGTTCCGCATCGAGTGGTAGCTACTTTATCGTACCGCCTCGAATACCTGAGACATCTTGCAACTACCCTTTCGTTATACTATAATGGGGAAAGCGGCGGCAGGTTCAGCTATTTGTATTATTCCGACGTAAACAATGATGCGGCCTACAACGACCTTATCTACATACCCAAAAACGCAAATCAGATGAACTGGGCGCCAATAACTAACCGGGTTACCGGCGTAGTACTCTTCACACCGCAGCAGGAAGCCGATGCCTTTAATGCTTACATAAACCAGGACAAATACCTGCGCACCCACAAAGGGCAGTATGCCCAACGCAACGGCGCTCAAATGCCCTTCTATAACAGCTTTAATGTAAAGCTGCTGCAGGATGTATTTACCAATATCGGTAACAGGCGTAATTCGTTGCAGGCATCTGTGGATATCATCAACATTGCGAATTTACTGAACCGCAACTGGGGCGTGCAGGAACGCCTGGCTGTGTCAGGCGGAAATATAATATACCAGGCCGCAACAGACAAGAAGGGCAACACTGACTATACTATGCAAACTATTACCAACAGCGCCGGCCAGCAGGTATTGCCCACCTCCACGTTTGTACCTAATGTGGGCACAGCCAGCACCTGGGGAATGCAGCTGGGACTAAGATATAATTTCTAACCCTTAAACAGAGACCTTTTTATTAACCAATTAAAAAACAAAAACAGAAAACTTATGAAAAATGTAATTTTACTTTTGGCTTTCGGGATAATAGCATCAGGAGCTGCGGCGCAGGACTCAACCTCCTTATTCCAGAATTTTAATCTTTGCGACAGTAACGTTGCAGGGGAGCATTT
>Ga0206915_1174_pt1 | contig 11481 bp, 11 predicted proteins | sample Alteio_BWOrgHeat_70_FD_152945 | JGI IMG/M metagenome (GOLD analysis project Ga0206915, IMG submission 152945) | Enriched cells from forest soil in Barre Woods Harvard Forest LTER site, Petersham, Massachusetts, United States -... | ecosystem: Environmental > Terrestrial > Soil > Temperate forest >...
GGCCATCGAGAACATCGTTGACCTGTTAAGAGCTGCCTGATGTTACTGCTGTTTGTTGAAGTATTTTTGTTTACGAATTACGATCCAAGAATCTAGCCGTGCCAAAATTCCAATTCTGGCGGATTACCGCGGGCTTTTTTCTGGTTAGTGCTCCGCCGAATCCAGTGAGGCCCTCGGCAGAGTCGCGTCTCGCAACAGTGCATCTTAGCTGAGCCGCGGTATGGCAGACTGCGGAGCAGTTGTTGAACACTGTTTATCCGAATCGGTCTCCAGCCTTCAGCCGCATCCTCCGGTTTCAGCTGCCCGAACTTGGGATGGTCGAGTCGGGTGATAAGCCACGGGAGATGGATATCCGTCTGATCGGCCCTCCACTTACTCGGCATAGCTCTTGCACACCAACCGAGACATGGCATTGCAAAGTCGCGGTCAAGCGGTCAGAGTTTGCTGATGCCGGATCAGCATTCCGGAGCTCGGACCGCCGGGGACCATCACTATAGAATCAAGCACTTGCCTTTAGAATAAGAACGTATCCGTAAATAGCTACGGTCTGCCTCCAGGAGATGAGCGCCGCAGCGAGCGATAGCAGGGCGGTGTAGCTGGCCTCGGTCTTCTCAAAGCTGATCAGCAGCTTACGAAAACGGTTGAACCAGGAGTGGGTGCGTTCGACGACCCATCCGCGGGCCTTGTGATCGGGATCCCTTTGTTTCTCGTCTCGTTCCTGACGGCGCGTCTTCACGTTGAGTTGATAATGGTGCAGACGGCTCGCCGCCTGGGCCGGGAAGCCAACGTAAGCCGCATCGGCGCAGAGCGTTTCGATCTGCCCGCATCTGGGATCCGGCCGGGGACAGACGATGGCGGCCAGAGTGGCGCGCAACAGATAGCTGCCATGCCTGTTTGGCCCCGCTGGCGACGAGCGACAGCGGGATGCCACGGGCGTCCACCAGGAGGCTGCGTTTGCGCCCATTTTTTCCCCTATCGGTGGAGTTGGGGCCAACGCACTCTTGGGCCAGAGGCGCCTTGCCGGAAGCCCCATCCACGCTCTGCCAGCGCCAGGCAATACCCTCCAACTCGTCGTACTCGGCCAAGCCGGCCTTCCAGATCTTCAGGAAAGAGCCTTCCCGCCGCCAGCGCTGGAAATACGCGTGCACGGCGCTGGCGCTGCCGTACTCCTTGGGCAGAGCCTTCCACTGGCAGCCGGTGCGAAGCACATAAACAATCGCCGCGAAAACCTGCCGCGTGGGCATCGGCTTGCGCCCCGCTCCTGGCTTGCGCTGGTATTTCCGCCCGCGCTCCCGTTTGGGCTTTGGAACCAGCGGCTCTATCTTGCGCCACAACGCGTCCGACACTGTCCAAGGCTTGATCTGTGCCATCCTGGACGCTATCTTCGCCCCCGAGAGACATTGATCAACGCAAATCAGAGTTAATTCCCCCAAAACCAAACTGGAGAAACCATGAGACTTCGCCGAAATCAACTCTGCCCGATTCACCGTTCTCTATTTTGCTGCGGCAGGGAAGTGATACCAAAGAACAGACGAGGGCGGCAGATGGGAGTCCGCCGCATCGACGATCCCCAGCACCCTCGCGGGTACCGGGAGATCCGTTCCAATGCGGAAATGCGGAAGCTCATGGACAGGAAGATCGTCGCCCAGAACGGTGCTTGCCGACTCTGCAACGGTCTGTTTACGAATTATGACGACATCGTTCCGGACCACATCAGTCCCCGCGGTATGGGAGGGGCGTGGAGAAATGACCATCCCGACAACATCCAGGCGGTTCATTGGTGGTGCAACGGAGAAAAGGGTTCAAATCGCGTGTAACGGGACACTCTCGATGTTTCGTCGGCAGCGAGCCGGACCCTCCTCGCGTCGGACAACTACATCGGGTATACCAAAGTTCGGGTCGCGCCTACGCGGGGATGCTTAAGTCTTTCTTCGGAGCCGCCCCAGCCGCAATGAGTCGCGAGAGAATGGTGACCAAACCGGGGCTGAGATGAAGGCGGTCTGCCTCCGCCTCAAGAAACCGAAAGGGATCAGCTTCGAACTTGAGCCTGTAACGGAGATACGACAATCGCATCAGCCAGATGGCATGTTCGATGTCCTTGTCGCCGCGGATCCGGAAGGTTGTCCAGCCGGAATCGGGAACCCAGCGGTGCTGTTCGGCGAGATTGTGCCCAAGAAGGAAGTCATGAACGGGACGCGGAAACGGAATGTCCACGTCGCCGCAAAAATGCACATGACCGACTTCCGCCTTTCCAAATCGGTATTCCTGCGCCGCGAACCGATGAGGATGCGCCGAAATCCCTGGCCACGATGAGACTTCCTGTTTAAGTTTTCCGGTACCGAGGGTCATACGGAAACTCCGCGACTACTCGTTAGATGAGGGGACGCTCCGCCGATTCAAACCAGCTTGATAATGCGGAAGGGAATCCTGCACCGTCCGGAGCACTCGATGATCGATTCCGCGGATTTGGCACCATCACTTCGCTGTCTAAATTCTTTTCTGCCCGTTCGGTCTGGGAACGAAAATGTCCTGCCAGGCGAGGCCGCATTCTCGAACCATCTGGAGAGGGTACTCAAGGCGCCCTAAGTTGGCGTCGCCGTTATTTGTGCCGAAGGAGAACTTTGCCCCCGCCGCCTTGGCCTCTTTGATGAAGGAGGCGCTGGGGATCTTGTAGCGGTTATTGATTTCGATGGCGACATTGTTGTCGATGCCGGCAACGATGACCTTGTGGCGGCGCTCAGGGGTCCAGAGCGTTTCGTATTCCGATGCGATCTGGCGAGGAAGGAAGGTGGGGTTGGCGTAGATGTCGATGGGCTCACGCATAACGCCCACAATGCGATCGACGTACATCTCCATGAAAGCCTGCTTGTCGGTGATGGCACCGACCTCATCGTCAATCCAGAGACGCATGCGTTTGCCGTTATCGTTGGTGAAGGTCATGGCGTCGGTGAACACGTAGTCGAACTGGGCAACTGATGCCGCCGAAACCAGCGTCATCCACTCGCGGCCTTCACCCTGCAGGGCAATGAAGCAGGGCTGGCCCTTCATGCTTTCGAGATACTGCTGCACATTGTCATCGCTGTGCACGGGGAAGCCCTGCCCGCAGTTGATGGCAATGCCGTAATTGATGCCGAGACGGCGGGAATTCTCGAGCGCCTGCTGAACGGTGAGGCCCCCCTTCAGATGAACGTGGTAGTCGACCACGGGAACGTTCTCAGTGCTGAGCCGGATTATCTCGCGATACATTTCGTCGACCTGGGGGCGTTCGGTCGAGAGCGGTGCGGCATTGTCGGGCAGGGGGTGCACGCGAATGTTCTTGAAGTACGTGGTGCTGCCCGGGTCGTGCCCCTGAAGCGCAAAGGTTCCGTGATTGAGGACGCGCTGGAACTTGGTGTCGGCCTGAAAGGGCGGGTCGGGTTCGACATAGTCGACAACGAGCATGTCGTTGATCCGGGTCTGGACCTGCTTGCCGCGGACGAGAATCGATATGCGGAACCATTCGCCATTCTGGACGAAGGTCTTATAGACGTTGCGGACCCCATAAAGGGACCCGGTCTTTTTGCGCTCGACGTAACTGGCGGTAGGCGCGGGATCGTTGTTTTCCACCTGCACTTCGAATCCTGCCGCGGGAAATCCCGAGGGTTGAAAGGCAGTATGGAAATAAACGCCGGAGTTGGAGTTGGGCAGGGTCTTGATCTCGGCGGTCAACTCGAAGTTCCGGAAATCGGCGCCGTGGACCGACCCGGTATAGAAGAGGTGAGACCGCTCGCCGTGAACCACGATCTGGCCGTCAACCACCTTGAAGGTGCCCTCATGCTCACTGGCCTTCCAGTCCTGGAGGGATTTGCCATCGAAAAGGGGGAACCAATCGGATGAGTTCTGCGTCCAGGCGGGGCAGACGGCAGGGGCGGTGACCAACATGGCAAGGATTTCGCGGCGCGTGAATTCCGGCATTGGGTTCTCCCGGAGAGCCATTTTGTAAGCAGATCAGTATAGACCGTCACGGACGGCGTGTTGGGCGAATCGGTCCATGACGAGAATCATCCGCGCTACTTGTTCGAGGCATAGTGATCGTTTCCTGCAAACGATTGCGCTGCTTCGATCCAGAAATAGCGATCCGTCGTTTCAATGGACACATGCCCGAGTAGCAGCTGGGTCTGCTCCAGTTCTCCACCAGCCCGTTTGGTAAAGCCTGGCGCGCGTGCTGCGACTATGCCGCACGCGGCAAAATGCTTTGGAACCCGCCAGTTTAGCCATCATGCCTTCTCCGCCTGGCGCACAGCTGCGCCCGCGCCGCGCAAATCTTCCAATGTCATCTCGGAGTATTTACGCGAAAGAATTACGCCATCGGCGCCAGCCTGAAATGCCGCCAGCGTTGCATCACGGACTCCTTCCGGCGAGCACCGGCTATGTCCCTTCTCGGTCGGAATATCGATGTCGATTCCTGGCCAGAGGAGAGTCTTTGTTCCTGCAAGACCTTCGCGCGCGCGCGCTTGGTTTCGCGCGAAACGTAATCAGCCGAGAGCCCGGTGAACGGTATTTCGCTTAGCGACTTCTCCTCGTAGTTCAGCACGCGGTAGTGGAATTCCAAGAGTTCCTGCCCTGGAATATCTCCATAGAGCGTGCCGCCGACGTTGCGAATGTAATTGGCGAGGCGCTCTCCGCCACAGTTGTTGTAGATCACGATCTTCAGGAAATCGGAGTGCGGAGCAATGACTTGGAGATCCTGTTCTGCCCGATAGATCGGGTTAAACGAGTTGTTATGCCAGATGTGCCAGCCCACCTGAAGGGAGGGCTTCACCTCCTTGGCTTTTGCGTACATTGTGGCATATGTGTCGCGCAGGCTTTCTGTCCAAAGCATTTCCCACGCGAGCAACTCGGGATATTTGAGCATCAGACGCCAGAACGAAACATAATATCCATCCGCAGGCCGCCGGCCCTGGCGGCTCATCTCCACAAATTTTGCCAGTTCCAGGATGCCGACCTCACAGTGACGCTCGACCTGCGCGGGCTTCCGCAGGGAACATATTTTTTCGCAACGACGCACGAGGAGATCCGGCCTCGAATTACTATCCCCTGACGGTTAGGTAAGCTTGAATGATGTCCGCAGGTTTTCCATGGCATATTCCGCGGGACCCGAGCCGACCGGAAACGTCGGCTCGTTCCGCGATTTCCACCTGAGCCCGGCGATGGATGTTCCCCCAAGGCGAACAAAGAAGCGCGACGAGTAAGTGGCTTTCTGTTCCGGTCTTTCACATGACAGAACGGCAAGCAGGAGGCGCCGTATGCCAGCAGTCTCCCCGTCATCGCTTGAATCCTGCGCGCGCCCGAAGTTCTGTCCATTCCACATCTCGCCACCCAAGCCGCCGTGGGCGGCTGTCCGGTAATTACAATTCTCGACTGTCGCCGACGTCCGTGTCCACCCCCGACGCGGTCCCGTTTCGTGGATCCGGTGGAGGCTGATGAGGAGTTCCGCTTGGGTCAATTTGAGCGCGCTGTTATCGAGACTTCCTGCTGCAGTGTGAAATCGATCAGGCTCTCGCTTGGCACCTTAACCTGGTCTCCCTTTGTGATCGTTTCCGACCCTGCTCCCACGCCGGCGCCAACTCCCGCTCCGATTGCTGCTCCTTCGCCGCCCCCTGCGAGGGCGCCGATTAGCGATCCAAAGGCCGCGCCGCCAACCGTCCTCTTTGCGGTGCTTGCCCCGCGCGACTTGCCGCTCAGCTCGTATTCTCCCGTTACCAGCGGGATCGTTTGCCCGTTCACCACAATCCCTGTTAGTTCCAGCCGAAGCTGTGATCTGCCGCTGAATGTGCCTGACTCCTTTGAATCCGCCAGTCGGCCATATACCTCGGCATCCTTTGCTACTGCCACATTGCCATCAACGATCAGTGGTTCCTCGAGGGAAGCTTCAAAGCGATCTCCCACGTGATTCTTAGTGGAATCGATGTCGTCGATGGTACGTACTGAAATGCGCGTTCCGGCCGGAATGATGACGCTTGCTGGTGCCTGCCGGCTGGCGTGTTTTACGTTCTCAGAGTCATTGAAAGGCACACTATCTGGTCCGTGAGGCGTGTCACTCGCTGCCGGGTCGGAGTCAAACTTGATTGAGACGATGTCAGAACGGTTGAACTTCTGCACTGATGATCCGACTTGGAAGCTGATCTCATTCTCCGAGCCACCCAGGAACCTCCCATTGATCAGGCTTCCATTCTTCAACTCCAACGAGTCGGCTCTCGCAATCATTGTTGCCAGTAGGACTGTTATGAGCATTCCGTAATTTCGTATGAACTTCTCCATGAATTCTCCTCTGCAAGGTTCCAGCTTAATTCGTGACTCGGCCAAGCGAACGCCTGGGATTCCATCACTGCTGCGCCAAGGGCCTGCGCGCGATCACAGCGCGCGTCAAGTTGAACTACCTTCCCAACAACTGGATGGATGCGCACAAGAGGATGCCCGATTCGACAATTGTTCGAATTCAATACAGCGGAAGCGACCACTCCGCCAACGGAATCACCCACGCCTTTCCTGAACGACCCTTTTCAGTGAAGCGTCATTCCTTCTAAACCGGATTTGTCGGGCGCGATTTGAAAACGGACTGTTCCGGCCGGCGTCCTTCCACGTCGTGCGGTCCCCGCCCACGTGCAATTGAGTTGAAACCCGACGGGGTGCCGGATACAGCCGTCTTGGGGATCAGTGGCTCCTTTTTGGGCCCCCAAGGTGATACACAAGTCCAACGTCAACATTCATCACGTCCAGTGCAGGATTCGAGCGGACAACGAACGCATCGGAGAAGTGAAGATCGCTCAGCAATCCCAGGCGGAGGTCGTATCGGCCTCGAAGTTTCACCTTCACTCCCTGACTCAAATGAAAGCTCCAGTTCTCATATGTAGCTTCTGACGAAAGCGCCTTCTGTGCAAATCCGAGCACACTGGCTTTTACTTCGAAGTAGGGCATGATCTCTTTCCCATCCCGCCACAAGAATCGAAGGCCGATCGGAGTAACGCCTGCGCCAGGCACGATCTTTCTTTCTCTTGTTAATGTGTTACCCCAGATGTCAGTCTTTTGGGGCTGCGTCAAAAGGAGCACGGGTAGAACCTCCAGAACGCCGTCAACCCTTATATGAAACAAATTGGGCCAGAGTTCTCGGTCATATTCGATGCCGGCCGCGTAAAGTTTTGCGTTTTCCGCAGCGCCAAACAATCTGTAATTGCCATACGAAACCAGACCCTCATAAATAATCTCTCTCCGCGGCGTGCTGTGCGCCTGCTCTCCCCGGCTCGCGACCTCGACAGTCTCACCACTTCCCTGTCTGCAAGCGGCAAAGAAGGCTAAGAATAGCCAAGGGCTGCGCCCTTGAAATCCCAGGAGAGCATCGCAACGCAGAGAGAATGTGTTCGGTTGATTCCACCGGTCGCCAGGACGGATGATTTTGGTTGTCCGACCAGAAGATCCGAAGAGGCGACCGATGGAAACCTTCGCGAAGCTTTTTGCACGTTTCCTGGTTTTTGTATATCACTGTTTCGATCGCATCGTCATCCAGGGGTATATGCCCCTGCTCACCGGTCCCGAACACATTGTGCATTTTTTCCGCGACCTGCATGGTCAATATCCAATTACGCCGCAGGTGCTGGCGAAGCGAACTCCCGAATATCGAGGATGGGTAGAGGCTTACGCCCGCAACCACAAAATCCCCATACTGAAGGCCGAAAAAGGTGTCAGCAAGGAGAAATGCGTCCTGCCTCATCTGGAACGGATGGAGCGGCGCAATCAACACGGTGTCTACTGCATCTTCACCAGCATGGAGATGGGCAGAACCTTCCAGTCGCGGATGCCGCAGTTTCCCACCGATGATCCGGACTACCGCATCATTCGGCGCATCCCCTCGCGCTACCTGCATTATTATTTTTACATCCGTGATCCGGTGATCGGCCCGCTGTCTATGTGCATCGGCACCTATCTTCCGTTTCAGACTACGTATTACCTCAACGGCCACAACTTCATGGAGATCGAACTCCGCCGCCAGGGAGTGGCGTTCCGCAAGGACGACAACGCGTTCCTGTCGGTCTCGGACCCGAAGGCATTGCAGGCGGCCGCCGATAAGCTAAGCGCGGCCACCATCGAGAAACGCCTGAACTACTGGACCTGGCTACTGGGCCCGAAGTTCTCGGGAAAGGACCGCGCCACCATCAATCTGAAGCGTGACTATTCGATAAATCAGATCGAATACTGCCGTAATTTCATCTTCAAGCGTCACCTTCCGATCCACAAGATATTCGAGCACTCCTGTGAAATGGGGCTGTTTCGCCTCAGCGCCGACAAAGTGGCTCACATCTTTGGTGTCCGCGTCACAAAACGGCTGCGTGGCAAGTTGCACAGCGTGCTCGAAAAACTCGACCATGGCCACCACGTGATGCGCATCTACTGCAACCATCTCGTGGGCCGCATGTACGAGAAATTCAGTACCTTCATGCGCGTCGAAGTCTGCGTAAACCGGATGAAGGATCTAGGCCTGAACAAGGGACTGAAGAACCTGGACGCCCTGCGCAAGAAACTGGTCGCGGTTACCGATCGATTTGCCGGTTTCCAAGCCCAATCGCTGAACGTTCATGTCGACTTTCCGCTGTTCCAACGTATGGCTCTGCCGGTAACCTCAGGCAAAACCAAAATCGCCGGCATCAAAATCCACGACACCCGCATGATGCGGCTCATGGAAGTGCTGCTGCACGGCGGCACCCAACTCAATGGCTGGCGCTGCGCCGATATCCACCAGACCATCCTCACCAGCTTCGCTCTGTCCTCCGACAGATATACCCTCACTCAGCTCCGTTATGACCTTCGCAAACTGAAAGCCCATGGACTGCTCGAACGCATCGGAACAAGCTACCGCTATCGCCTCTCTGGCAAAGGCTCCAAGGCTGCACTCCTGTTCATCCTGTTCCACAAACGCGTCTGCGGGCCACTGGCAAACTCGCTATTCCATCACCGCCCCGACGAAGCTCTCAAGCCGCCTGCCAGCAAAGTCGAAACTGCGTACCACAAGGCTGATCATGCCATCCAACATGTCCTCGACCTGCTTGCTGCATGAGATTTGTGCGAGATAATTTCTCAGACTCGCCGGGCTAGGAACTAGCACACAACGAAGGAGCGCCTGCAACCTGAGGCTAGGAAATGAGCCCCGGTAGGGGTTGAGATGTCGGCAAGCTGTACTCTGCATCTTCTCAATCCTGCACGAAGTTGGTTCGGCAAAGTGTGATCGGGACCTCCCGAAATATCCTGTAACGTCACGTCAGTCAGATTTGTTGCCCTGCCGATGATGAAAGTCTGATGCTCACCCCTGCTGATCGCACACGTGTTCGCAGTCCGGGTTCGATCCCGAAGCGGCGGTGGCCCAGCCTTTTACGAGGACAGAAATCCTCGCACTATTTGTAAATCGACGTCAGTGCATTGCAGCCTGATCGCTTGGGCTTCTCAACGAGGAGAGACGCGAATCAATGACGAGTGCAATCTGGTTCCATACGCGGGCGTCGTTTTCGATCTCATGATGGGGCTTGTTGAACGTGCGGGCGAACCAAGGGTAGTTTCGACAATCGACTCGGTGACCTTCGTAAGTCATATGAAAATTGCCGATAATCTCTGTCCGTCCCGGATCTTCGGCGACTACCTGTGTCCGTCCGTGGAGTGGCCCTTCGGATTGGAAGAAATTGATTGCCTCTTCAACATTGGGAGACATGAGGGTCGGATTTTGACCAGGTTTTGACACGATATCGATCTGAATAGTGAGCAGCACGGGAATCCCAAGCTGCTCCAGGTCCCTGGCAACTGCCGCAGCCTCCGACGCTCCCCAGCTATGCCCAAACAAGATGATCTTCGCCTGACCCCTTTCCGCGGCCGTTAGAACACCATCATGATCAGCATCAAGCAGCCGCAAGATGTTTCTCTTTGCTTTTCGCCACTCGTGATTCGAAATAACCGAGACTTCAACTGCCGACGAGTAATGTTCCCGAAGATAGGCACCAAACCAGACCTCGGGGTGTTTGGTGTCCTCATTCTTTGCGAACCCTCCGAGAAATCCGATGACGATCAGCCTTTGTGCGGATCTAAGCGCTTCGTCGGAACCTCTCTGCGCGCAGACGAGCCGCAGGGCTTCTCTGACAGGCGCGGTTACATCTGCGTTCTGGCAAACGGGAGTTGCGGGTGGCGTTACCTGGCGGCTATCCATCAGGCCTCTGGACAATATTTGGCTTCGCACCTGAGCGGTGGCTCCGAACACTAAGCCGACGACGGCAACGAACAGAATCAATTTTATATTTCGTTTCATTCGCCTGCCAATGCGCGGTTGCAGACTTCATTACCGCGAGCTTCATTCTTCATTACAGGTAACGATGCGGATCGAAGGAGGCGGTTGCAGCAAATATTTCCAAGCCCATCACAATTGTGGGGTGCGTATCGAATCCATTCTTCGGTACATGCCCAGTAAGCCACATGAACGCAATGCCTGTCGCTGCGACGATGCCTCTCCATAAAGCGACCGAGGCTGCAGTTTACCTGTAAATGGGTCATTTTGGTTCGTGAGATGCCTCTTCCCAAGAAGGCTCATTCTCGATCTTGCATTCAGAGGACTTGAGATCAACTGTCAGATTTGACGGAATCGGCGATTTTGTCTCCCTCTAGCCAGGGAGTACACAACGTCAACCCATTAGGCGTGGGCGTCGGTTCGGGTCTGATGCACTTAAGCTGAGCCCTCGCAAAGTACAAAACTATTGCTGGTTTCACACTGAGGCCTATCCGTAACTAGGTTTACTTTTCATTCCGCGATATAAAGCAACCGCCGACCTTCGCATCTAAAGCCACCTTGTGACCTGTCCACTTGAGCACACCAGCACTTGCGAATCGGATCGAGAGCCGGATAAAGGCGTGATCACAGAAGATCCTTAAGCGCATACCAGTACCCCTATTTCTTTAGATCGCCTCGCCAGATGTTGGTTGCGAAATTCTCTGCATAGCCGATCATGCCCTAGTCGGCGTCCGACAAATGATCGACTGACGCCTAATGGATTTCTAGTAGGACAGTTCGGAAAAGGCGGGACCGAAGGAGGTAGCGCCTGATGGTGTGGGTCCTCTCAGTAACAAGGATTCGAGTGATCCGGGGATCCGGATGTCCTCCGCCGATAAAGCCACAAGTTCCTTGTGTTTGATCCTGCATAGTGCCGCACAGGTGTAACCACGCCGAGGCCGACGTAAATGTGGGCCAATGTTCTATACCTACCATCGGGTTCCTACGTGGAGGGGGTTGCATGTACCGGGTAAGGACGAGTTCACGGGTTTCGCGATGAAAGACTTCTTCAAGGCGCGCATAGCCGCCCCTTAATCCTAGCCAAACAGATTTGAAATTTTCAGATCAGCCCATTTGAGCGATCTTTTTCGTGGGATATCCGATGATCGTGGTGACGCGGCCAGTTTTGCGATCGGAGTAGACAA
>Ga0206915_1175_pt1 | contig 11451 bp, 4 predicted proteins | sample Alteio_BWOrgHeat_70_FD_152945 | JGI IMG/M metagenome (GOLD analysis project Ga0206915, IMG submission 152945) | Enriched cells from forest soil in Barre Woods Harvard Forest LTER site, Petersham, Massachusetts, United States -... | ecosystem: Environmental > Terrestrial > Soil > Temperate forest > O...
AAAGCCTGCCATGAAATGACGCATCCATTCTGTCGGGTCAAAACTTCCCTTGAGAAATTGAACAAGCAGGGTAACGATAGTGATATAAGCAAAAATTAAAAAGATGGGCAGGTACGTTTTAAGCGTGATTGGGTTTTCTTCGGCCAATGCCTGAACCACATTGTGCGTTTGATGAGATTGTTCGTCAATAGAGTATTTTGTGCCTTTCAGCGGCAATTTTAAATCGTTAATACTTACATGTTCCTTCATAGAAATCTCTGCCTGCTGTTTCTCTAAATCAACATTCACTGCTATTACATTTGGTACTTTAGAAAGCAGGTGCTGAACTTTTGCACTACATCCGGTGCAGGTCATTCCCGTGATTTTATATACATGCTTCATACGTTTGTTTTAATTGTTTTTTCTCCCCCTTAAAGTTAATGCAATCTATATACATCAGCAACCTTCATTTGAATTTATACTGAGTCGTTCTTTTATCTCCCGTCTTTTTTAATACAGCATTTTTTACTGCTTCTTTTAAATCTCTACTTGCTGTGGCAGAAGAAATATCTTTAAAATTTCTCAGGTAATCTAGTCGCGAAAAAGATTTAGATTCCATTTTTTCTTTAAAAAGAATTATCCGGTCTGAACTTGTTAAGTTTATACGCTTAGTTTTAAGTAATTCTTTTAAAGCTTCATTTATTATTTCGAGCATGAACTCAACAAAGCTCGTAGAATTACCCGCTTTGTCTGATTTAGAAAGAGCCTTATAATAATCCACTTGCTTTTCTTTTATCAGTGATTCTATCGGAAGAAACTCAAATACCGGCGAATATTTTTTAAGTATAACTGTTTGCCACAACCTGCCCATTCTGCCATTACCATCAATAAATGGATGTATAAACTCAAATTCATAATGAAATACACAACTTTTTATCAATAATAAGTCCGTATCTTTTTTTAAGTAATGGAATAAATTATTTAACAAGGGCTTAACCATTTTTCCGGGTGGAGCAACATGGGCAAGCACATTACCTTTAATAATCCCGACTGACTTACTTCTTATTGTTCCGGGATTTTCAACCAAACCTTCCATTAAAATTTTATGGGCCCTGCACAAAGATTTGAAACTATACAGGTCAAACTCCTGCAACCTATTATAAACACGGATAGCGTTTTTTACTTCGAGGATATCCCTTTTAGGAGCAATTACCCGTTTGTTTTCTATGATCGCTGTAATTTGTTCAATGGATAAAGTATTCCCTTCAATCTCAAGAGAGGATTGAATTGTTTTTATTCTGTTTTTCTTTCTTAATTCTGCCGGAGGCTTGTATAAATGAACCGCATTCACTTCTCCTATCCTCTCCGAAATAGATGCAACCAATTTGAAAATAAGGTTGGTTACTTGGTAGGGAGGTTTCATAAACAGCTATTACGATAGTATCATTTGATAGTATCAAAGATAAAGTAATTTCCTGTACTCTGAAACTATTGTAAACCAAAGGGCTAACTGAAATATCCGAAAAAAGCCGGCACGTTGGTTGTAATGAGCGTAAGCATCATCGGTGTTTTGCAAAGCGTATTGAAAAAGCAAAAAATAAAGTGTGCCTGCCTCGGAGCCGTTTTTAATTTGCCAATGAGCACCGTTACAATTATTGAGGATGCCTTAATGATTGTAATGAGTTTAGTCGGTCTTGTTTTTGTATGAGCAAATTAGCATTATGCCCGAGGTTAAGCAGGGCAAACAAATAACCAAAAATCGGCGATAGCCTTTAATTTACAATTTCATTACATTTGTTTCAGCTCAGATGATCGAATAACAAAAATAAAATCAAGCGATATGATGCGAAAATTACTTTCAGTTAGAGGTATAAAATTTTTCTTTGTTTTTTTGTTATTTCTGTCTTTTATAGATACCCGCGCCCAAAATATTTCTGGAATAATTAATACGTATGCAAGTGTTACTGCTATTGACAGCAGCAGCTGCCCGGTAAATATTACTCTAAGTTCGGCGGCGGGATACAATGTGGGAGATACCGTAGTAATAATCCAGATGAAAGGTGCTACCATTGATGTTACCAATGTATCTACCTTCGGAAACGTACTGAATTATGGAGATGCCGGTAATTATGAATTTGGTATTATATCCAAAATAACCGGAAGTGTTGTTGGGTTAAAATACAGACTGTTCAGAAGTTATGATCCGACAGGACTTGTTCAACTGATACGTGTACCTTATTATAACAGTCCGACTGTAACCGGTACTTTAACGGCACCGGCATGGAACGGAAGTACAGGTGGCGTTTTAGTTCTTCAGTCGCCGGGTACAATAACCTTGAATGCGAATATTGATGTAAGTGGTTTAGGATTCAACGGAGGAAGTACCTCGGTTAATTTCTACAACGGAACTTGTGTTTCCAATTATTTTTCGGGTTCATCAAACAACGGACAAAAGGGGGAAGGAATTGTTGATGATGGTGTTGCCTATGATTACGCAAAAGGTAAACTGGCTAATGGCGCCGGCGGTGGTAACCAGGTTAATTCTTCAGGAGGAGGAGGAGGTAATTATGGTACCGGAGGAAGAGGGGGAGATGACTTAAATGACTGCCCTTCTGGGGCAACAGGAGGCGATGGCGGGATAAATCTTATTTATTCTTCGGCTGCCAATAAAATTTTTCTTGGTGGTGGCGGCGGTGGCGGACAACAGAATGACAATGTGGGTACGCCCGGAGTAAATGGGGCCGGTATTATTATCATTAAAGCAAATACCATTGTTGGAAATAATCAAACGGTCAGGGCGGATGGGCAAACCCAAACGACGACTATCGGCGGACAAGGAGATGGTGTTGGAGGAGGTGGAGGCGGCGGTGCCGTTCTTATAAGTGCCCCGATTTATACAGGAACCCTGAATGTTTCTGCAGTAGGAGGAGGAGGAGGAAATACGCCCTGGAATACTATTTCGCCGGGTGGTGGCGGCGGTGGTGGCGGTGTCTTGTGGTACTCGGGAGCTGCGCTTCCTGGAAATATTAATACTTTTCTTACAGGAGGAGCTGCCGGTATTGAGACTGCGGATGGCAATGCGCATACCAACGGATCAGTGGCCGGTCAGCCCGGAGGGACCTTAAATAAACTTCAATTACCTCAAAGCACCAATACTAGTAATATGGGTTCAAGCTCAGCGGGCCCCAACCAGTTAGTGTGCCAGGGAAGTGTAGCGCCATTAACTGCCAGCGGCGGAATAAATTATACCTGGAGTCCGGCCGCCTACCTTTCAAGCACTACCGGTGCCAATGTAATTGCATCACCAACAACAATAGGAGTCTATAATTATACCGTATCGGTAACCAGTGCTAATGGATGTTATTCCTATGCCGGAGTTGCTGTAACAGTAGTAACTTCCCTTACAGCCAATGCAGGATCTGATATGACCATTTGTAGCGGTACCAACCTGACCCTTAACGGCTCAGGAGGACAAAGCTATAATTGGTCTCCATCCACCGGGCTTATTAACCCAACCAATTATACAACAACCTTTACCATTACAGCATCCGGAACATACAATTATACTCTCACCGCCAGCAGCGGGTCATGTACTCCATCAACTGATGGAATCATGATAACAGTCAATCCCAATCCTTTACCAACCTTGTCAGGATTCTCTAATGCGACAGTTTGTTTGGGGAATTCCACAAGTATAACGGTTACCGGAGCAACGTCATATACCTGGTCACCCTCTAAAGGACTAAACACCGTTACAGGACAAACGGTAATTGCCAGCCCAACGGTCTCCACCCCCTATTCAGTGACTGGTTCAGACAATAATGGTTGCAACAGAACAAGCACAGTATTGATATCCGTATCAGTTAACCCGTTGCCCACCCTTATCGTATCCCCGGCATCCATTACCCTGTGTACAGGCAATTCAACGATGCTGTCAGCGATAGGCACCTCAGCGGCGACACCCATAAGTTATTTATGGCAACCGGGAACGGGATTGTCAAACCCAGCAGTTCCTGTAGTAACGGCATCTCCAACTGCCACGATGAGTTATACGGTTACAGGAACAGACCAAAACGGATGTTACAAGATGGCAACAACAAACATCTCCCTTGTATCTTTGCCAATAATCTCTGTTTCAGGAAATGAAACAATATGCTCAGGAAACAGGGCAACATTAACAGCAAGTGGGGCAACTACATATACCTGGCTCCCAGTTACTGTTCCGGCTAACGGACAAACGGTAACAACCAGCCCGATTAGTTCAACTATCACCTATACTGTAACCGGAAAAGATCAAAACGGATGTACCAATACAGCCAATATAGAAATAACACCATCAGCCATAATAGCAACGTCTGACAATGCTACCATTGACTATGGACAAACAGTAGTTGTTTCTATAAGTGGCAATGGAACAAAATACAGCTGGACACCAAGTACATCGTTAAGCTGTAATAGCTGTTCAAGTACTATAGCATCACCAACAGTAACTACTGGTTATCAAATAATAGTAACAAACGATAATGGATGCAGTGTTATAGATAGTGTTATTGTATATGTTATAAAGAATTGCGGAGGAGATATTTTTATCCCGGATGCTTTTTCTCCCAACGGAGATACTTACAATGATGTTTTGTACCTCAAATCAAAAAGCGAAAGGTGTATTTTATATGTAACCTTTGAGATATTCGACCGCTGGGGCAATAAGGTATTTGAGACGAGCGACCCTAATCAGGGTTGGGATGGGACATATAAAGGACGGAAGATGGAACCTGCTGTATTTGTGTATGCACTACAAGTCGTTTCAATGGATGGTTCAACCATCAACAGAAAAGGGAATATTTCTCTGATGAAATAAATAACCCTTTGTTATAAATTTTTTATAAACTCTTCCTGTTCAATTTCTAAACTTTTATACAAATCCGTGAAAAGTACCAGAGATTAGTTGAATTGTCCTAACACACTCGATGGTGTATGTGGTAAATTTGTCTTCATAAATTAATAAACGTGATTTATTGAATAGTATGAAACTTCAAAGGCTTGGCTTTTTTATTTTTATAGCTTCCTTCCTGATTTCTGTTTTGATGCCGGTTCTCTCCAAATCTCAAAATTGGATTTGGGCAAAAGGTATAAAGGGATCGGGTACTGATCAGGGCTATTCCATATGTACAGATGCAGGAGGAAATGTATTTGTAACAGGAACCTATCAAAGCCCAACACTCACTTTCGGATCCACTGTACTCACTAATTCAGGTCACAGCAATTTATTCATTGCCAAATACGATGCCATTGGTAATGTACTTTGGGCAAAAACCGTTGGAGGACCTTACGATGATTATGGTTTATCTGTAAGTGCAGATGCCGCGGGGAATGTGTTTGTAACAGGCTCTTTTTCCAGTCCCAGCATCACTTTCGGCTCCACTATACTTATAAATACAATTGGTGATAAAGCGGGTATGTTCTTAGCCAAATACGATGCCAATGGAAATGTACTTTGGGCGAAACGTGCAGGAGGAGATGGTCAGCAGTTGGGTACAGCCGTATGTACAGATGCCGCAGGAAATGTGTTTGTGACAGGAACTTGTGAGGCTAATTCGATTACTTTTGGCTCCACCACACTCTCAGGTCCGGACGGTTATTTTATTGCCAAATACGATGCAAATGGAAATGTACTTTGGGCAAAAAGTACCGGAGGAGTAGGATCAATTTATGATGGCGGTTCATCTTTATCCACCGATGCGGGAGGAAATGTATTTGTAACAGGATCTTTTGGAAACACCATTATTTTCGGCTCATTTATACTTGGCAATATTGGTGTTTTTGATTTATTTATTGTCAAATACGATGCCAATGGAAATGTACTTTGGGCCAGGAGTGCCGGAGGATCAGGTATTGATGGTGGTACTTCGGTAAGTACAAATGCTGATGGAGATGTGTTTGTAACAGGATTTTTTGCCAGTCCAAGCATTGCATTCGGCTCTACCACACTCATCAATGCCGGCGATACGGATGTATTTATCGCCAAATACGATGCCAATGGTAAAAGTTTGTGGGCGAAAAATGCGGGGGGAACAACTGAAGCGATTGGTTTATCGGTAAGTGCGGACAATATGGGAAATGCATTTGTAACAGGGGGCTTTAGTGGACCCGCCATCACTTTCGGTTCTACTACAATCAATTCTCCACCGGGTTCTGATTACCCGCTATTTATTGTCAAGTACGATGCCAATGGCAATGTGCTTTGTACTAAGTCCCTTGCAAGTGGAGGCAATGATGCAGTAAACGCGTACGACATTTTAGGTTCACGCAGAAATCTGGATTGGGTGGGTATAAGCGCTGATCCTTTTGGAAATGCATACCTAACTGGCTCCTTTGGGGTAAATCCCTTCATCCTTGATGCCGATACATTGGCCCTTAGGGGAAAAGAAAATGTTTTTATTGCCAAATATACCTGTACTTGCATTCTGCCTGCAACAATATCAGGAAAGGACAGCATATGTGCCGGTACTTTACTAACTGCAAATACCATCGGCGCGACTAATTTTTTATGGAGTACGGGGGCTACTACGCAAAGCATTGTTCCCAATCCTGCTATAAGCAATTATACTGTTACTGTTTCCAATGGTTTTTGCAGGGATAGTGCCGTAAGTAAAAGTGTAAAAGTATTTCCAATACCTGTTGTTAGCCTGAGCAGTCCTCAAACTGTTTGTGCCGGTACTCCTGTTCAACTGGATGCATCGGGAGGTGATATTTATTTATGGAGTACCGGGGCCATCACCTCAGGTATAACAATAAGTCCGATAATTACTGCTCCTTACGAAGTAGTGGTGAGCAACGGCATTTGTTCCAGCAATGGAAGTGTTATTATTACTGTAAATCCTTTGCCTGATGTCACTGCCTGCTGCAATGTTACATTTAGCCCGGGACAAAGTGTACCACTCCTGGTAAGCCCGGTCAATGCAAGCGATATCTATAGCTGGTTACCCGCCAAAGGGTTAAGTTGCAATACCTGTCCCGATCCGATTGCTTCTCCAATAAGTACAACAACTTATACACTGATTACCACCAATGAATATGGCTGTGTGAAGATGGAAACAGTTTCGTTAAAAATGCCCTGCGATATTTTTATTCCTGATGCATTTTCTCCAAATGCAGATGGACTGAATGATTTTTTTATTTTACGTACTTATTGCAATGAAATTCAGTCGATGTATTTTGAAATTTACGACCGTTGGGGAAATAAAGTGTTTGAATCTACTGACCTGAATACAGTATGGGATGCTACATACAAGGGAAAACAAATGGACAACGCTGTTTTTGTGTACAGCTTACAAGCTACTTTAATGGATGGTTCTGTTATAAATAAAAAGGGCAATATCACTCTCATAAAGTAAATTCCCTTTCAATTATTTGGTTAAAGATATTGAATATAAAAATCTGCACTTCGCCAGCATGTCCTCATAACCTTCTGAATGCATTGAATTCAGGTATTTGTATGGGAATTTCGAGAAAACTAACTTGATTTTAGCATGTAAATATTTTGAAATGAAATTTTAACAGCCTCAATATTAAGAAGAAATTAAAATTTCATTAAATACGCTTTTTGAATTCTTTTTTCCGAGATTTGTAGCGTGATTATCAATTTAACATGAGAAAATTAAATTCTCTTTTACTACTTCTTTTTCTTGTTTGTTGTTCTGGTTTTTTTGTTGTCAATAATATTTCCGGCGTCCACTTCACATCCTTTAATACATCTTTTACTCAAGAATTATCAAAAGAAGAAGCGAGTAGTTTTTCGAATAGTAGGCTGGCAGGAAAAAAAATAAAAACGTTTTTTGCAAAGAAAAAAAGGACCTACTTTGAGCATTCGCCATTACTCTTCTTTATTTTGTTTTCTGTTTATGCAATAGCTGGCTACAGTCAAAAATTCTTCTTTTTACAAACAAATCATTTGGAGGCAATAGTTTTACCAAGCCCCATCCGTGGACCTCCATTTATAGCTTAACTCCGCTCAAAATTGCTGTAAATACAGTATCTGTTAATTTCAACTGGTATTTTTTAACAATAACCGATTTGTTAGTTATCAATCGGTATAATTAAGCTGCTTAAATAAACGAAATCTAAAATACGTCTCTAATATGAATACTGTTTTTATAAAAAACAAAAGCTGTAATTCTGGAAGGTCTTCAACATTTATACTATCACTGCTAATGTTGTTTATTATCGAATACGGTTTTTCGCAAAACAAACTACTGACATTGGACCAGGCTTTGCAGACGGCAGAAGCTAACTACCCTGCAATAAAAGCAAAAATGATGTACACGAAATCTGCAGAACAAAACCTAAAAGAAACCAAGAGAGAATATATTCCTGCCTTAAAATTGAGCGGACAAATCAATTATGGAACTGCCAATTCGGTAACAGGCACTTTTTTTCCGTACGGCATAGTTGTACCTACTTCCGGTGGTATTAGTGGAGAAAACAACTACAACGGTGTTTATGGAGCAATTGCCATGAGTTATTTGGAATGGGCACCTTTTAGTTTTGGGCAGTATAAAGCCAAAGTGAACGAATCGAAAATACAACTTGATTATGCTAATGCAGATGCCACGCAAGAAATTTTTTACAACAAAATAAGCGCATCACAGGCCTATTTCAATCTACTGGTTTTTCATGAATTAAGAATGGCACAAGACAACAATGTTAAAAGAGCGGAAGTAATTAAAAAAATTGTCACAGAAGTCACCAAAAATGGTTTAAGGCCCGGTGTCGATTCTTCCTTTGCCAATGCTGAGTTATCAAGAGCAAAACTGGAATTGCTTGATGCTATAAAAGGTGAGTATGAGGGACAAAAACAATTAGCCGACATGATGGGAATAAGTTACCAGGAATTTACATTAGACACCAACTTGTTCCTTAACAAAATGCCAGTTATAAAAATCGACCAAACAAATCAGAATATATCCAATCATCCCTTGATTAAATTATATGATACTAGGATACAGCTGAGCCAATCAAAAGAAGTGGTAATCCTGCGAAATTATTTTCCAAAAATTTCATTGCTTGGGGTCACCAATGGCAGGGGTTCCGGAATAGCAAGCAACGGGACTTACGATCAAAGTTTTTCTTCAGGAACTTCCTTAACGCAATTTAATTATGCAGGAGCAGTAGCCTGTACATTTAATATTATGGATTATCCGAGAATGAAAGCAGAGTTAAACGCCGAAAAAATGAAAACGGAAGCAACCAAAGCTGAATACGATGAACAATCCATCAAATTAAAAAATGAACTTTTACTCGCGGACGAAAAACTGAAACTGGCCATAGCACGATCGAAAGAAACTCCCATACAATATGCTTCGGCAATGGATACTTATAAACAAAAACTGGCCATGTATAATTCGGGCTTATCAACTCTACTGGATGTAGCACAATCACTGTATAACCTGAACAAAGCAGAAGCAGATTTGGCGGTAACTTACAATAATGTATGGAATGCCTTGCTCTACAAAGCAGCGACCACAGGCGATATTAATTTATTACTTAACAGTACAAAATAAAATACAATGGGACTCATCAAAACAGCACTCCAAAAACCCATTACGATTATTGTACTCGTAATAGGTATTCTTTTCTTTTCAATACTTGCAACTACCAATATCCCAATTGATATTTTCCCGAAACTGGATTTGCCAACGATTTATGTGGCGCAACCCTATGGAGGAATGTCGCCACAACAAATGGAAGGATTTATTGCAACCCGTTACCAAGATCAATTCCTGTATGTATCCGGAATAAAAAACATAGAAGTAAAAAGTATACAGGGACTGGCATTGTTGAAATTATCGTTTTACCCGGGTACCGACATGGCTCAGGCAGCAGCAGAAGTATCAACCCAGGTAAGCCGTGCACGTGCGCAAATGCCCTCGAGTACCTTACCTCCCATAGTAGTGCGTTTTGACGCGTCCTCATTACCGGTAGGTCAATTGGTTTTTAAAAGCCATAGTCGTTCCCTCGACGAGATGCAGGATTTAGCATCTACCAAAATAAGACCCATGTTTGCCGCCATTTCGGGAGTGTCTTCTCCTCCACCTTTTGGCGGAAATGCTCGGACGGTTGTAATTAAAGTCGATCCTGAACTGATGAGGAGCCGAAACATCATACCCGACGAAATTGTAAAAGCGCTAGCAGACAACAACACCATTACACCTGCGGGGAACATCCGAATCGGCAACATCATGTACATAACTCCTACTAACTCTGTATTGGAAACTGTAAAGGAATTTGAAAACATCCCCATTATCAAAGGATCGGGCCCCACGGTCTTTATGAAGGACATTGCTACCGTAGAAGATGCCGCTGATGTTACCTGCGGTTATGCATTGGTAAATGGTAAAAGGGCCATCTATATACCGGTTACAAAACGCGCTGAAGCTTCTACCTGGGATGTGGTAAAAGGAGTAAAAACCGCATTGCCGAAAATGCAAAGCTTATTGCCGGATGATGTTGAAATATCTTACGAATTTGATCAGTCGGTGTATGTTATCAATGCGGTAAAAAGCCTCATCAGCGAAGGTGTAATAGGAGCTGTCCTCACGGGTTTAATGGTATTGCTTTTTCTTGGTGACAGAAGAAGTGCACTCATTGTGATACTCACGATACCTATTTCAATAATGTCAGGAGTATTGCTGTTATTTCTTGCCGGACAAACAATTAATATTATGACCTTGAGTGGACTGGCACTTGCCATAGGTGTCCTTGTGGATGAGGCAACCGTAACAATAGAAAATATTCACCAACATTTGGAGCAGGGTAAACCCAAAGCATCTGCCATACTTGATGCCTGCCGAGAAATTGCGTTTCCCAAATTGCTCATTTTGTTTTGTATACTGGCTGTATTCGCACCTTCTTTTTTAATGACCGGGATTCCTAAATCCATGTTTCTTCCTTTGTCTTTATCCATAGGATTTTCCATGATTGCATCGTACCTGATTTCGCAAACATTAGTTCCAATATTAGCTAACTGGATATTAAAAGCAAATCATCACTCTCATCCTACTCTTGTATTGGATAAAACAGAGAAAGAACAGGTTGATAAAGATTTTGAATACCAGCATCAACATCCTGAAAAGGCCGGAAAATTTGAGCAGTTTAAACAGTGGTTCCTCGGAAAACTAGAGAAGCTAATGGCGAAAAGGAAAAGAGTGGTAATTATTTACCTCGTTTCAACATTTTCCATTATTGCCATTTGCTTTTCCATTATCGGTAAAGACATTTTGCCCAAAGTCAATACCGGGCAATTCCAGCTTCGCCTGAGAGCGCCGGACGGAACAAGAATAGAACGAACAGAGGAAAAATTATTGAAAGTGCTTGACATTATTGCTGATGATGTTGGTGGAAAAGAGAACCTAGCGATCTCATCTGCTTACGTGGGATTACAACCTTCCTCTTATGCAACAAGCAATATTCTCG
>Ga0206915_1176_pt1 | contig 11430 bp, 8 predicted proteins | sample Alteio_BWOrgHeat_70_FD_152945 | JGI IMG/M metagenome (GOLD analysis project Ga0206915, IMG submission 152945) | Enriched cells from forest soil in Barre Woods Harvard Forest LTER site, Petersham, Massachusetts, United States -... | ecosystem: Environmental > Terrestrial > Soil > Temperate forest > O...
CAATCACCTTGAGCAGTGGCTCCAATATTGTTGCCAACTCAACGATGCTGATGCTCGACCAGTGCGATACGGGCTATAGTGGCTCTTCGTGTCAAGGCTCCTCGACAGACGATGGGGGTTTTTTCGTCTGCGGTGACCAATATTCGCCGGGCGGTCCCACAGGCTGTAGTGTAAGCGGGCCTGATAATGGGCTTGCACGTCCACACCGTTTTCAAATGGAAGCCGTTCTGGTGACGGGATGCTCCCCTTCGTGCGGCAATTCGGGGACGACAACAGTTGCGATTGACAGGCCCCTCATGCACCCTCAGTGGGCAGCCGGACAAACACCGCAAGCATGGCTCATCCAACCGGCGCAGAACGTGGGAATAGAGAACCTTTCTATCGACGGCTCAGCTACACAAGATACGGGTGGTGTCAGCTTTTACAATGTGGCGAACTTCTGGTGCCAGGGGGTGGCCGTCCTGCACTCTTATAATATTGGCATCTGGGTAGAGCAAAGCATCCACGGCATAATCCAGAGCAACTATGTTTTCGATGCAGGTCAGCATCTCAACTACTCCGATCCAACCGGCATCAAGTACAACTGGTCGAGTAATCTCATCGCCAACAACATCGTTCAGGCAGTCCGTCCAGCGATCATGGCAGAGGGTCCATCCACAGGTAATGTCGTCATCGGCAACTACATGATCAACAGTTACACAGGAGACGACTTCTTCTTTGGCAATGAGTGGGACGGTCATTCAGATGGTGCCGACTATGACTTGATCGAGCATAACGTGATGAATCAGTTTACTCAGGACCTGATTCACGGTGGCCATCTAATGCAAACGTACTTTCGCAACTTGGCGACCGGTTGGGGGTCCTGCGCTAATGATCAGTGTGGAAGTTTTAAAGCTAAGGACTCAAACAGTTCAGCGGTTGAATCGCAGTCTTTTAACCGTTATATGAATTTCCTTTACAACGTGCTCGGGACGCCTGGATATTCCACGAGCTATAACGCTAACAATGGTCAATGCAACAAAGTATATGAGTTCGATAACACGGTCTGGGCGACAGGATGTGGAAACAGTGGAGGTAGTATTCCTATTCCCGGCGATGCGACCGTAAACAAGACTTCTTTGCGTTGGGGAAACTGGGACACAGCGAATAAATCAGTGCAATACAACAAAGCTGAAGTGCCAAGCGGAATTTCTCTCTATGCAAATTCAGCCCCCACCTCAGCTTGCACCAGCTCTACTCCGTGACCAGCATCGGTCTATTACTCTTCGCGTCCGAGCTGGTGGGCGAGTTCCATACCGTTCCCAGCAATCGGCGAAGATGTAACCGGGGGTAACGTAGGACAGTGTTCAGGAACATTGAATACTCCCGGCCACATGTCCGGGACTGCCGCACTGACGAGTGCGCAATGCACGGGTACGTCGCTAACCGCATCGCAATGGGGTGGACATGTAAATGCCATACCGGCTATGGCTTGCTATCTGAATGTTTTGGGTGGGCCGCCTGACGGATCGGGAAACGCACTGACGTTTAGTGCTGCCAAATGCTACGGTTCCAATACCGCCACCGCCACTCCTCCTGCAGCGCCACACGGTCTAGCAGCCACAGTACAGTAAGCCCCCACGAAGTGAGAGGTCGTCATTTCGGCCTTTCACTTCGTGCCGATTCTTCTGTCAGCGCATTCAGAGCCTGCGCAACCGGCAGAACAAGGGCCCCGGACTTGAGCGCATATTCAACGATCTCCTCGAAAAACCTTGGAGTGCAACCATAAGGGCTAGGATGAGGAGATACATCGTGAGTCGCAAAAATCGTCCAGGCTGATTCGCCCCGATTACGATCGATCAGTTCCCTCACCACTCGCATGTCTCCTCCGGTCCTCTCGATGAAAGTCGCAGATAGATCATTCAGATCTGTTCGCCCGACATTCAAAGTCTGGCTTCCGCCGCGACAACCTTTAAAGTAACGGGAGGCCTTCGCCTTGTTTCGCGGGTGGGGAACGCTGAGCGGATAGGCAAATGTTCTGAATTCTAGATCAGGGAACATTTTCTTAAGCTCTGCCCGGTTCTTGATAATCGAAGCTTCGAATGCTTCTGGATTTGTGCGCCATGAATGGCAGTGAGAGTACGTGTGGCAGCCTAACTCGTGCTTCTGTTCGACGAGAGCCCTCAGATCATCCAGGCTGCAAATTGTCCCGGAAGGTGATTCCATATCCAGTAGGCCGAGGGATACATAATAGGTTCCGGACAGATCGTAATGTCGCAAGATTGACCCGCCGGCAATCAACGCAGTCCGCGGAAAATCATCAAAGCTGAATGAGATCAGAGGACGGGGTGGGCGGACTATCAACGTCCGTCGATATACAAACCTTCCAGCACTCTTCTGGTAGTAATTTCTGGCCCTGACCAATGATTGCTGCAAATTCATTAGAACCTTCCCCCTTCACTGTTGCGCCGATACCAACTCTGATACTGCTGCAGGAGAAGGTTGCGAGGAAAGATATTCTTTCAGGCGAGCTGCCACATCTGCTGAAAATAACGCCGCGCCATCAGAATTTAGATGTTGTGAGTTATAGAACAAATCGCGGTCCCCCGCATACTTCCACCCGCTATAGTCCCACACAGGTACGTGATAATGGACCGACAAAGAGTGAAACTCGGCGAATATTTGCTTGCGATTGGTTTCCAGCGACTGCATCTCAGCATACTCAGGAGAATAGACAAAAATGAGCTTGATCCCATTGTCCTGACACAGACGGATCAACTGCTCAACCACCTGCATTCCTTTGGGTTCAATCGCAAAACTCACACCGTTTGGATTGTTTGCCTTGAAGCTTTGGAAATCGCCCGTCCATCTTTTTGTCTGCGGAGCGAATCCGTCAAAGTGGTTCTCCACCGGTGACAGCCCCATCAAATTCTTGATTCCGAGAATCCAGGCGAAATTCATGTCCTGGACAACGTACCCATATAACGGCACGTACCTGCCCTTCACGAAGTCGGGGCTGATATTCTTCAGCGTCTGATACATCTCGGGATCTTTAATATAAGGGACATACAAAGCTGGATTGAATACTTCACGGGTAGTTACAAAAGTAAAAGCATCAAGATTGTGTATGATCAATCGCGGTTTCTGGTTGTGCTCCAGATAGGTCTTCAAAACAGCCAGTTGCACATCTGTCTGTGACCCATTCTGGCCAAGGTTGAAAGCTTTATATCCGGTACTATCCTCGATTGCACGAGGATCATAATGGCTTGCAGCCCTCGATGATCCGCTGATGATTACATCTGCATTCACCCGCCCCTGCATTACCCGGTTCCAGTCCCCGTATGTTGAAGTCTTGATCCGTCGGAGACCAGTGGTAATCACTGAGTTCAAAGCGAATGCCAAAAGGATAATCAACCCGAAGAAGGCAACGAGTCTCGCAATCGCCTTACTAGGCTGCGTGGCCAAAGCACGCATCTCATCTGGGCGATCCAAGCATGCGATGTCTGCCATCAGAGGCGGACGGTACTCGGCCTCGGTAGCTTTTGTACGATTTTGCAGTTTCACTGACATCAGAATTGAAAGTAAATAAACTGTGCCTTTTGATAGATGCCAAACATCACCACGGCCATGACAAAACTGGCGTAAAGTCCCCACCGTACTACAAGGGGAACATTACCTAGTAGTGACCGAACGGAAGTCTTTGCATGCAAGAGCTGGCCAACCTCCAGTGTGATAACCGCAATTAATGCCACTGGCATCTGCCGCATTAAGAACTGCTCGGTACCGATCTCGCGAAAATTCCACCCGCTTGCCAAATGTGTGAACACATAGACGGCATCATTCATATTCCTTGCGCGAAAAACAATCCATGCAATACATGTCAATACCAGTGTGCTCACGAGCATTATGCCTTTTCGAGCGACAGTACCCTCATCCAAACCGACAGTCCTGAAAAAGCGGTCTCTCCAGTCTTTCGTTAGCCATCCGGCGACCAGATACGCCCCGTTAAGCACTCCCCAGCAGACAAATGTCCAGTTCGCGCCATGCCACAGACCACTCACGCCAAAAGTGATTAGCAAATTCAGGATATGACGGTTCTTACTGACACGGTTTCCGCCGAGCGGAATGTATACATAATCTTTGAACCACGTGGACAGAGAGATGTGCCAACGCCGCCAAAATTCACCCATAGAAAGTGAGTAATACGGAGTCCTGAAATTTTCCATCAATTTGAATCCCAGGACCTGGGCCGCACCTATTGCAATATCGGAATATCCTGAAAAGTCACAGTAAATTTGATACGCAAAGAAAAGCGTTGCGATCGTCAACTGCAGCCCGTTGAAATGCCGTGGAGCAGTGTAAACATCGTTCACGTAGAGGGACAATCGGTCGGCCACTACTAGCTTTTTGAAAAAGCCCCAAGCCATTCGTTTGAGCCCGCCAGTAGCATTTCCATAGTCGAAGTCGTGATGCTCCCTGAATTGATGCAAGAGGTTTTGCGGGCGCTCAATGGGACCGGCCACCAGTTGAGGAAAAAACATGACATAGGTTGCGTACACGATGAAATTGTGTTCCGCTCTCTGCCTTTCCCAATAGACTTCAATGACATAACTCAGACTTTGAAATGTGTGAAACGAGAGCCCGATTGGCAAAATGATAGACATTACCGGCCGCGACAAATGCCACCCAAATAGCTGAGCTAACCCTACGAAGCTTCCGGTGAAGAAGTCGAAATATTTAAAGATAAAAAGTACTGTGCAGGTGGAGAGAATACTTACCCACAACAGGGCTGTTTTTTTGCGTCCCTGTACATTTTCGATATAGATGCCTGCGAAATAATCGATGAGAATCGTAACCAGCAGGATCAAAATATACGAAGGGATGAACGCCATGTAAAACACACAGCTGGCAGCGAGCAACCACTGGACCCGCCACCGGTGCGCCAATAGAAAAAACCCCGCAGCGACAACAGGGAAAAATATCGCAAATTCGAGTGAATTAAATAGCATGCAATGCTTTAAAAGTTAAATTCAAGCTCTTTAACGTAGGAGGACTACAGATAGCGGGATCTGCTTTCGTCGGTGTGGTTCTGCCTTCAGCAACAGCACCATAGCATCTTTGACTGATGGGTTTCCGCGGTATCTGCAGAGTGCGTTATCGATGCTCTCTCCTGCTCATACCAGCGGGCGCCCCACAAGTAACTAGCTGATCATCGAGACTTACTTCGTAAGTACTGACTTCCTTTTCTGCGCTTCTCACATTTTCGTGCGGGCGTAGCAAAGCCATCGTCGCTAGAATCGACATAAAGGGAATGAGCGGTACGCTGTATCTCGCCTGGGCTAGAATCGGCGCATAAATGGCGATAGTGTACGCGATGAACAGAATCAATGGTGCGATCGCTCGCCATTGATATCTCCGCAATGCTACCCTGATACCCAGGAACGCAAGAACCAGATAGGGGAGTTGCACGATCATGTTAGCTCCTGTAGAGGCCCAGGTCTTACCAGCAAACCAGAAATTAAACAGGTTGAGCGTTAGGCTTCTTAGGAACAATAGAGGGTATCTCTTATACTCTTCCTCTACTCGTCCCATGAGATATTTGGAAAACTTTAATTCGTCTTCGGTCCGATAAAAGCTCTGATAGTATACGTCGTCCTCAAAGGGATATCCCAATTCGGTTGCAAGGTGGCGTCTTTCACGGGCAGCCTCACGATCGAGAAGCCAGAATGGCTTGCCGTTGAATAAATGGGTGTTGATGTATTGCCCCGCATGTGCTGATACTCCGAGTACACTGGCTGTCGGCACAAACTTTCGGGTAAGTCTGTAGTTTCGAACGATCCAGGGCAATAATATCGCGAACATTGTAACGATCAACAGTACAGCGTTGCGGGCAATCATCACCCACGATGTGCGTTGCCTCTCATACAATAGAAGATAGATTGCCCAAAACAGCGGAAATAACATCGCTACGCTTCTCACCGACACCGCGGCACCTAACACAACTCCGCTGAGCACATAATTCCACCATCGGCCTTCGTCGCGTGCAACATAAAGTGTCAGTAAAAACAGGACAATCAGTAATGTGAACAGGCTTTCAACCGCCCCCCGACTTTCCGCGATTACAACTCCAGGATGCAGTAAAAACAATAAAGGAGATCCATAGACTACTACGGGCTTGGTCGAAATGTTCCGAGCTAGGCGCATGACAAGCCAAGCAGTAACGATAACCATCAGGACATTTGCCAGCTTGATTGCAGTAATACCAGTGCCGGCTCCGAGCATAAGAGCAGCCAGGAAGAGAGGATAGCCCGGCTCCCGCATAAGGGTCGGGGCGGTGTCTGAATCGAAACGATACCCGTGCCCGTTTACCAAATTTTCTGCCAATTCCTGATATCCATCATTGGCACTATTCTGGTTATACGATGGAGTTATCTTATGACTTAGCTTTGGACTGACTCCAAAGAGGAATACAAGATGAACGCAGAGGACTGCTGCCATTAGCGCTATCCAGAGAGACTTTGGCCAGCTATTTATTTCATCTAGTGACATGAGTTAACCTGATGTATTCTCTGAGGCTTTGTTATTGAGGAAGCAACGTGAGTTCCGAATTTATAACATCACCATTGCTTTTATCTACGATTGCTGGCGCCCATGACTTTCGCATAATCGGCCTGGTAAGCGGGTAGTCTACCATCATCAAAAGTGCCGTGAACCAAATTGGTCCCATGCGGGCGAAGGTGGATTCGGAGAGGTTATAGACAATCGCGACAATCAGGACGGCAAATTTGACACGACGAAATCTGTCTTCATCTTGGTGCGTTGCCAGATATTTAATCATTCGCTTGCTACAGGAAACCAACATGTAAAGCAACATCATCAATCCAATGAAACCGCCATCAAGATAGAGGTCCACATATCCATTATGGGCATTCGGAATACCCGTATTCATGGCCCGAGCGATCGCAAATCCACCATCGCCACCCCAGAAATTCCAATATCCGGCTCCGAGTGCCGGATTCACAGTACTGAGATTGATGTGGGCCCAGATATCTGCCCTGCCGGTGAACGTCATAGATCGTCCAAGCGCTTCTACAATGGGTGCGATTACCGAAGCGAACTTTTGTGAAAAGAAGGCCACCGGAGGAAGGAGTAGCGCACCTAGCAAAGCTGCCCGATTAATTGGAATAGAGATTAGCCGCCCACTTCTGGCGATAAGAAACACTCCGATTGAAATGCACAATAAAGCAGTTTTACTTTGCGAAAGGTGTAGCAGCCAGGCTCCCATTATCAGGAGCATGACACGGTCCCAGGGTATCCGCGTCCATTGAAACCTGGCCTGTCCGCGAAGCGCTTCAAGATAATCCCAGACGAGGAAGAGTGTAAAGAGGAGAATCGTTTCGCCCAGGGAGTTTTTCTGGGTCGTTACGCCTGTAATCATTATGTCGCCAGCAATGGTATAAGAGCGGGCGTATTCTGGGTAAAACTTAACGAACAATACAGACAATGGAATAAGGACAAATGCAGTCCTTACAAATACTGCTCGCATTGCCTGAAGAGGATCCTTTTCGGTATAGATTAACCCAATGACGAATAAGAGGCCGAAATCTTTCGCAAGCCTTTTAAGTGAACCACCTGGATCTCCCGACCACACTATACTAAGTGCGAAATACAAATAGAAGAGCATGATCGGCATATTCCCGGCAAACAGTTTCTTCCATCGCATTCCACGAGAATTTGCTATGAGAAATGAAGCACTGATCACAGTTAAGAAAAACAACTGATCGAGCGGGCTTCTTGCATTGTTATTCCCCAGTTCATTCGTCACGCCGCTCCTCTCGGCCATCACGTCGCCCCCTCCCGATGTCCACAGAGAGACCGGCCGTGATGAGAGGATTAAAAGGAGTGCGATTGGTAACCAGACGGCAGAGCTCACCTTAGGACGGCGGCGGCAATCCCGCACTACAAGCCATGCGATGAATAAAAAACAGATACCTGATGCTAACTGCGGCATGGTTGAGGATTACTTTCCCGTACTTTTACCTGGGATCAATGAATAGCCTATGCTGAAGCTCTAACGTCAGCAACCTACTTATTTCCGTCGTATAGTTACGATCACCTTTAAGGTGCCGTGTCACAATATGCTCCACGGTACTCCGTTCAAGATAAGGTCGAGAAAGGGTGCGCGGATCGAGCAGTATTTCCTGGACATAGGATGCGAGACAGTCCCTATACCAGATCCGATAGTGGCAGAACTTATGCCGCCCTAAGAACAAGCGTTCGAGGTGTAACGGTGACAGCGCATGATCGACACGAGCTAGCCACTGAGGCATTCCATAGTCATAGGCATATTCAGCCTTAAATGTAAACTCCAACATGCCTCGTGTAACAGATGAAAACCAGTGGTTCTGACCACCCAAGCCTCGATCGGTTGGAATTTGAGACAAATGTGGATTGCCATCAGCGATCAAGCGACCACAATCATCATTGTCCTCAAAAATATCGTTCTTGACGATCCTCGACTTCGAAGCTCGGAAAGCGGTCTGAACCAACTCGTTATCAAGAAACGGGGAACGCACTGAAAGTTGTGTCTGTTCGAGCGCAAGCAGGCCGTACTGGTACCAGGGGGCCTGACGAAAAGCCGTGAAAGAAACCGCATGACCATCGAACAGGTTGCTATACGTTTGTTTTGCCCGGCCGATATTCGCACAGAATTCCTGCTGAAACAGACCGGGTGCAGGTTCAACGGCTTTGAAGGCCCGCAAGCGACGAAGTATCTCACTTCCGTAGTTCCCCGTCATTCTAACCGAGGCGATCTGGGCGGCACGTTCGTTAGCGTAAAGGTCTGCTGCGCGGTTGACAGCAGCACATCCATCACTAAGATAGACCGCCCGCTCAGCATAGTGGGCAAAGCGAGAGAGAAATTCTTCGCCAACTGGAATTACCTCGTAAGGCTGTTGGCAGACTTTGGCAACTTCGCGCGCGATAACCACATCCTGGCATTCGCGAAATGGCCCGGCAAATGTATAACTCGGTAAAGAATATGGCGGGGCATTCCACCAGGCCATAATCATCCTGGTATCCAGGCCGCCGGTCAGCGAAACAGCGATTTGCTCGTTGCCGTTAAAGTAGCGCGAAAGATTCTGTGAAAAGACGTTTCTTAACTGCTTGTAATAAGCCTCCGGATCGAGAGGCTCCTGGTTTTCCCACTCTGCAGCGTCGAAATATTTGCCCTTTTTTTCTATCGCAGCGTTGCGAAACTGCCATGCTGAAGCCGTCGGCAAGATCTGCACGCCTCTAAAAATTGACCGGTCCTCCAGCACACATCCGCATGTAACAAACTCACCAAGACTGCGGTAGTCGGCCTCCCGCAATTCGGGACGGACTTCAAGAATCGCTTTAGCTTCAGCGGAAAAATAAAAGGCATCCTTCGATTCATGGTAATAGATCCGATGCATTCCATAGCGATCGTTGAAGATCATCGCTGTCTGTGCCACCTGGTCTACTAAGATTCCGTGGAATCTTCCATTTAAGTTTCTGGGAAATGCTGTATCTTCCTCGGAAAGATGGACAAGGTATGCAGGCCCTTTTCCATCCCACTCATGCCCCTGTCGCTTTAGTTGATCTTTGATTCCTGGCTGAGGATACTCCTCGCCGGAAAAGAACAACACTCTGTTTTTTCGTTCGTTATGGAGCGGCATATGATCTGAAAAAGACCCTCTGCGCGCTGTCCACCCGACATAGATTCCGAGTGACTCGTCTGTCCAAGTGCCACCTGTATAGGACGAGGAGTGGGAAAGAGTGGTCATCATTCGCCGCAATTGAGGCTCGACCCACTCGCGAGACTTTTTCGTAATGATTCCGAAGATACCTGGCATTGCTGACTTAGGAAGCCTCCGTGGCGGCCTGTAGTTTGCGGTTGTAATATGTCTCGCGGAATTCGCGCAGTTTCGCCGCGGCAGACTCTGGAAGATGATCTAACAGGCGATGGTGCAGACCAAATCGCAAGGCGAGCTTACCTAATGGAGTAAGTGGGACGTAGTAACGCGGTACTTCAATTCGCTGGAAGCCATTGCGCTCCTTGAAGTCAGACAGGCTGTCGCGCAGCTTTTTACCATAAGAAAAACCTGAGTATACCAAATAAGCAATTCCGCGATCAGCACAGGCGCGCACTGCTTGTGCAACCAATGCATTCGTCGGAGCTTTGTCGCGATGTTGAATCAGCGAAACAATATTCATGAGGCCGGCTTGAGTATGCGTTTGGTTACTGACAAGCTTGATAAATCCAATCAGCTTATTCTCCCAAAATGCTCCGATAAAAATACTGCTGTCGAGATAGGTTGCCTCCTCTCTATAGACGGTCTCGAGGCTCTTACCGTAATGAGGGAACTTCCGACCCTGCCGGACCGGACATTCGTTGTAAATCTCCCAAATCTCACCTACGAGTTCCTCGCTGAAGGGCACCTCACGGATTACAACGCCTTTCTTCTCAGCCTGCTTGGCCTTATTTCTTGCCTTGAAGCCAATCTGTTTCGTCCACCAGTCATTAAAAGTGGAAATGTGAATGGCGGCGAAATTGTCCCACTCCATCGGATAAGTGAACTTCGGAGTAGTGTCGGGTAGCTTCTGGACGAAGGTAAAGAGATCAACTCGTTTCCGAGACTTCTTCAACGCATCGAGTATTGGTTTTGGATCGTCGAGGAATTGATATTTGTCCGCGTCCAGACGAGCGATCCTCAGAAATCGCCCTGTTGTCTTAATCTCAATATTTTCAATCTTCATAAATCAATCCTTCGGCAAGTCTCTGGCAAATCAGCCAGTTTTCTACAAATAAGGCTGTTGCGTGTGGATTAAAATCTATAAGTGTCGGGAGCATGTCCGCGCCGTTTCTTCCGCTGATGACTTCCTGCTTAGGTCTCGCGCTGAGTGACCAACGGCAAGCCGAGATGGGCAAGAAGTCGGGCCCCATGGTCGCAAATTTTAATCAGATACATGATAAAGAAGTGTTTTCCCGATATCGCCAGCACCGGCAACGCAAGCGTGTAAATAGGCACTGCCAATAACGACTTGGCCGCATTTCGGACACGATGGGCCCCATGTTTCGGGAAGTTGCTGCCACGAAGCAGAGCGCGCCTCAACAAGTACCGGGCTGTGCAACGCGACGGCGGAACTACCTCATAAGCAGGCGCTTCGCTGCACCACACGAACAAATGACCTTTTGCCATCATGCGGCGGAAGAAATCCACGTCTTCGCCGGCGCTATCAAATTCAGGATTGAAGGGGACTTCGTCACTGTCCAGGATATTTCTTTTGAAGAGCACGTTTCCGGTCCGCGCTTCCGACCAGTTTAATTTGTAGCCTGTAGTGTGGTCCGGCCGCTCGAAAAATCTCCCCTTCTTAACCCAGTGGGGAGGGTCCGATTCGAAATAAGGATTCACAGGTCCGAGGACCCCA
>Ga0206915_1180_pt1 | contig 11211 bp, 10 predicted proteins | sample Alteio_BWOrgHeat_70_FD_152945 | JGI IMG/M metagenome (GOLD analysis project Ga0206915, IMG submission 152945) | Enriched cells from forest soil in Barre Woods Harvard Forest LTER site, Petersham, Massachusetts, United States -... | ecosystem: Environmental > Terrestrial > Soil > Temperate forest >...
CAAAAACGTTGTCATTGGCGTACCATTGTACGGATGGTTTTCGTCCTGCTGAACTCGTTTCAGCATCTTAACCAAAAGCTGAGTAATAATATGATGATACAAACCTTTGATAGCGAATAATAACACAAGGCACAAACTGTTGCAAAGCCAGGCCCCGGATAAGACCCTGAAACAAACTTGTCCGACTCAGGCGGATTCAGGGTGACGGCTTCGGTTCGGTCATAGTAAGTTTTTTTCAATTCGTGAAACCTGCCGGTAGGCAAGTTCGCCCTGTCGTGTTAAAAAAATTCGTGTGTCGTATAATTAGCCCTAATTCGTGGTAGGTTCTATTCGTGTTATCACCAAAAAACTATCACAAAGTGATCCCTTTGGGACAAACCACAAACTGAAAACTGAAAACTCTAAACTGAAAACTCCAACTAAACCCTAAACCTTCCATGCTGCTCTTCATCATACTGCCATTTCCAGCGGCGGTGGCTCCAGAGATAATTGGAGGGGTGCCTGCGGATGGACTCTTCAATAAACTCCATCATCTTTTTGGTGATGGCGCCATTTGGCAGGGAGTTGGGGTCGGTGGTGAGTAGAACAAGTTCAGATTGGTAGTAGCCACGCTTTACCGCCCAAAAGTTACACATTACCACGGCGGCCTTGTTTAGTTTGGCGCCGCGCTCCGGGCCTTTTACCACCGGGGTAAGCCTGCCGAAAAAATTGGCCCAGTACGAATTTTCGGGGCTGCCGGGGTTTTGGTCGCCAACAAGGCCTAACACATAGCGGTTTTTGGCAAAAGGTGCAAACTCGTTACGGAAGTTGGTAGCAGCAATCATTTTGCTGCCAAACCTTTTACGGAAGTGTAGAAAAAGGCGGTCGAGCACTTTGTTTTTTATGGGCATATACACCACAACCAAGGGATACTTAAGATTGGCGGCGTAAGCCATGTTGCCAAACTCCCAGTTGAAAAAGTGGCCCAGGTTAAGTTGCACATTTACGCCGGTATCATACAGGTTGTTGATAACGTCATAGTTGCAGACAAACCGTTTGTTCAGCTCTTTTTCCGAAATGGAAATTAGCTTTATCACCTCCAAAAAATTATCAACAAACCGCCTGTAAAAATCTTTGGCTATGCGTATGCGCTCAGCTTCGGTCTTTTCAGGAAAAGCGATCAGCAGGTTGCTCATCACAACAGCCCTGCGGTACCTGAAAACATAATAGAGCAGTAACGCAATGCCATCGCTTAGTATATAAATAACGCGCCATGGCAAAAGCGATAAAACATAAAAAAAACCGTAAACAATTTGGTACATCAGTTAAAGATATTCGGGTAACACTTACAATATGATATTTTGTATTAACGCGCTTTTCTGCAGGTGGTCTGTATTAAAATGCAGCCCCCTGCTTTCTTTACGGAATTGTGCGCCTTTTACTATTAGGTAGCCAACGGTAATAAGGTTGCGCAGTTCGCAAAGCTGGGGCGATACTTTGGTGCTCTCGTATAATTGTTCTGTTTCCTCGTGCAACAGGTCTATTCTTTTGGAGGCACGTTGTAAACGAACATCGTTACGCACAATGCCCACATAATCGCTCATGATCTGCTGCAGTTCTTTCAGGCTTTGCGTGATAAGTATCATTTCCTTGGGGTCTGTCGTGCCTTTGGCGTCCCAATCGGGTACTTCGGGCAGGGTTTGAAGGGCGTTATATTTTTCAACGGTATCAATATAAGCGCGGTGGCCAAATACCATGGCCTCAAGCAAACTGTTACTGGCAAGGCGGTTGGCGCCATGCAGCCCGGTGGAAGCGCATTCGCCTGCCGCGTATAAATTCAGGATGGATGTGCAGCCCATGCTGTCTGTTTTAATGCCGCCGCAGCTATAGTGTGCCGCCGGAGCAACAGGTATCATTTGGTGCATAACATCAATGCCTATTTTAAGGCAGCGCTCATAAATATTTGGAAAGTGGTGGATGAACTTTTCTTTATCCATGTGCCTGCAGTCAAGATACACGTGTTCTGTACCGGCGCGTTTCATTTCGTTGTCAATAGCACGGGCAACAATGTCGCGCGGGGCAAGGTCTTTGCGGGCATCATACTTTTCCATAAAGGCCTCTTCATCCTTATTCCTAAGTATCCCGCCATCCCCGCGAACAGCCTCGGTTATCAGGAAGGAGGGCGAAGTGCCGGGTTCGTACAACGCCGTAGGGTGAAACTGGATAAACTCCATGTTCTCAATTTTGCCTTTGGCACGGTATGCCATGGCAACGCCGTCGCCGGTCGCGATCTTGGGGTTGGTGGTGGTGCGGTAAGCCTGGCCATTGCCTCCGGTTGCTAAAAGAGTAACGGGGGCAAGTATCTTTTCTATTAGGTTGGAACGGAGGTTTAATACATAAACGCCATAACAGGTTATATCGGCTGTCGATTTGGTAACCAAAAAGCCAAGATGATGCTGTGTGATAAGGTCAACTACAAAGCAGTGGTTTATCAGCTCGATGTTGGGGTACTGTTTCAGTTCTTCCACCATGGCACGCTCAATTTCCTTGCCTGTAATATCTTTATGGTGCAGTATGCGGTTTTCGCTGTGGCCGCCCTCTTTGCCAAGAGAGTAATCGCCGCTTTCGTCTTTGTCAAAGCGGGCGCCGTATTCAATGATCTCTTTTATACGCTCCGGGCCTTCGGTAACAACTATCTCAACTACATGCCTGTTGCATAAGCCATCGCCGGCTATAAGGGTATCTTCAATATGCTTTTCAAAGCTGTCTTTCGCCTCATCCCAAACCCCCGCAATGCCGCCCTGTGCGTATTTGGTGTTTGTTTCGTCAGTACGCGCTTTTGTAATCACCGTTACTTTTTTATCCGCAAAATGCCTGGCTGTTTTAATAGCATAAGTTAAACCTGCAACCCCTGAGCCTATTACCAAAAAGTCTGTTTGCATTCAGCAATTTTGGGCAAAGGTAGTCAATAGTCGTTAAGCCCATTAAGGGCAGATGATTGCAGATTGGCGATTGCCAATTTCCGATTGGTGGCGCCTTTATCGTTATCAAAAAAATCTGCAATCCGCAATCGCCAATCTGCAATAATTAAAAGAGATGAGGAATGTATGGTATCTGCTAAAATTCCTATCTTAACATTAAAATAAAACTATGGAACCCTGGAGAACCGGAAAAGTTATCAGGATAGAAGATGCTACATACAACACCAAACGTTTTTGGATACAAGTTCCTGAAGTAGATGTTTTTGATTTTAAGCCCGGGCAATTTGTAACGCTTGACCTGCCTATACATGAAAAAAAGAATAAGCGCTGGAGAAGCTATTCCATTGCATCGCATCCCGATGGCAGCAATATTATTGAGCTGGTGATTGTTTTATTGGAAGGCGGCGCCGGTACAACCTACCTATTTAACGAGGTTACAGAGGGCTCAGAATTCCCGCTAAGGGGCCCGCAGGGGGTTTTTACCTTGCCCGAAACAATAGATAAAGATATTTTTTTAATATGCACAGGCACGGGCATTGCACCATTCAGGTCAATGGTGCATTACATTAAATTGCACAACATAGCGCATAAAAATATATATCTTATGTTTGGATGCCGGCTGCTAAAAGACTGCCTTTATGGGGAAGAAATGAAGCAACTGGATGCGGAAATGAAAGATTTCCATTACCTGCCTACCTTTTCCCGCGAAAGCACTGAAAGCAACGTGCGGATCGGGTATGTACACGCCATGTATGAAAGTATCATACAGGAGGCAAAGCCTGATGCAAGTTTCTATTTATGCGGCTGGAAGAATATGATTGACGATGCCCGTAAAAAGATTCAGGATTTAGGTTACGATAAAAAAGAGGTTCACTTTGAATTGTATGGCTAGCAACATCTTTAACTATCAGGAAACTTTTAACTGGGCTTTCTTAGGCATGTTATTACTTAACTCGTAATTCTCTTTTTCAATAACAGAGATTTTTTCTTCAAGGGATAGGATGCGGGAATGGTTTCTCAGCATTTCATCTTCAAGTTTCAAAACTTTCCTTTTTTGTTTAGCATTGATAGCAAGCCTTACCAATAAGCCAAGAACAAAACCAACAGCTCCGAAAATTAAGACTCCCCAAATTGAATAAATGTCTCCAAAAAAAATGTCAATGGTGTGTGTCATAGACTCCGATTTTTAGGTTTAAATGAACGAATGCATTAATAACATACGGCATGCCAAATAAATGGTTTACCGAAAAAATAAATAAAAATCTTTTGGGGGGACTGCAAATGTAATAAATATTAGCAAATTGAATTAAGTACAATCTTTTTTATTTCTTTTACAGGTATTCTTTCCTGTAGCATCGTATCCCGGAAACGGATGGTAACAGTCTGATCCTCCAGCGTTTGATGGTCAACTGTAACACAAAAAGGCGTTCCAATGGCATCCTGCCTGCGGTAACGCTTGCCAATAGCATCCTTTTCTTCGTAAAAACACCGGAAATGCGGTTTACACTCGTCCATGATGGCCCTTGCTACTTCGGGAAGCCCATCCTTTTTGGTAAGGGGAAAAACAGCCAGCTTTATGGGTGCTATCACTGGCGGAATATGTAAAACCACCCGGCTGTCTTTGCTGCCATCGTCTTTAATTAGTATCTCTTCGTCGTAGGCATGGCTTAAAATCAGCAGGAACATCCTGTCTAACCCAATGGAAGTTTCTATCACGTAAGGTATATAATTGCCAAAAGGCTTGCCGGTTTTTTCATCAATCTCGGCGTCAAAATACTGCATTTTCTTCTTGCTGTACAACTGGTGCTGGCTTAAATCGAAATCCGTTCTTGAGTGAATACCCTCCACCTCTTTAAAGCCGATAGGGAATTCATATTCAATGTCCAGGGCGGCATCGGCATAATGGGCCAGTTTTACATGGTTGTGGTAGCGGTATTTTTCGGCAGGTATGCCTAAGCTTAAATGCCATTTCAAACGGGCCTCCTTCCAATACTCATACCACTCTTTTTGTGTGCCGGGGCGGATAAAGAATTGCATTTCCATCTGCTCAAACTCCCGCATACGGAAAATGAATTGCCTTGCAACTATCTCATTTCTAAAGGCTTTGCCTGTTTGGGCAATACCAAAAGGTATTTTCATACGTGCCGTTTTCTGCACATTTAAAAAGTTAACGAAAATACCCTGTGCTGTTTCAGGCCGCAGGTAAATGGTATCGGCTTCTTCTGACAAAGAGCCAATTTGGGTGGAGAACATTAAATTAAACTGGCGAATATCCGTCCAGTTGGCTGTTCCGCTAACAGCGCAGATTATCTTATTGTCTTCTATCAGTTTTTTTAAACCGGCAAAATCATCTTTGGCAATCAGCGAATCCATCAATCCCAATATATCTTCCGCTTTTGCTTCCTGCCCGGTTTCTTTCAGGCTTTCAGTATAGCCCTCTATTAAATGGTCAACCCTGTAGCGTTTCTGGCTATCCCTGTTATCAATCATCGGGTCGCTGAAATTATCAACATGCCCGCTTGCTTTCCAGGTTGTGGGGTGCATAAATATAGCGGCATCAATACCCACAATATTCCCGTTCAGTTGCGTCATGCTTTTCCACCAATAATCGCGGATGTTTTTCTTTAGTTCGCTGCCAAAAGGGCCATAATCGTACACTGCACTTAACCCATCATATATTTCACTGCTCTGAAATACAAAACCATATTCTTTTGCGTGCGAAATGATCGCCTGAAACCTATTTTCCTGTATGCTCATAACACGGCAAAGATAACGGTTGCAGCTTATTGGGCAACCACTGCTTTTGGCTTTTTAGAGGCATGGAATTTGTAAAAATGTCAACAGGGCCTAAAATTTATTCAAGCATGAAAGGCCGTTTAATTTAAAATAATACTATATGAAAAAGACCATTTTTAAAGGGTTACTGATGATCGGGTTGCTTACAGGTTTTAACGCCGTAAGCCATGCCCAGCACATTTTTGTAAAGGTGCAGCCGGTTGCACCGGTTGTTGAACGGCCAGCGCAACCATCGCCGCAGCATGTTTGGATAGAAGGGGAATGGGTTTGGAGAACTGATAATTACATATGGCAACCAGGCTACTGGATGATACCCAGGCCACACGAGGTTTGGATTACCGGCCATTGGCGCAGGGCATACGGTGGCTGGAACTGGGTACCAGGCCACTGGAGACGGGTAATTTAAAAAAGGGGCACGCCGCTACGCCTTTTTAACAACCTTTATAAGCTGGAAAAATAAAACAGGGTTAATATTTTGTTAGCCCTTTTTATTTTTATGGGGATGATAGTTTATATTACTTTAGCAAAAAAATTGACTATCCGGAATAAACCTATTTGTTTAAATACCGTCTCTTTACTCTAAAAATCAATCTTTTATGAAAAAAATCTGCAATGTTTTATTGCTAACGCTTTTTTTGGCAACCTTAGGCTTAATAAGCCACGCACAATTTATTTCGATAAAAATACAACCTTTCCCGCCTGCTTATGAAAGGCCTGCCCCTCCATCAGAACGCCATGTTTGGGTTGATGGCGATTGGGTTTGGAGCAACGGCCGTTATGTTTGGCATGCTGGATTCTGGACAATTCCGGAGCCTTACCATATTTGGGTTAAAGGATACTGGGAAACCAGGAACGACGGAAACACACAATGGATACCCGGGCATTGGGGAGTTGTAGACCAGCATATTTTTGTTAGAGAGCGGCCCAGGGATGTTATTGAAACACGCCCGGCAGCACCTTCTCCCCGCCACGTTTGGATAGATGGCGAATGGGAATGGCGAAATAATAGCTATGGCTGGAAGGCCGGCTATTGGACCTTACCTCAAGCACACCAAAGATGGATAAAAGGCTATTGGGCAAGACACCCTAACGGAACATGGTTTTGGGTTCGCGGGCATTGGGTTGAATTTTAATTAATTTGTTGAACTTTAATAAATGAAATGCCGTTCCGGAATAGTACCCGGAACGGTCTTTTTTGTGTTTGCGGCCTGCCAAATTGCACCCACTGTATTGCACTGCCGGTTAATACGGGAAATGCCGTTTTTTCCTAAAATAAATAGGGTGCCGGCTTATTCGTTTTCCAGCATCCTGTTATAAGCCATAATAAACAATGCGCCAAGGTTTTTGTAAGGGGGTACATAGTCTTCAAAAAGGTCTTTTGACAAGCTCAATTTCCCCAGGTTGTTCCACAAGGCAGGCCAGTTAAGGTCTTTGCCCTGCCTTACTGTTTCTAAAACTGCGTTAATGATCGGCTCATTAACCGACCCGCTGCCTACCTGTTTTGATGCAACAATATGTGCCGTTGGGCAACGGGTTAATACCTTATTTAAACTCTGGTAGCCGCCGCAACTGCCTAATAATATAACCTGGGCAGAAGACACCAGTTGTTTAAGCGTGGAAGGCAGGTAATAGCTGTGCCCCCTGTGTATAACAATAACAGGGTTAAGATCGTTGCTGAATAAATAATCGCCCAGGTCGTGCTGCGCTTTATCGTCCAGGCTTTTCTTTTCATCCAGGGGCTTATTAGTGTAGATCACCACATGCGTGCCATGTGTTGAGGAAACAGTTACCCATTCCGGGTTGTTGGTGATTTTCCAGTTGGAATTGCTGACGCTGCTGATGAACGAATTAAAATTAGTCTCCCCATCCTTGTCGCCATAGGTAAATTGTTGTACAATTATTTTGCCCGATGTATCCTGCAGGTTTTTATTACTAACAAAATAAACCGGCGGAATGCCCAGTAATTTTGAAACATCAACCCGGTTAGTGGTGTCCATAGACAGGAACAGGATGTTGAGGATGCCATAAATATTTTTGCCCCTTGTATTACCTGCATCTTTTGCTTTTTGCAGGTTATACTGCACTTCTGTAAGTATAAGTTTACGCAAGGCTTTATCATTTACGCTGGCAAAGGAGTTTGCAACGTCAACAGCATCTTCAAGGCTATTGGTTTTATCAAGGCCTTTTACAAAGGCCTTCATCAGCAATTCGGCATTATCTTTATCCATACGCTTTAAAAAATCATCCAGCGTATTATAATTAGCCGCCATTTTTATAAATTTCTTAAAATGGTCAAACCGCACGTTCATCAACAAACTGTCGCCCTTCTGCATTTTTTTAAAAATGCGCGGATATACGCCCTTTACATAACTGGATGTATAAATTTCTTCCTCGCAAAGCACTGCCAGGTAATACAACTCTTCAGGGCTAAGATTATCAATTATCTTAAAACGTACATTGTCGGGCGATTCATGCAGAGCGTTAATTTGGCTAACATATATATCATTAGCATTAAAAGCCAGTTTTAGGGTAAGGTCTTTCATGGCCATTGGCGTGTCTTTTTGTCTTACCCGGTCAGCGTAATCTATTTCTGTTTTTACCAATAGCTTATAATATTTAGCGCTGTCGTTAATAACAGACGCTATTTTTTCAAAGGTTGTTTTATCGTGGTACAGGTCATCAAGAAAGGGAAACAATTGCCTGCCTGTTTTCATTCGGGCCATTTGGCTTATAATTTTTACCAACGGGTCGTCGCAATGGTGAATTGAATCTGCAAGAGCGTCGTAAGCTGCGGCATTATCGTATGTTGCCTGCGGATCGCGGTGCGCCGCAATAATTATAAGGCTGTCAGTAAAAGGAAGCCCGGGGTGAGTTCTTAAAATATCATATATTTTTTCCGGGTGTACTTTTAAATATTTAAGAAGGGCAATGTTTTTAATGGCCTCTATACCGGCATTTTTGCTATACGCAAAATTGCTGATAATGATCTGTTCTATCTGGTAAGAATATTGGGTTACAATTCCCTCAATAGATTCATTGTTCAGTTCAAGAGGCAGGCATTGTGCAAACACATTCACAAGGTCGGGCAAAATGGCAACAGAATCCCTTTTGCCCCTGCAGGCGCTAACATATTCACCAAGAGCCTCATTCAATCCCCTCAAAAATTTTATTTTATTATTATTATCCATTTTTGCATTAGCTTCAATAGCTGCCTGCAGTGAATCTATTTTGCCTGTAGCAGCATAATTAAGATCGCCTGTTATGCCCGGCAACGCTAAAATATCTTTTTGGGTACGGTCTATTTGTTCATGAAAATAAGCCCTGCTTAGGGGTGTGTTATTTTTAGCAACCTGGGCGTTTACAAAGGTAGCTAAGCAAAAAAAGGCAATTACTGTATATATCTTGTTCATTCTAAATAAATATCTCTATGCGTGCAAAAATATTACCAAAACTAACAATATACCCCTTAACAATAATATAATGCTATAAGTAGCATATAACTGAATTGTAAAATTATTTTTGTGTAAATATATTGTTAATGGAAACTAAGGCACAAAAGATACTGGTTGCGGACGATGAGAACGACATATTGGAAATAATTCATTACAACCTTACAAGAGAAGGATATGATGTTTATACCGCCAAAGACGGAAACGAAGCGCTGGAAAGGGCCAGGCAAATTCACCCCGACCTGGTTATCCTTGATATTATGATGCCCTATAAAACCGGTATAGAGGTATGCAGGATATTAAGGACAAACGAAGCTTTTGATGATGTATTGATCATTTTTCTTACGGCATTAAGCGACGAAACATCGCAGGTAAAGGGGCTGGAGTCAGGCGCTGATGATTACATAAATAAGCCAATAAGCCCAAAAGTATTGGTAAGCCGTGTAAATGCGGTGTTTAGAAGATTGCATAAAGAAGCAGGGAAAACGATAGAATTGGGCAATATTGTAATTGACCCGGAGAAGTTTCTCGTGGTGATAAATGAAAAAGAAGTGATGCTGGCTAAAAAGGAATTTGAATTGTTATACCTGCTGGCCTCCAAACCGGGGCGCGTTTTTTTGCGTAACGAAATACTTAGCCAGGTTTGGGGCAATGACGTAATAGTTGGCGACAGAACCATTGACGTACATATTAGAAAAATTCGTCAAAAATTAGGTGTTGACTGCATTACTACCGTTAAAGGGGTGGGGTATAAATTTGAACTATAAGCGGGCAGCCTTACTTCCCCTATCATACGCCTTGGGTTTTTCTGAAACAGGTATTTACTGCTGCAGGTACAAAGCCCTAACAAAAAACTAATGTATTTTTGCCAGTGATCTTATAAGTTGCATAAAGGATGTTTAAAATAAAGAACTTTTCACCAAACCAGCTCTCCGCTTTAACTGCCCTGATATTGTCACTGCCCATAGCAACGGGTTATTATTTATTGCAAAACAATTGGGCAATGTCCTTAATGGTATTGGCTATTTTTTTTATTGGCAGCTACCTGCTTGTCCGCTATGTACTTGAATCGTTCATCAACCGTAAAATAAAGCTTATTTATAAGTTTATTTACCAAACGAAGGCGAGTAAAAGAGAAGAGATGTATTACAAATATATCCTTCCGCAAAAAAGCATTGACGAGGTAAAGGATGATGTGGAAAAATGGGCAAAGCAGCGAACGGAAGAAATTGAGATGCTGGAAAGTAACGAGGCCTACAGGAAGCAATTTTTACAAAACCTGAGCCACGAATTTAAGACTCCCATTTTTGCCATACAAGGCTATGTTGACACTTTGCTTAACGGCGCAATTGACGATGAAGCAGTAAATAAAAAGTTCCTGGAAAATGCCGCCAAAAATGTTGAAAGGATGGTAAACCTGGTGAACGACCTGGATGCTATAACTAAACTTGAAAGCGGGGAACAGCCTTTATATAAACAGAACTTTGTAATACAGGACCTGATAAAAGAAGTTTTTGAAACATTGTCAATAAAAACAGCACAGCGTAATATTAAAAGCAGTATTAAAAAAGGCTGTGAACAGCCTATAACTGTATTTGCCGATAAAGAAAAAATACTGCAGGTATTAATGAACCTTGTGGAAAATGCCACCAAGTATGGCAAACAGGACGGGCATATTACCGCCAGCGTGTATAAAACCGACGAAAACCATGTATTGATAGAAATAAGCGACGACGGCATCGGCATTGCCGAAGAACACTTGGGCCGCATATTTGAACGTTTTTACCGCACTGACAGCGGAAGAAGCCGCAATGTAGGCGGCACCGGTTTAGGCCTTGCCATCTGCAAACATATAATTGAAGCCCACGGGCAAAGCATACACGTACGCAGCAAACTTGATGTAGGCACAACCATTGGGTTTACACTGGCAGCGAGAAAGGATTAAGCCCCCATCTCCTAAAGGGGGGTTATACACCTATCTTCTTATCTACGAATACGAATCAATA
>Ga0206915_1181_pt1 | contig 11170 bp, 5 predicted proteins | sample Alteio_BWOrgHeat_70_FD_152945 | JGI IMG/M metagenome (GOLD analysis project Ga0206915, IMG submission 152945) | Enriched cells from forest soil in Barre Woods Harvard Forest LTER site, Petersham, Massachusetts, United States -... | ecosystem: Environmental > Terrestrial > Soil > Temperate forest > O...
TGGGTACGCAAAACGGTGTTGTGCGTTACGATGGCTATAATTATAAAGTTTATCAGCTTGGTTCGCCCAAACTCAATAAGCTGGCGCTCACCAGTATAAACTCTATTTTTGAAGATGCTGAAAAACGGTTGTGGATCTCCACTTTTCAAAACGGCATTTTTATGTATGATCGTTATGCCGATACATTCAGGCAATATCCTTTTCCCGGGAAGGATGTACAGTCTTTAAATTTTATTGCGGAAGATCATCATCAAAATTTGTGGTGCCGCACGCAAAACAACGGCACAAACACCATTCTGAAATTTGAAACGACGACCGGCAAATGGGAGCTTTTCGGAATAAATGTTAAAGGCGTAAATCACATCGGTTCAAAATTATGTTACCCACCCTGCCTCACTGCCGACGGCGCGGTATGGCTGCCTTCGGGCAACGGTTTGTACAAGTATAACGGAGCAGGTAAAGGCGTCACCGGATTTTTCACCACAACCGATACTGCACAAACTATAGCCTTCAGTCCTGTATACGAAGCGCCCTCGCAGCCGGGTATATTGTGGATGAATGCCTTTCACGGCAATAACGAGCGTTTAAGAGTAGCCCGTTACGATTACCGGCTAAACACTATCAGCTATTATTTACCGGGTAAATTGGCCGGCGAGCCTGCCAGCGCCAATATTTTCACCATTTATGAAGATAAAAAGAAAGGATTGTGGTTCAGCACCGATTCGGGTTTATCAAAATTGGACAGGCCAACCGACCACTTTACAAACTACCCGAAAAGAGACACAGGCAAAAATACTTTTTCCAATTTTTTGGAAACCCAAAAAGGAAATTTTTGGCTTAGCTCGACACAGGGCCTGGCGTATTTCAACACCTATTCGGGCAAGTTCCGGCTGTATAACGGCGCGGACGCCCCGCCCCAGATCAATGATAAAATACTGGATAATACCGGGCAGTTATGGGTTGGGAGCAGTGCCGGGGGATATAAAACAAACTACCTGAGAAGCGCCTTTCATGTTTTTAAAAGCGTTCCCGGCAAAACCGACAGCTATCCCGGCGACTTACACATTATTGAAGAAGCTGACAGCAGTAGCTACTACACGGTCTCGGGCGGCTCAATTTATAAATGGACACCTGCCACCGGCCAGTTTAAGCTTCTGCTAAAGACAAACCATACCGACTTTAACGACGTCTGCCGGGGCGACAACGAGCTGATTTATGTTGCAACCGATAGCGGGCTAAAGGTTTACAGCCTGCGTACGAAAAAAGAAGTTGCGTTAGGTAGCGTGCTGGACGATGTAAAGGCTGTTGAAAATATTTCGTTACGCAGTTTCTGCCGCGACCAAAGCGGCCTCATCTGGATGTCACCGTTTAACCATGGGATATATGCGTTCGATCCCAAAACAAAAAAAATCATCCAATACCCTTTCAAAAAAGGCAACAATTTAGGCGACGACAATAATGACGGGCGGCTTGACGATGGGGTGGTCATATCGATGTATGTAGACAGGCATAACACCCTTTGGGTTGGCACCAATAACGGCGGCCTTAACCGCTTTGACAGGGCTACCGGTAAATTTTACTCCTACCACACCAAAAAAAACCAGGCTATGTTTTGCGTAACAAACATATATCAGGACGATAGCAGCAGGTTGTGGGTAGGTACTTACTTAAATGGGCTGTTTGAAATGGATGCTAAAAGCGGTAATATACTACGTAACCTTAACGAACGCTCGGGCTTGCTGCACAACGAAGTGTTTAGTATTAGCGGAGACTCTGCCGGCCACCTGATATTAATTAATCAGCGGGGGATTACGCGATACGCGCCCGCCACAGGGCAAATCCAAAACTTTAAGATAGAGACATTATTCCCGGGAAATGATATGGGCGCCGATGGCATAGCTATGCAGCGCGCGCACAATGGGCCAATTGCATTTGCTTTAAATGATGGCCTGGTACAGTTTGACCCCTCGGCGCTTGCCCCTAATGCTACGCCGCCCATCGTTCATATCGAAAATATAAGCATCAGCGACCCGCTGCGCAACGATTCAGCAAAAAGTATAATACCGTTTGGCATAAAAACACTGGAACTCCCCTATTATCAAAACCGCATTAAATTTGATTACATCGCATTACATTTTGACGACCCTTCGCAAAATAAATATGCTTACCGACTTGACGGATATGATAAAAGCTGGACCGACGCCGGTACACTGCGCAGCGTTACTTATACCAACCTCTCGCCGGGCACTTACACCTTTCATGTTAAAGCCGCCAACAGCGACGGCGTGTGGAATAATGTGGGCGACAGTATTGTTATTGTTATTAATACCCCGCTTTGGACGCGCTGGTGGGCCTGGATTATCTACCTGATTTTGTTTGCCGCCGCGGTATACGGTTTTGTAAACTACCGTTCACGCGCGTTAAAACGCGAAAACCAGGTACTGGAGGAAAAAATAAACGACCGTACACACCAGTTAAGCGATGCCAATAGGGAACTTAGCCAGCAGCGCGAGGAGATCATCACCCAGCGCGACCAACTTGCCGAAACTGTAACGGAGTTGAAAGCCACCCAAACCCAACTCATTCAGTCTGAAAAAATGGCCTCGCTGGGTGAGTTGACCGCAGGCATAGCCCATGAAATTCAAAACCCGTTGAACTTTGTGAACAATTTTTCGGAAGTGAATGCAGAACTGATTGACGAGATGCAACTGGAAATTGCAAAGGGCGACCTGGAAGAAATAAAAGCAATTGCATTGGATATCCAGGAAAACGAAAAGAGGATAAATCTGCATGGCAAACGTGCGGATAGCATCGTAAAAGGCATGCTGGAACATTCCCGCAGCAACACCGGGCAAAAAGAACCAACCGATTTGAACGCTGTGGCGGATGAGTTTCTACGCCTCTCCTACCACGGCATGCGGGCTAAAGACAAAACCTTCAACGCCGAATTGATCACCCGTTTTGATCCAGCCCTGCCGAAAATAAACGCGGTACAACAGGATGTGGGCCGGGTTCTGCTAAATCTATTTAATAATGCTTTTTATGCGGTCGGCCAAAAGAAGAAGAAAACGGCGGGCACAGGGTACACCCCCGAAGTATCGGTTAGCACTTCTTTTGACCACGCCCAGGTGACGATATGCGTAAAAGACAACGGCACGGGCATGCCGGAACATGTGAAAGATAAAATTATGCAGCCGTTTTTTACAACTAAACCTACTGGTGAGGGCACCGGGTTGGGCTTATCTTTAACATATGATATGGTGGTGAAAGGGCATCGGGGAAGTATACATGTTAATAGCGTTGAAGGGGAAGGCTCGGAATTCACGATATTATTGCCAGTTGAGTAATAAAATAAAAAGAATTGGCATAGATGCGGGCCAGACAATAAAATTCCTGGTTGCGGCATTTACATTTTTTTACGCTGAATACTTATTATGATCATAAATAAAAGCGCGTTTATATTAGCCATCATCGGATTTGCATTTACATCGTGTGTCGGGGGATCCGGCAACGATGCTCCGCCCGTTCCTGTGGACCAAACGGCGCCCATGGTGCAGCCGTTAACATTAAATAAACCTACCAAGCTCGCCTGGACGACCGTTAAGGCGGTAGCTATAAAACCATCAGTAACCAGGCTGGATTGGCAAAAGTTGCCCGAACAGCCATTCGATACGACGGGATTCAGGCCCTTTAAATATCCTGTGCAGGAAACCAAATTCGATTACGGCGCGCTGCCGGAGAAAAGCCTTGACATAAATAAGCTACCATCGCGTAAATTAAAATTTAAAAGCTATGTGCTGCCGCCGCCTACATTGGTAAAAGGGGCAAAGCCTGAGCTGAAAAACGGCAATTTATATCTTTTAGGTGTTAGCGGCGATGAATCTGTATCGGGTACCGAGGTAACGCGTTTGCTTCGCGACAAAGACGGCTTTTTGTGGATGGCTTGCATCTATGGCCTTTACCGTTTTGACGGCGAGAACCTGCTGGCTTTTTTATCCTTCCCGGATGAAACAAACGATTACGGTATGGTACAGGACAGTCTGGGTAATATCTGGATGCCGAATCAGGGCAGCCCGCTGATGGTATTGGATCCTAAAGCCGGGGTTTTAAAAAAAGCCGCCCCTAACCAAAACCTGGATAACCTGACCCATTTGATGGTCGATAGCCGGCAGCGGATCTGGACAACCGGCCAAAGTGGTGAAGTGAACCTTATCGATCCCAAAACGCAAACGGTTAAAACACTTACCGTCAAAAATGGGCTGTTCACTTCCAATCGTACAGCGGGGATAGGCCAGGACAAAAGCGGAAAGATATGGGTGAGTACCGGCGGCGGCGGTATGAACATACTCGACCCGGCAAATAAAACCATAAAACATCTTGACCAGGCCCATGGCTTACTATCCGACAGGTTGAACAATATCCTTTTTGATAGGAGCGGGCGCTTATGGGTGGGAATGTACGGGGGTGCGGTACAGGTGATCGACCCTCAAAATAAAACCATCCAAACCATTCGCGAATTACAATCGAATGCGCAGGGCGTGTTTGTCGCCTGCTTGTCGCAGGATGACGCGGGAAGGGTTTGGATCGGTACAACCGCCAATGGCGCAACGACCATCGACCTGGAAAAACGCCTGGTTATGCACCTTACTAAAAATGACGGGCTGGCGGCGAACGGCGTGCTTGATATCCGGCAGGACGATAAAGGCCAGGTGTGGATAGCTACCGGTTTGGGCTTAAATATGATAGCCGCAACAAAGGGCTTTCTGGTGCATACCGGCGGTGCTTATGTAAGCAATTTAATGGAGGACGGCCGGGGTTTGATATGGAAGGAGACAAACGGAAATGGTATAGACATACTTGACCGGAAAAAGCTGACCAGCCGGCATTTGGGTACTAAAGAAGGACTGCTGAGCGATACCGTATATTTTGTTGAACAAACCAACCAGGGCATCTTTATCTCTACCAGCAAGAGTTTGGAAATTGTGGATACGATCAAAAAAACCATTACCCATTTCAGCAGCAATTACAGCAATATTTTATTCGACAAAACCGGCCGCATATGGTACCTGGATGAAAATCAAACCGGGATAAATTTATACGACCCAAAAAACCAAACGATCAAACATTTCAGCAAAGACGTACTGCAACTCGATAACGCTACCATTTACTTTATGTGCCTGGACGCGCGTGGTCGTATTTGGCTGAGTAATAGCTTTGGAGAAGTGGCGGTTATTGATCCGGATGCCGGCGCCATCCAGTTCCTGGCAAACATAAAACGCGGCCGGAAGAATAGTTCGGCGTTCTTTTTCCGCGACGATAAAAGTAATATATGGATAGGCACGGACAAAGGAATTTATATCGCCGACCTAAAAAAACAAAACGTCGTTCATTTTTCCACCGCGCAGGGTCTTATCAATAATAAAGTGTTATCTATCCGGCAATACAAGGGGAATATTTATGCCGGCACCAGCCTGGGCGTAAGTGTAATTACGCCGCCCACAGAAGGCGTCAGTGCAAAAAAAAACTGGCAGGTGGTTTCTTATTACATTCCTAAACAAAACGCTAATAGTTATAACAGCGACCTGGTGACAAAGGACGGCATTTATTGGTCGGGTGATAAAGGAGTAACTGCATTCGACCTGGCCAAAAAAGATTCATCAAAATCCCAGCCATATATTAAGGGATTGAGTTTATATGATCACCCAATGTACTTTTATGCTAAAAAGGCAACCAATTCACCTGCAACCGACACCCTGCAGACGCAAAACGGGGCGGCTTACTTGTTGAATGGTGAAACGCCGGCAAATACCAGCTACGCTTTTAAAAGTGGCTTGAGATGGGACGGCGTTACAGGGTCCAATAACCTGCCTGTAAACCTGCAGATTCCTTATAATCAAAACTTTGTTCATTTGCACTATGGCAACTTAAACCTGGTCCCGCATGACACAACGCGGTACCGGTACATGCTGGCCGGCGTTGATAAAACATGGAGCGATTTTACCACCGACACCTTATCGGCGAATTATATTAACCTGCAGCCCGGCAATTACACCTTTGAGGTGGCGAGCAGGAATGCGGATAATATTTGGGGGCAACCTGCAAAATTTAGTTTTACTATCAATCCACCGTGGTGGCAAGCCTGGTGGGCATATTTGATTTATTTATCTTTGTTAGCTGGGGGTATATGGGGTTTTGTTTATTATCGTTCACTTCAACTGGTAAAGGAAAAACGTGTACTTGAACATAAAGTACGTTTGCGCACCGAAGAAGTAATGCAGCAAAAAGAAGAGATAGAGGTGCAGCGTGATAGCCTGGAAACCCAGCGAAATGACCTTGAAAAAACATTGGTTGAATTGAAAACCACGCAAACTCAGCTCATCCAATCCGAAAAAATGGCTTCGCTGGGCGAGTTGACAGCGGGTATTGCCCACGAGATACAAAACCCGTTGAATTTTGTGAATAACTTCTCGGAGGTAAGCGTTGAATTGCTTGCAGAACTGAAGGCAGAGGCCGAAGCGGGAAATACCGAAGATGTTATGTCGATAGCAGACGACCTTGTACAAAACCTTAGAAAATACAGCACCATGGCAAACGCGCAGATGGTATTGTAAAAGGCATGCTGCAACACAGCCGTACCAGCACCGGCCAGAAAGAATTAACCAATATTAATACTTTGGCTGACGAATACTTTAAACTCTCCTACCATGGCTTAAGGGCAAAAAACAAAAGTTTTAACGCCGAAATGGTGACCCATTTTGAACCGGGGATACAGGATGTCAGCGTGATAGCGCAGGACATTGGCCGCGTTCTACTCAATTTATTTAACAATGCATTTTATGCAGTGAATCAAAAAAAGAAAACCGCCGGCGCAGACTATAAACCTGAAGTATCGGTAAGTACGTCCGCTGAAAACGGGCACCTAGTTATAAAAGTAAAAGATAACGGCGTGGGTATGCCGGAACAGGTGAAAGAAAAGATCATGCAGCCTTTTTTTACCACTAAACCTACCGGCGAGGGCACCGGATTGGGTTTATCGCTAAGTTATGATATGGTGGTGAAGGGGCATGGGGGAAGTATTAACGTTAACAGCATTGAGGGCGAAGGATCGGAGTTTATAATATCGCTTCCCATCAGCTAAACCCCAATAAATAAAAGGCTCAATTGCTACGTTTGTTATATTTGCAACTGCAACCGGTAAAAAACTGATGTCCAAACTCGCCAAACTTGTTTATAATAAAGCTTTTGTATTTACTTTATATTTTGGCCTGAGTTTATTTGCGGTGGTGAAAAGTGTTGTCACCAAACACATACACGATAACTATTTTGTGTATAAATACGGTTTCCTGAATTTAATCCATCAGCAAACGCCGTTCGGCCCGGTGCGCGGGCCGGGGCACGATCTTTTTCACTATGGCCCGGTATTCGCTTTTTTAATGGCGCCCTTTGCGCTTTTGCCTGATGGTTTGGGTGTTATCCTTTGGGTGATGTTTAATGCGTGGGCTTTATACATAGCCATAAAACTACTGCCCTTAAAGGATCAATATTACCTGCCTGTATTGCTGATCTGTGCGCACGAACTGATGACCTCTACAGCTAATGTCGAGATCAACCCGCTGATTGGTGCACTTATCATTTTAAGTTTTGTATTTATCAGGGATAAAAAGGATTTCTGGGCGGCGCTGATGATCTGTATCGGCATGTTCATTAAGCTTTACGGTATTGTTGGCCTGGCGTTCTTTTTCTTTTCAGACAACAAAATCAAATTTATATTGAGCATGCTTTTTTGGTCGGTAATATTGTTTGCATTGCCGATGATCATCACCTCCCCTGCGTATATCATCCAGACCTATCACGAATGGTATAGCGATATTCTGCAAAAGAATTTAAATAACATCGGCCCCAGCCTGCAGGACATCTCGGTGATGGGGCTCATCCGCAATATTTTTAATTACAGGGCCTTGTCGAATCTTACCGTTATTGTGCCCGGTATATTGTTTTTTGGCTTGTGGTATTTAAGGATAAAGTGTTACAAAATTATCCCTTACCAGTTATTACTGTTGGCGTCAACACTGATATTTGTGATCATTTTCAGCAGTTCGTCCGAGTCTCCTACCTATATCATTGCCTTTGCTGGGGTCGGTATTTGGTTTATGAACCTCGGCAGGCCGGTTACCGCTCTTGAAATAACTTTATTTGTTTTTGCACTGATCCTCACCAGCCTTTCGCCATCCGACCTGTTTCCGCGGAATATCCGGATAAATTATGTAATCCCTTATAAATTAAAAGCTTTACCCTGTGTGCTGATCTGGCTGAAAATAGTTTTTGAAACGGTTACCCGAAAGTTCGATAGCGTATTGGAGCCGGCTTAAAGTATCTTTTTTGTATGATAACCGTATGCCATTAAGTAAGCAACCCCACTAAAGCCAAAGGCCTCGAACACGCTGGCAATCTCGTTTCCCTCAAGACTGTGCGGATCGGCTACAGCCCTCGGGATATGCAATAAAATAAACCAGAGAAATATCATCGCGGCAAGCAACAAAGCACTTAGTTTTAACTGTATCTTCAATATGATGGTAATACCCGCCCCTATAAGGGCGACGCCGGCAAAGTAGGTCCAAAAAATATGACCGGGGATCCAATTGGGTACAAGCATGGCCACCCACTGGGTATATAAAAAATGGTCGATGCCAAACAAGATGAGCATTACCGAAAAAAAAACCTTGCCATAAGGAATCATTGTTTCCAGCCCATTTATAAAACCGGAACTGATTTGGTTCGATACGGGATACGAGCCCGCGACCACAAATCCACTCCCCGCTAGTGCAAGCTCCTTCAGCGCACTTGTCCACGAGCCAAGCTGGTTATGCTGAGGGTCAACAAAAAGCTCATAGGGGATTTGACAGGCAACAAACAACAAAAGAAATAACCCGCCAAAAAGCAGTGACGCCAACCTTGCTTTTCGATCCAGAATTATAGCTATTGCACCTAAAATTAAAAGGCAGCTTATACTATAAACAAAAATAGCATGGCCGGGAAATGACAATGTCCAGGGCGGTAATACTACCGGGCGAAAATCTGCGTATACAATTTGCAGAGCGGCCAGCCCCGCTATCATTATGCCGAAAGAAATGCGGGCTGCTTTGATCAATACTTCCATTTTTTAGGGTTTTGGTGAACACCAAATTACGGAAGTAAAAAAATAGAAGGCAATTCATCACTTGTACATGTTGGTACAAGTTGATACAAGAACTACGCCGGTAATTTTACCGCGCGATTAAACCAGCCTGCAAATACCAATCAGGCTTGCCACTGAACAAACTATGTCTCCCCTTTAGGGGCCGGGGGCTTATATCTCTCTTCCCGGATCCCAGTTTTCAAGGTAATCGGCTACCCGCCTTACAAATGAGCCGCCAAGCGCGCCGTCCACAACACGGTGGTCATACGATAGCGAAAGGAACATCATATGCCTGATCCCGATCATATCACCCTGTAAGGTTTCAATTACAGCTGGCTTTTTCTTTATGGCGCCTACTGCAAGTATAGCTACCTGCGGCTGGTTGATTATAGGTGTACCCATTACGTTGCCAAATGAGCCTACGTTAGTTATGGTAAAAGTACCGCCCTGCACATCATCGGGTTTCAATTTTCCGGTGCGCGCACGGTTTGCAAGGTCATTTACCGATTTGGTTATGCCAATAAGGCTCAGTTCGTCGGCTCGTTTTATTACCGGCACTATAAGATTGCCGCTCGGTAAGGCGGTTGCCATACTGATATTAATATCTTTCTTTTTGATGATCTGTGTGCCGTTTACCTGCACATTGATCATTGGCATATCTTTTATCGCCCTAACAACTGCCTCGATAAATATTGGCGTAAAGGTTATCTTCTCTCCTTCGCGTTTTTCAAAAGCGTTTTTTATTTTCTCGCGCCATAAAACCAGGTTGGTTACGTCGGCTTCAACAAACGAGGTTACATGCGGCGAGGTATGCTTGCTCATCACCATATGGTCGGCAATCAAGCGGCGCATTCTGTCCATCTCAATAATTTCGTCCGTTCCGGACATTGATGAACTAGCTTTCGCGGTGCTTTCAGTCGCGGGCTGGAATATCGGCTCAGCTTTTGGTGATTCAAAAACCGGTTCCGGGGCTTCAGGAACTGGTGTTGGCTCTGGTTTTGGTGTTTCAATAGGTGGCGGCGGCTCTTGAGATTCAATAACCGGGGCAACATCGGGCACTTCTAAAACTGGTTCCGGTATTGGTGTTTCTGCAACCGGTTCGGTGTAAGGCGTTTCCTCTTCAATGGCATTGTCAGCCGTTTCATTGACCGTAGGCGAAGTTATGGTGTACCTGTTTTGCAGGTAATTTAACAGATCATCCTTGGTTAAACGGCCATCGGCGCCTGTGCCGGGTATCTTTTCCAATTCAGCATTACTCACCCCTTCCTGGGCAGCTATATTTTTTACCAATGGCGAGTAAAAGCGGTCGCTTTTAACATCTTCATCAGCTTTTGGCTGTTCTTTTTGTTCAAGCTGTTCAGTATACGGAACGGGCGGTGTAAATTCTTCGCGCTGTTCTTCAAATATGGGTTGTTTCGGCTCTTCGGCTTGTTTTACTTCAGGTTCCGGAGCGTGGGGTACATAGGTATGTACCTCGGCAACGGGTGGCTCTATTTCTTCCGTACGAACCTGTTGATGAACAGGCGGGGCAGGTGCAGCTATCGGTGGTTCGTAAACCGGTGGTGTATGAACGGCCTCAACAACAGGCGCACTTGCCGGAACATGCTCTGGAACAACTTGTTCTGGTTCAGCGGTTTCGATGATCGCAATCACTGCGCCTACCTGCACAACATCATTGTCTTTATAAAAGCATTCAAGCAGTTTTCCGCTTACCGGCGATGGAACATCAGAATCAACCTTATCAGTAGCGATCTCCATTACTGTTTCGTCCTCTTCAACATGATCCCCCGGTTTTTTGGTCCATCTGATCACAGTTGCTTCTGCAACGCTTTCCCCCATTTTGGGCAGTAATAGTTTATATTTGGCCATAGACAATAATTATCGTAGAGCCCAAAATTAGCTGATTTTATCCTAATTTTCCACTATCGTGGAGTAAAGTATTCAACATATTTAAAGCCGCAATCGCGCTTCTTTCAATGTTTTGCTGGCGTTTGT
>Ga0206915_1182_pt1 | contig 11152 bp, 14 predicted proteins | sample Alteio_BWOrgHeat_70_FD_152945 | JGI IMG/M metagenome (GOLD analysis project Ga0206915, IMG submission 152945) | Enriched cells from forest soil in Barre Woods Harvard Forest LTER site, Petersham, Massachusetts, United States -... | ecosystem: Environmental > Terrestrial > Soil > Temperate forest >...
CCTCCAGTCGCACAATTTTACCGCTGACCTTACCGGGCTTTTATTAATCGGGTCATTATTGCTTCTCGCCTTTTCGAAAGAGAAATATGAAGATGAAAGGATATTAAAGATAAGATTAGAATCGCTGGTTTGGGCAGTGTATGTAAATTCTGTATTACTTATGCTGGCGATCATATTTTTTTATGATATGCTGTTTTTGAATGTTATGGTTTATAATATCTGCACTACGCTAATATTGTTTATTGCGCGGTTTAACCTGGTAATGTTTTTTGACAGAAGAAACGCTAAAATGGAGAACCTATGACAAACACTATCCGCATAGAGCGCGCCATCCTGAATATTACACAAGCTGAGCTCGCAGAAAAGGTAAATGTATCAAGGCAAACTATCAATGCGATGGAGAGCAATAAGTATGTTCCGTCCACTACATTGGCGTTAAAGATCGCAAGGGTTTTTCAGAAAAGGATAGAGGATATTTTTACGCTTGAAGATACAGATTGATATTCTTTTAATCATTCAAAAATAAAAGCGCAGAACAATTTTTTTATTAAAGCCTTATAGCCTCAAACTCAATTTGCAGTTGCATAAAAAGCACAAATTTTAAACATTTTAAATTTAAAAAAAATGAAAAAGAAGCATTTTCTTAAGGGCAATGTTTTGCCCTGTATTGCGGTGATGATAATTGCAATCGGCATTACCGCGCTGTCCTGCAAAAAGGAGGCTGCACAACAACAGCCCGTAAAAAATAATTTGGCAAGCATCGCGGGTTTATTGGATGGTAAATTAAATTCTGGTACACTGGCCTGTACAGATACGAAGGATGAATTGTATTTGAATTTTAATAACGAAAAACAAATACTGTTTATTGACAAGCTGCCGGGCTTTAAAACAACGCTTTGCGGCAACCTGTCAAAAACAGAGGTACTAAGCTCAAAGTATGGGTTTGTTATTAAGGATGAAGCCACTAATAAAATATGGCTGCTGGCTAATAATGATAAAGAGAGCCTGGGAAAATTTGAACAGGTAAAACAATATTTGACAGGCGATTTTGAGCAGTCAAATATATTTGGATTTACGATTGTTAATGCCCCTAATTCTTAATATCGGCAACATTATAAATTGCAACGAGTGTCCCTGACCGCTGAAAAGCGCTTGGGGATTTTGTAGTAACTGTAATAAACAGCGGTTTCTTCATATTAAAAACAAGACAAGTTTTTGTACCGGCTTAATATTCTATTACATATCATTAATAATATACCGTCCTCATGCCCAAACTATATTATTTTAGCAGACTAATGCTAAGTTTTTATGAGACAGAAAATGTTGCACCTGTTTGCTGGTGCTATCTTACTGCTTGCTGGTACTATCGCCAAAGCGCAGACCGCGTTTGTTAAACAAGTTCAGCTAAAGTCATTTACTCTGCAATCTTCCGCAGTTGTAAGGGAGGACGGGATGGCAATTTCATCTCCGCAATATCAACCAGATAATTACTGGTTCCCGGTGCAGGTTCCGTCAACCGTTTTAACAGGCCTTGTAGCAAACCATGTATATGCCGACCCTTATATTGGCATGAACAATATGCTTATACCGGATGCGTCGGATTCCTTCAATCACCAATACCATTTAGAGCAATATAGTTTTCTGCCTAATGAGCCCAACCCCTGGAAAAAACCTTACTGGTACAGAACAAATTTCGATGTTCCTGCAACAGATAAAGGCAAACATATTCAGCTAATATTCAAAGGCATTAACTACCGCGCAGATGTTTGGGTTAACGGTAAACAAATTGCCGATTCATCCCAAATGGCGGGTATGTTTGCTGAATACAGCTTTGATATAAGTAAGCTTGTAAAAGCAGGAGGGGGGAATGCTGTTGATGTAAAAATTTACCCTTTAGATTATCCGGGCCTGCCTGCCCACCCTCAACTGGATGCCTTAGGCGATTTTTATGCTAATGGAGGCCCTACGGGTGATATCGGCAAAAACGTTACCATGCTTTGCTCTGTTGGCTGGGACTGGATGCCCGAAGTGCATGACCGCAACATGGGTATATGGCAACCGGTATATTTGCGCACCAGCGGGCAGGTTACTATACAATACGCGCATATTATTACCGACTTGCCAAACCTGCCAGATACCAGCACGGCAAAACTTTCGTTGCAACTATCATTAAACAATTTTAGCATTGCAACACAAAACGGTAAGCTTAAGATAAGCATTACGCCGGAAAATTTTACAGGCGTTGGTTTTTCGTTTGATAAGGATATTAGTGTTGGAGCAAATGCCACCAAACAAGTGAGTTTATCACCGGATGAGGTACAGCAACTCATTATGCATCAACCACACCTTTGGTGGCCAAATGGTTATGGCAACCCTGACCTGTACCGAATAAGGTTGCAGTATATAAATGGCGCAGAAATTTCTGATGACACATCCTTTCTCTTTGGGATACGCACTGTAAGCTCAAAAGCAACAACAGTAAACGGGTGGGTAAGGCGCGACTTTTATGTGAATGGGAAACGTGTACACCTTGTTGGCGGCGCCTGGGTACCTGACATGATGCTTAACCGCGATTCGCTGCGGTATGATTATGAATTACGCTTGTGCAGGAACGGCAATGTAAACCTGGTGCGTATTTGGGGTGGGGGCATAGCTGAACCTGATATTTTCTTTGAATTGGCAGACCGTTATGGTTTGATGGTGTGGCAGGACTTTTGGATAACAGGTGATACCCACGGCGAATTTAAGGGTTCAGCAGACTATCCTTACCAGGGCAATGTTTATGTGCGAAATATTCTAAGCACTATTTTGCGCATACGCAACCATGCAAGCCTGCTTGTATGGACGGGTGGCAACGAAGGCCATGCAAGAAAAGAATTGTATGATGCCATGCGTGATAATGTAGCAGCTCTTGACGGTACGAGGCCTTTTATACCAAGCTCTTCAGGATTTGCCAAACAACCGCCGGGATGGAAAGGTTCCTGGCCGGATGACCAGCCTTCAGGCGTATATAGCGGCGGCCCATATTCCTGGCAGGATGCGGCGCAATACTATAAACTGGTAGCACGCGGCAGGGACTGGTTATTTAAAGATGAAACAGGCATACCATCGCAGCCGCCGTATTCATCTCTTACAAAAATAATCACCAACCTTGTACCCGACAGCACGTTGCCTTACCCGTTGAATAATACCTGGGGCTATCATGATGCCTGCAGTGGTAACGGCAAATATGATCTTTACTATAAAGCGATGGCCAGCCGTTACGGGCCCCCTGCAAGCATGAAGGAGTTTAGCGATAAAATGCAGTTGATAAATGCGGATGGATATCGTGGCATTTTTGAAGCTGCGGGCCATAAGCTGAATGAAACAGGCGGTGTAATGTTATGGAAACTAAATGCCGCTTTCCCGAGTGTGATGTGGCAGGTATATGATTGGTATCTTGAACCCAATGCAGGCTATTATTTCATGCAAAGGGCCTGCGAGCCGGTGCATGTACAGTTAAACCTTGATGATTCTTTTGTGGCGGTAATAAACCGTACTTTTCAGCCGAAAAATAATTTGACCGTACATGCCGAAGTGCTGGACCTAAAAGGCACGGTACTTTACCAGCAGGATGGTAAGCTAAGCTTAGGCGTAAGAGATGTAAAAGAAGTAATGTCGCTTTCGTCAGTAATTGCAAAAACACGGGGTGTTGTTTTTGTTGTGCTGAGTGTAAAGGATGCAAATGGTAAAAGTGTTTCCCGTAATGTATATTGGATGGAGCCTAAACACGATTTCACTTCATTGATGGCTATGCAACCGGCGGTGGTAAAAGTTAAGGTTATCAGCTCTTCGAAAGGAAGATCCGACGAAACATATACACTACAGTTTTCCAATACATCAAACCAACTGGCCTTCTTTATAAACCCACAGCTGGTGGTAAATGATGACGAAATAATGCCAAGTTTTTGGAGTGACAATTATTTTTCTTTATCAGCAAATGAAAGTGCCACGGTAACAGTAAGCTGTCCGCTTGCAAAGCTTAATGGCATGCAGCCACAACTGTCGGTTGAAGGTTGGAATGAGGAGAAACAAACGATTTCCCTGGCAAAATAAGAATTGCAAAGCGTGCTGGTGATTGTTCCCGTTAAACCGGTGAGCATGGAGGAAATGGGGACTAAAAAAAATTGGATAAAAGTTTTTTTAATCAAAGAAAAAGTATAAATTTGTACTTAGTAATGTATAATTTTATACTATGAGCAAAATAAAAAAAGAATTTCCAACGAATATACCTGGCAAAAAAGCAAATAACAAAGCGCTTTTGGCAGATGCAAAAAGCAAAACATACCAAATTAACGAACCAACAAGCCAGCACCTGCTTAATGATAACGAGGTTGCGTATGTGACAACCGTTAAAGGAACTTATTATAACGCTATAGCGCAAAATTTGGCAAGCGGGGTTCAGGCCTTTAAAGATCTGTTTCAAAAGCCCGCAAGGCAGCAAACTGGTATTACTGCATATGATAAAATTGAAATGATAAATAAAGGTGTTTCAAAAAAAGATCTTGAATTTTTAAAACAAAAAAGCGGCCTCGATTATGATCAATTGTCCGAAGTGCTTTCTGTGGCCAGGGCTACTCTTATAAATAAAAAGGGCGCCGATAAATTTAACCCTACACTCAGCGAAAAAATTGTTAGCCTTGCTGATATTTATTCGTACGGGTATGAGGTTTTTGAAGATGAAGCCCGGTTTAACCGCTGGGTGTTTAAGCCTAATCAATCTCTTGGGGGCAAAGCGCCTTATCATTTTTTAGATAACCAGTACGGCAGGGAAGAAATTAAAAACTTAATTGGCAAAATAGATTACGGCGTATATGCGTAAATTGGGCTATAATGATCGTTTACAGGATAGGAAGAACAAAACATGCCGATGATTTAAGCGGTGAGGGCGCCAGGCTTAACGGCGGCCGGTGGAACCACAAATTAACGCCTTGTTTATATACATCGGAGAGCAGGGCGCTTGCTTTGCTTGAATACACGGTTAATGTTAATATTGATGAAATACCCCGCGCTTTAAGTTTTACCATTATGGAAATACCCGGTGATCATATTTTGGCATTGGCGATTGCCGATCTGCCGGGCAACTGGATGGCAGCCCCTGCGCCTGCTTCAACCAAAGATTTTGGTACCATTTTACTGAAAAATGCGGAACATGCTGTTATAAAAATACCTTCTGCTGTAATACCCGATGAGTATAATTACCTGTTAAACCCGCTGCATAAAAACATTGCGAAATGCAAAATTTTAGATGTGCGCGATTTTGTGTATGATGTAAGAATAAAATTCAAGTAGCGATTTTTGTTAAGCTAATAAGATGGACTTAAAATTAATTGTGTTAAGAACGGGAGATGTAACAAAGCTCATGGAATTTTATTCGATGCTGGGATTGAAATTCGAGTACCACAAACATGGCGACTCTCCATATCACTATTCCGCAAAAATCGATAAAACAACCTTAGAAATATATCCACTCGCAAAAGGCCAGCCTTCTGCTGATAAACATCTTCGCCTTGGTTTTTCCGTTGATCATTTTGAACAGATTGAGAAATTGTTAGAGGGTTCAATTAATTCAGGGGCGCTGCAAACCGAGTGGGGCCATATGCTGATTGCCAGAGACCCCGATGGGCGTAAGATTGAAATTTATAAGGATGCAGAACATTAAATTTATCTCGCCAGCGAATCCTCATACTGTTGCTCCCTTAAAGAAAGAATATATTCTGCCATTTTTGTGGCGGCCTGAAATGATATATTAGGGTGCGGTACCATTGCTTTTGAGTTTCCCCAAATTCCTTTACTGCCTGATACAATGCTGCGTGCAAGGTTTTCCGCGGTGCCTGTGCCGTTTGGATACTTTTTTGCAATATCAATAAAGGCGGGGCCAACATTTGTTTTGTTAATGCTGTGGCATGTAAAACAATCGCCTGCGGCTATTAACCGTTCGCCATCATTGGCTGAATCGGTAGCGCTGCCACCTTTGTTAATAATGGGATTATTGGCAACACTGTCTGCGGATGGTTTTTTTTGATTGCACGCTAATATTCCCAATGCTATTGAAACATATACAATAAACTTTTTCATACAAAAGTTTAAAACTTTAAAACGTTGGTATGAAAAAGCGGTACATAAATCGTTCCAGTTTAATGCAAGCTCTTGCTTAGTGGTTTTACTGTGGTTAGCCCTTTCATGCTCTGTTAATTTATCAATCTTCACTAACTTCCGGCTCACGACCTCCATTTTATATCTGCTGCGAGGCTTTCCCTAACACGAAAAGCGGTGATCTTTTTTATCAGATCCAGCGGCAGCGGCTTATCCAGCGGAAACTGTATTGACCCTTCTGCTGTTTTAAATTTTGTGAGGCTCTTTTCAAAAGCCTTCACTGCTGAGGGCGTTGGATAAAAACCTATATGATGTTTAAATACGGCAAATGTTACCAGTATTCTTTTGTAAGAAAAGGCGGGCATATTCCATTTAAGGCCTTCTGAGGCGCCGGGCGCAGCTTCACGAATGCATGCAAGCATTTGTTTCAATTTCTCCTGTGCCTCCTCAGAAGCAGCTTTAATATATTCGTCAATATTTGCAGGCCTTTTTGAGATCATGGAATTTTATTTCTGCTCTATACAAATATTTGTGAGCCGTCGATTAACAAAGTTAAGAAAGAAATGTTTTTGGGTGGCCTTTCACATTTTGCCTGTTCTTCTGAACAGCCTGCATTCACCCCACAAATATTTCTTTTGTATTTCAGCAAAAAGGCTTTGGATAGCAATATAAAATATTCCTGCTTCAATTTAATTTCATCAAGGTATTGAATTACATGGCAACAATGCCCGAAGATTCTGGCACCGGGCATGTTAAAATATCTTATCTAATTTTTAGTGCACCACAAATTGCCCCGGTTGATAGCCGCCTGCAGTTGTGCGAAAAGCAACGTTAATCCGGTTATATGCATTAATAGTTATAACTGCAATGGTAAGGTCAATTAGTTCTTCTTCAGAAAATTGCTTTCTTGCCGTGTTATAAACCTCATCGGGTACGTGGCCTTCTGAAAGTACTGTAACAGCCTCAGCCCAGCCAAGTGCGGCACGTTCACGTTCAGTATAAACAGGCGATTCACGCCATGCGTCCATCATATACAGGCGCTGCTCTGTTTCACCCGCTGCCCGCAGGTCTTTTGAATGCATATCAAGGCAAAAGGCGCATCCGTTTATCTGCGACACCCTGAAATAAATTAGGTTTAACAGTGGTTGTTCTATGGGCGATTTTGCAAGGTATGCCCCAAGCCCATACAGCGCCCGCAATGCACCGGGAGCTTTTTCAAACGCATTCATTCTCTGTTCCATTTTTTCTTAATTTTAATTGTGTGAAAATATATCTTCACTATAATGCGCGGGGTTGCCGAAACCGGACATTTTTTGGGAATTTTTTTTGGGGAGAGGAAGGAATATGGCATTATTAAATTTTATGACACAAAAAAAAAGAGGAAAATAATTTCCCTCTTCTTATTTTGAATATGTGCGGCGCTTAAATTGCAAGTATTACATTAATGAAAAGGTGATAGGCAGGCTGAAATATGTTTTTACATTTTTGCCTTTAATGCGCCCCGGTGCCCATCTCGGCATTTTGTTAATAATATTTAACGCTTCTTCATCTAATCCATAACCTAATCTTTCATTTTCAAGCTGCGGGGCGTACACCTTGCCATTTTCATCTACGGCGAATTTTACTATAACAGTACCTTCAACGCCATTATCAATCGCTTCCTGCGGGTATTGAATATTATCCTGTACAAACCTGTCCAGCTCTTTTTGGCCACCGGGATATGTGGGCAAAACTTCAGTGTAGTTATAAATGCCTTTTTTATCTGCTTCCATCCTGGCGGTGAAATTTTTAGCATACACAGCAACTCTTGCAGTGCCTTTGTGGCCTTTTTTCGCAGGGTTTGGCTTAACCCTGGCAATGCTTTTTGGGGTACTTGCGGGGGCTGGATTCGTCGCGGTTGTATCCGGTTTCATATTGCCTGTGCTGCCGCCATTATTCATTGATGCAGTGTCAACATTGGTATCTGCAGCTATTGCACTCTCTTTCGAAATTGTGTCTTTATCGTTCTCATTTGATTTATTGTTATTACAGGCAAGTATTATGCATGCACCGGCTGCAGCCAGCAGGAAAGTACGGTAGTATTTCATGATCAGGTTTTTATTGTTTTACAATATACCTATATGTTGTTCAAACATAATGCCATACTGAACAGGCAATCAATTTGCCGGGTTATGTTCTTTTCTCTGGTTAACAGGTTCTGCGGAACTTTTGTAAAATAAACACTCTTAAAATGTAAGTATCGCCACAAAAATGAGGAGCAATAAAATACCAATAGCAATAAATACGCCGGTATGCTGCCCTTGTTCTCTAACTTCTTTGCGCATACTTTTTATTTCTTTACGCAATTGCCTGCGTTCGTCATGGGTGAGTTTAGATATATCCATCGCTTTAATTTCTTCCAGCCTCGATTTTATTTGCTCTATGCGTTCTGTGGTTGTTGCATCATTTTTTACATCCGTAATCTTACTTGTTGCAAAGGCAGGGTTAATAAATGAAGCAATAAATAACATTACAGTAAAGCTGATGATGTATAAGCATTTTTTCATGGTGGTTAATTTAACAGGTGACTATTGTGTATTATCCAATTATTGTTCCAGTTTCTCCGCATAGTTAATCCAGCAGATAATAATAGCTGTTAATTTCGCATAGTTTTATAATACTAAAAGCTACTGATGCGAACATATATTGTAGATGCATTTACAAAAGAACCTTTTAAAGGCAATCCTGCCGGTGTTTGTTTTCCGAAAAAGGGGTTAAGCGAAGAAAAAATGCTGAAAATAGCGCAGGAATTTGGCCTTTCTGAAACCGCTTTTGTACAGGAAACAAATAAAGCCGGCACTTACACAATAAGGTATTTTTCACCAAAAAAAGAAATTCCGTTGTGTGGCCATGCTACACTTGCATCTGCTAAGGTTATATTTAAAAATACAAGTGAAAATGAAATTCATTTTATCACTGCAACTGATGTAGATCTTTTTATTAAAAAGCGTGGTGAGGAAATAGTAATGGAATTTCCTGTGTATGATACCACTGCCGCAACAGCGCTGCCCGCAATGCTGCACGCTTTGGGATTAACTGAAGTAACCAATACAGTTTATAGCCCCAAAAATAAAATTATCATGCTGGAGATCAGCGACGCTAATTTACTGGCCGCCCTGCGACCGGACTATAACGCATTGATAAGCTCATACAGTGGCATTAATGGTGTGTTAGTTACCGCGTCGTCGGGTGATGCGGAGTATGATTTTCATTACCGGTATTTTTGGCCATGGGCCGGTACCAATGAAGACCCGGTTACAGGCGGGGTGCAAACTTTTCTCGCGAAATATTGGGGTGAAAAGCTTGGCAAAAAAATAATGAAGGCTTACCAGTCTTCTGCCCGTACCGGCTATATGAGCTTAGAATTACAGCCAGAAAAAGTTTTAATAATAAGCCAGGCCGTAATAGTATTAGAAGGGGAATTGGTTGTGTTCGATTGATAAGCCAGAGCCATAAGGATAGCAGTAGTATCTTTTTATTTTAGCGGAACATCGTAAGCAGCCGCTTTTTCAATACTCAAATCCCGGAAAAACAAAATAGAAAATGCTCCACCAGCCATGCTCTGATGACATATACAATTTAAAAGGGCCTTCGATAATTATTTTTTCATCGTTCTCTAAAGTAGCGGTATATTTTGCTGTACCTTCTGCGTGGCCCAAACCGGCCTCGTCCTGCAACTCAAAGTTGATGCCTGCAATAGTATAGTTGCAATCTGTAAAGCTGGTATAACAATCAAAAACTTTTTGTATTTTTTCCAGCATCTCTTTTTTACTTAATGTTTGCCCATCCGGAAGGATAAAAGTACCCGCTAATTCCCAACTGTATTCATTAAATTTTTGCTCAAACCATGCCTCTATAAATTCAACACACCTGCTATTAATATCCAGTGCATGGTTGGGATGAAACTCCTCATACGAGTAATGTGTTACCATACCCGGAACCGTGCCAAACATACCCATATCATGCTGAAATAACTCTTCTGTTATAAATGTATATTTGGTGCGGCCATCATACTCACCACTAAAATCCAAAGCGATATTATTCTCTTCTAATAAAGCAATTATTGCTTCCAGTGCGGTTACTATAGCATCATCATCTAACAATGGGGCCGGCGTAAAAGCGGGCTTACCTAACCGTTCATACACTTTAATTTCTTCATCGCCTGCAGAAGCTTTTTCAAATGCCAGAACATTTTTTAAAAACTCGTTTTCTATCTCAGGTGGCAGGTCAGAAAAACTGTGCGATTCAGCGCCAAATTCCGCCTGCAATTTTAAATGCAGCAGTTCGTTTTCAATACGCAGGTTTTCTTCGGGGTCTTCGCTCAGGGGGGCATGGGTGTCGTCGTTATCTTCTATCATTGAATGTTAGTTAGGTGTAAATTTTATAGTTGAAATTAAGGGAAAAATTTAGTCGCCACGCAACCGCCTGTAAATAAATAATTAAGCTTTAGTGTTTCTATAAATTTCTGAATGATTTTTTTTGAAATGAACTTTTGTTCATTTATCTTTATGCCTTGAAACCTAAGGACGATAATAAAATTAACCTGGTGTTTTCTGCAACGCTTAAACTTGTATTACAGTCCGGTGTAGCGGGTATTACCATGCGCCAAATAGCTAAAGAAGCCAATATTGCAACCGGCACACTGTACATTTATTTTAAGGATAAAGAGACACTTATAAATGCCCTTTTTGAAAAGAGCAGGGCTTCTGCAGTGGATACTTATTTTAAGGGGTATAATGAAAATGACAGTTTTGAAAAAGGATTTAATAAAATATGGCGTAATATACTCAGCCACAGGATAGAGCATTTTGATGAAGGTGTTTTTTTAGACCAATGCTACCATTCGCCCTTTATCACCGAAACTGCCAGAGAAATGAGCAAACGGGTATTGAATCCTTTATTAAAGTTGATAGAAAGGGGGAAGGAAGAAAATATTCTTAAGAATGAAGACACATTTCTGCTGTTGACATTTATGATT
>Ga0206915_1177_pt1 | contig 11007 bp, 7 predicted proteins | sample Alteio_BWOrgHeat_70_FD_152945 | JGI IMG/M metagenome (GOLD analysis project Ga0206915, IMG submission 152945) | Enriched cells from forest soil in Barre Woods Harvard Forest LTER site, Petersham, Massachusetts, United States -... | ecosystem: Environmental > Terrestrial > Soil > Temperate forest > O...
TCTAATGAACGGGCAATATTTTGATAGCTGTTTTGAAAGGTTTGCATGTTTTATTTATTTACAAAGCATCTTATGTTATTTCGGTTTCCATGTGCGCGGATCAAAGTTTTGATCATAGGTACGCACGTTATTCACGGCAATCCTAACTTCATGAATTTGCATCACTGTATTATGAATTTGGTCGTCCGTCCGCTGAGCTTTATCGTTATAATATTCCTGCGAGCTTCTATAAGCCCAGTATTCACTCCAGGCCTTCCACCTTAAAAGGTCAACATCGCCTGACTTGGCGTTCTCGTCAATTTGTTTGCCTTCATCCACCGCTTTTCCAAACTTCTTTGCGCTTGCTGAATACTGTTTACCATGCAAAGCATGCACAGCTTCATGCAATACTGTTGTTTCATTTAGCCAATTGCTGTTAACACCATCATATTGAATTTCATCTTTCGTATAATCCACACGTCCATGCTTAATTCCGTCAAAGGCATAACATTTTACTTTGCCCTGGGTTCTTTTTTCCCTCAATCCTTTAATAGCATCTTTAATATAGTCGGGAAGTTTTTTATTTTCATCCGCCGCCGATTTTTCAAGTGCAGCAAGTGCTTCGTCTATTTTTTTATAACATTCTGTTGATTCATCAGCATTTAATTCTCTTTCTCTTTGTATCGCCTGTTGTGCCTGCTGCTGTTGAACTACGTGTGTTAATTCATGGGCCAGTAAGTGTTTACTGTCATCTTTACCCGGCTGGTATTGCCCCGATGCAAACACAATATCATTTCCTTTTGTAAATGCTTTTGCATTAATGCTCTTCGCCGATTGGTTTGCCTCCGAATCCGTATGCAGCCTTACATTGGAGAAATCGCGCCCAAATCTTGGTTCAAAAAAATGCTTTTCACTTTTGGTAAGGGGCCGTCCTTTATCATTTAGGGAGCCGATATAATTTTCTGTTTGCTCCGAAGCTTCTGCGCATTGAACGCCTGAAGCAGAAGCGGAAGGCTTAAAAAAACTGTTTTGAAGAGGCTGGGCGCTGTTGTTTTGCATCACTTTATCAGCTGTTGCATTTGCTTCCTGCTCGTAAACGTCGCCTGGCTGATTGATTTCGAGTTTAGCCTGTATGAAAGAACCGGAAAATGCCTCTTTCCTGCTTCGCGTAAAAGCATTGTTATGTTTGTTGAATATGGAAAAAAAGTCCGGCATCTATAAAAATATATATTATCAATAGTACGCATCATTCTATTTACCGGGCACATGCGTTCCCTGGTAAGACATATACGCTTCAAAAACTGTTATTGAGGCGCCTATGCCCCCGCTTATACTTGCACCTATTACATCCCCGTCTGTATTTAAAAGCAATGAGACGTGCCCAATGGCCAGTTCACCGCCGCCGCCTGTAATGGCCACGGATTTGCCTGAAAAATTTTCCAATCCTCCTTCTATAACAGTGATCTGTACTTCGGCAGACAACCCTATTGTTACCCCTGCGTTTCCGGCTATTGAACCGTACAGTGCAATAATTCTTCCGCCTCGTATAACAATACCCCCTCCGGGGCTTACGCCTGCAACGGCATTCGCACCGCCCTGAATGCCAATACCAACTGTTGTATCGGTAACGCTGGTCAGCAGCTTGGCAGCCTCCAGCGAAGTTGTAAATGAAGGATTCAATTCAAGCAAAAATTCTATGCCTGCAGATTCTAATTCTGAAAACTGCCTTGTAATACCCGGAAGCTGCAATGAAGATTCTTCTTTTTTTGAAGAATCAGCAGTGGTAGATGGCGTGGGCACTTCATCAGGTATAACCGGTTGCGCAGGTGGCGGTTTGTGAGATTTGCTAAAATCCCCGCCGCGCATCTTCAGATCATCGATGATCTGCTGCATCGTTTTTTTGTTATCCCCAGCAGATGAACCGGGTGTACCGGTTGGGGATGTGCTTCCTTTTGAAGCAACAGTTGATTGAGCATCCTGTTGCGGCTCGTCTTTACTTACATCACCAATTTCATTATCAAAATTTTTTGAACCGGCAATTTGTTTGGCTGTGGTTTCAAGAGAAGGGAGTGTTTCTGTTTCAAACAGATCGGAATGAGGGGTACGCTCTTCATATTTCGCCGCATCTATCGCTATAAGGTTAGAATCACCAAATATATTTTCAGGCGGCAATCCGAAAAGAGGATCAGAACTTTTTTGACTAAGCATTTCGTCCCTGGTTACTCTTTCCCATGCAGCCCTTAACCTTCTGAGCATTGGGGCATTTTCAGGCCTGTAGTTTTTCATCAGCGCGCTTGCTCTTTTTTCAATTTCCTCCCGGGTCAACCCATCCAGTTCTGAGTCGCTTCCCAATGCGCTTGGTGTAGAAGAGCCCCATAGATCACCGCCGGGCACACCTGCATCTTTTCTGTCCTTTAATTGTTCCGCCTCTTGAGACAGGCCTTTGCCTTCGTCTATTTCTTTTTTTAATTTATCGTGGGCTTCCTGGCCTATTACAAAAAATTCATCCGGGATACTCTGCCTTCCAAATACTCTTGAAATATAGGCCTTCTTTTGTTCATCGGGTGCCGGTGACAGATCAGGTGGAAGAAAATCCTGCTTAACCAAAAAATCAAATGCCTGTTCAGGCGTTTGTAAAAAATTATTTTTACCCACATTAACTGTTTCATAGCCCTGGAAAGCTTTTGGGGCCCATACGAATGGCTGGCCGCCAAAGAAGGAACGCAAGGCATCCATGGCCTCCTGCGACTGTCCAAACTCGCATCCCCTTACCACTACTGTTGTAGAATCGTCTATCGCAGCCGATACAACATCGCTTCTTCTTTGCCTGAATTTTGTAAACAGCCCGCCCCTGAAATCTTTTTGAAGGCCCGCGAGGTCCCATGGCGTAAAAAAACGGTGGTTTTGGGCATCAGTTCTTGCGAGAGGAATTTGCATGCCCCCTGCTGCATTGGCATGCGTAACAATAATTATTTCCTGTATATGGTTGCGTTTACCGCTTGTTTTTTTTGAAACATCTGTGTAAAGCCTGTCAATCATTTCTTCAAAGCTGTTTGCTTTAATTAATGCGTGATCAGGGTTGTATTTGCGTATAAATTTTTCTGCAGCTTCGCCGTAAGGGCCGCCTGCAAAAATAAAAGCATAATTAAGCTCATTTACGTCCTGTCTTGGCTGTACAGATATTTGTTTGCCGTTATCATTCGAAGATTGCGTTTTATCCTCATCTCTTTGAACGTTAGTATGTGCAGATGAATTGGACTGCTGCACTACATGCGTTAACTCATGTGCCATCAACCTGTTGCTACTTTCGGTGCCCGGCTGATATTGGCCTGCCCTGAAAACAATATTATTACCATGCGTGTATGCCAGTGCATTAATATTTTTTGCAGATTCATCAGCATTACCGTCTGTATGTAATTGCACTTTACTGAGATCATATCCAAAATGCGGTTGAAAAAATTTTCTTTCGCCGGTTGTAAGAGGGCTGCCTTTACCACCGAGTGAATTTATATAGCTTTCGGTTTGCGGAGTGGTTTGCTGCGTTTCCGGTGTTGTTTCTTTGCGTTGTAGTTTTTCTTCTTCTTCGCAATGCTGGCATTTACGCTGAATAATTGCTGGGGATGGCTTGAAAAAGTTTTGCCTATGGTTACCATCCTGCTTCCCTGTTACTTTTTCCGCCACCGCATCTGCCTCCTGTTCAAATACATCATTAGAGTGGTTAATAGTAAGCTTAGGCTGAAAGAAAGTATTATTTTTTTCAACATTATTCTTTGAAGAAGAAACATTTTTGTGCTGTTTGGTTATTGTTGCCGGCATACGTTTTATTTCTTATGGCATCAACACTTTAGTTACAGTTCCTGTTGTTATTGGCATAGTTGTGCCGTCTGCTTTTGTATAGCTTCCTGCCTGGTAATTTCTTGTTATCCTGAACCTGCCTGTTGTTGCGTTTGTTCTGTCGCATAAATATATCTGGTCGCATACAACACTGCATGCGCTAACGCCGCTGCCTTGCAATAGGCTGTTATGATGGCGGGTACGGTGCATGTCGATAAACGAAGCCGGACCGTCGCTCAACATACTGTGTGTTGATGCATCGCCTGCGGAACCATACCTGTTAATATCAAGACACCTGTTGCCGGTACAAGGCTGCGAGGCTGTTTCACCCCCGCGTGCATAAACCTGTGCGGGGCAATTATTTGACACAGTGGTTAATTGTTCTTTCATGCAATGGCCCGAATGGTTAGGGCCTGGCCCTACATTCATTTGAGAAGTTACCCCAAGGTATGTGCCCCAGCTTTCTTTATCAGCAGCAGACAGACTGCTGTGATTAAATGGTGCAAGGCCGCCGATACTTACGCTTGAAGCGCAGGGCATTGTTTGGGGCTGTTGCTGTGTTCCTCCGTCCGGTTGTAATTGCACATCCGGGGGGCCATCTGTATGTATAGCCGCAGAATTACGATTTGCTGCAAAAAACGGATGTACAGGGCTGGTATTTTTTTCAAACATAAAAAAAGGCTCCCTGTCATTACGGTTATTTGTAATTGAATTTGCGGGGCCTGTATTTTTTAGCGTGCTGTACATGTTTTATTCTTATTTAAACAACATATTATTCTTTGGTTTTATTGCAACCCCGGTGACGGCCGTAACATTGATGGCGGCGTTAACGTTGAGCCAACAGGCGGGCATGCTAAAGTTACTTCGGCTTCCACCCTGCGGTTGCGTGCAGAATATCCCTGCCCCGCGGCCGGGTCAACAGGATGGGCAGGCCCTTCACCTCTTGCAAATATCATGGGCCGGGTAGTCTGTGCCGGGTCAAGCAAGTCAACCATTAGCCTGAAACGCACAGTATCAGCACGCCTTTGTGATAATTGCTCATTATAATCCGGGGTGCCGGGTGCATCTGTAAACCCTGTGATATTTATAATGGTTGAAGGGCAATTGCGTAAGGTTAAACGCAATGAGGACAGTAAATTTTGATATGCAGGGGTTTGCCTGCTGTTAAGCCCGCTTTCATTAATATTAAAATCATCAATAGTACCTGCAGGGAATGTGCCTGTTAAGCCTTGTGCCGGAGGCGCGGCGGGGATGCCGAAAGGCGGCTGTATAACGGTCGGTTGACTTGGTATTACCAGCGGTCGTACCGAAGGCGTAACACATTGCATTCGCATATTATCAAATATCTGCCCGGGAGCGCAGCAGGTATTTGTTAAAAGATTAGGAACGCTGCCCGGCGCACAATTGGGTATTGGGGTGGTTACCCCCCTGCCACGAAGCCATCCTCTTATCGTATCGAGGGAATTGCTGCTTATGCATGCCGGATCGCTGCCCTGCGCTGAGCCCGGAATAGGAACGCAACCAGTAAAGCCATCCGGCCCCCATTGTATGGTTGGGATAAAATCACCGGTATCCGGCAGATGCGGTCCTCTTTGCGGGGGCGGGGCATTGGGATCAGGGGCATCTTGTTTTTGTATGCGCCCTGTTGCGCCACCCTGCTGTACCACATGCGTTAATTCGTGGGCCATTAATTTTTTGCCGCTATCTGTGTTTGTGTTATCCTCGCCTTTTGCAAACACAATATTATTTCCATGCGTGTAAGCCAGGGCATTCAGGCTTTTTGCCGAGTGGTTAGCTTCTGCATCAGTATGTAATTGCACACCCGAAAAATCATGGCCAAACCTCGGTTCAAAAAAACTTCTTTCACTGGTTGTAAGCGGCCTTCCCGTGCCATTTAATGAGTGTATATAATTTTCCGAATGCGGGGATGCTGCAATTGTTTCACTATTTGTTTCCTTACGGTGAAGCATTTTGTCTTCTTCCCCACAATGCTGGCATTTACGCTGGATGGATGAAAGAGGAGACTTAAAAAAAGTTTCGCCATTTTTTTTACCAGGCATACGTATAACCCTGTCAGCCATAGCATCTGCTTCCTGCTCATAAGCATCATTGGGCTGATTGATAGTAAGCTTCGGCTGAAAGAACGCAGCGTTTGTATTTGGCTTATTTTCCTTTACACCTGTTGATTGTTGATTACTAAACATTGCTTCACTATTTTTTAAACTAAACATTTTTTCGTGCTCTTACTTTTTACCCAATCGCTTTATTATTTTGTGGGGAGTCGCCTTTTTGCGGCGCATCATTGCAATTGACCAATGGAGGATTTGAACTGCCGTGCTGAATTACTCTCGTTCTGTCCATTGGGAAAGACATCATGTTCACAAATCCCGTTCTCACAAGGTCGTAATGCCTTGGCATGGGCGCTTCCGATGGGTTATTCATTATTCCCATGCCCCTGTCCCTGAACCCGCTTTTTGTTCCGCCGTACGTATAATCCACCCCATTGGTTGTAAAATATTCTTCGGCATTGCCCAACATGTGGCCATACTCATGCGGCACGTCGGTATAGTCTGCGGTACCCCATCCCGTCATACCGGTTGTGCCACCCACGCCGTGCGTGCCATTAGGCAATGGATCTCCCGGATTCCTGGGTGTAATAGTGTAATGCGCTTTGGCAGGATCAGTAACCCATTGTATATCCACATCAATAGGAATTACTTTTGGCGTACACACGTTCCATACTTCAAATTCAAACTGGCCCTTGCCCCAGCGGTTTTCAATTGCGCTTTTCCAGCCTGCTTTTACATTATCAGGCGCTACTGAATACAACCTGGATACAATCGTCGCACGCTTCGCATTAAGGTCGTAAACAACCTGAAATTTGGCGTCCCAGGTAAAAGTTTTATTCCATTCTGAAGCATTGGCCGGTGCATTGGTTATGGTTTCTGATTCATGCTGGTTTACTTCGCTGGTAGTGGGCGGCTGCGCTGGTGCAGGCTGCTGGTAATTAGCCGGCTGCGTAATTCGTTGTACGCTTTTAAGATTGATATTGCCTTGCTGCTGCACTACATGCGTTAATTCATGCGCTATTAATTTTTTTCCGGTATCACTACCCGGTGAGAACTGGTTATTATTGAAGACAATGTTATTCCCGGATGTGTAAGCCAGTGCATTGATTGATTGAGCAGATTTTGCCGCTAAAGAATCGTTATGAATTTTTACTTTAGAAAAATCATGCCCGAAGCGTGGTTCAAAAAATTTCCTTGCATTATCGGGCAATGGCTGCCCTGAAGAATGTAACGAACCTACATAACTGCCTAATTCACTACTACCCTGTGTTTCATTATTTGATACCTCTTTGCGATGGAGCATTTTTTCTTCATCTTCACATTGCCGGCATTTACGCTGAATGGATGAAATATGAGGTTTAAAAAAGGTTTCGCCGGTTTGCGTAAAAGGCATGCGCATCACCTTGTCAGCCATTGCATCTGCCTGCTGCTCATAAGTATCATTGGGCTGATTTACTGAAAGCTTTGGTTGAAAAAATGCATTGCTTTTAGCAGGTACATTACCGGCTTTTTTTATAGTTGATAACAGGTTTTTATTCTCCCGCATAATATTTATTCGTTTAGATAATTCCCATACTTTTTAATGTACAGGAATTATGATGCGCTGGCCGGTTGTGACAACAGCCGATGTTAAATTATTAGCCCTTATCAGATCATACGGCGTTAACCCGTTTTGATAAGCAATAGAGTTTAATGTATCCCCTGCAATAACTGTAAGATGCCTTAACCCGGCAACCCTTACTATTGCCGGTAATGAACCACCGGCTGCTGTTACAGGATTGCCCGTGGCTGCATCTGTAATGCTGCCGGCGGGTGCATTAAGCCGCGTAGCTAATGCTGCATAAGTCTCTCCGGCAACAGTAGTTACCGTATTGTCCTGTGTGGGGTCTGATGTATTATACATGGCCGTGCCTGTAAATGTTTTGCCTGTAGCCAGCCCATGGGAGCCTGACCCCAAACCAAGCAACTCTGTATGGCCAAGAAAATATGCAGCCTTCGCATTTGGGTTGCCTATTGCATTACGCATAGTTGTTGCCTGCGCAATTTGCGCATACTCCGAATGGTACACAACTACTGATGAATTGTAAGGAAACGCCGCCCCTTCAATAATTGCACGTTTGGGATCGTACGAGGCATCTGCAATACGGGTGCTCAAATGCCCCGCGTCATACCAAAGCTCATGCCTGAACATATCATTAAATCCTTCTTTTAGTATTTGCTTGGAATCATCTTTCATTTGGTCGTAAGTGGCTACAAAGTTAGGATGTACGAGATGGTGAATAGCTTCATGCATGATGGTAGTAAATGCGTCCCACCTGCCGCGTCTTATTTCATCAGGCCCTGCGCTTGCATCGCGTATATAAGGGTTAATATTTATGCCCCCCGTAGCTTCAGCGGGCCAGCTTTGCACCGTAGTATCAATATCGGGTATCAACGCTACATCTGTTGCAATATGTTCTGCTACGGTATCTATATCGCTTTGATTACAGTGGTGCGCATTACCCATACGGGTGCTTATCCAGTAATTAACCCAGCTTTTACGCCCGGGGGTTGTTTGCCATTGTAAGGTTCCTGACTGATCGCGTAACTGGCTCCTGACTGAGTAGCTGCCTGGTGTAAACCTTGAGGCTGCCGTATGAGTGGCGCCCCGCAGGTAGTCCCCGAAATAATTTTGCAGCTCACTCTGCACTATATCCGCCATAGAATTCATTTGGGGCACAGGCAGTACGGGTGGAGAAGCTCTGCGTGCATTAAAATTGGTTGCCGTAGTATGCACATAGGGCTCAATATTGGCCCTTATTTCTGTTTCAAGCGCCGGTATGGTGGCACATATTGCATCAGGGGAAGGCACTGTAATAACACCCCCCGAAGATGTTGCGCCCGGAATTAAAGCCGCTTCTGCCTGCGCACGCGCGGTTGCTGATACAGCATGCGTACCGGCCATAACATCATGCCTGCCCGCACCTTCAGCGAGTTTCGCAATTTTCATAGCAGAAAGGGCAATTAATGTTTTCGATATAGTGGCTTCAGTAACAGGGTCTGTTCCTGCGGTTACCGCAGGGTTTTCTATAGCATAATCTGTATTTGTTAAAAACCAGTGTGTGTGCAAATAGTCCTGCAGTATTAAAATATCTGCTTTGGCATTAGGCATTCCCGTACCAACATCATTGGTTAGGGTTAAGCCAAATAATGATTGTGCAACAGTGTGGTTTAATGCAGGCTGTTCATTAGTATGAATAGCGGCAATGGTTTTGGGTATGGTTGCAATGGGCACGCGGCTCATAGAAGATAAAGCTGTTACAGCAGGATACTCAGCTACGTAATCAGTGTTATTCAGGCCCCATGAGCTATGGAGGGAATCCATCACTTCCACCACATCTTCTTTTACATTTGAAGGAACAACAGCCGTATTGCCTACCAACCGCCCCGAATTTAACGTAACAGATTGGCGTTGGACCGCCCTTTTAAGCGACATATTTTTGGACTGCTGCACTACATGCGTTAATTCGTGCGCCATTAATTTTTTTCCGGCATCACCGGCACTATAATGCCCGGGCGCAAATACGATGTTGTTTTCATGCGTATATGCCAGCGCATTGATACTTTTTGCTGATTCCCCGGCAGGTGTATCTGTATGAAGCCTTACGTTGGAAAAATCGCATCCGAACCGAGGTTCAAAAAAGCCTTTTTCATCCGGTGAGAGGGACCTCCCTTTGCCGCCTAACGATTGTATATAATTTTCTGCCTGCTGTGGTGCAGTAGCTGTTTCACCGTTTGCTTCCTTGCGATGAAGATTTTTTTCTTCTTCTTCACAGTGCTGGCATTTGCGTTGCACAAAAGGGGCGGCTGGTTTGAAAAAAGTTTCGCCGGTTAGCGGAGCATGCATTCGCATTACTTTATCTGCCATGGCATCCGCTTCCTGCTCATACACATCACCCGGAGCATTAACGGATAGCTTTGGTTGTACAAACGCCTTTGAAAAAAACGGAGCATTGCCTCCTTTAGAGGCCGGTATCGCCTTATTTTGTTGATGCGTTTGTATCATACCCCTCTTTTTTTAACACCATTCGGTATATAAAGTGCTATCCATCCAGGGCAATCTGATGGTTGAAAAGCCCCAGGGTAATTTTCCTACTAATATATCCACCGCTTTTTGATCAATATGTAACAGCCAACCATTATCTGTTGCAGACAATTTTCCATCCCTTTGTAAAAAAGTGCTTCTAAGCCCGGCAAGGGATGTGTTTTTTAAAGGAGGCCAATGATCAATCACAGATTGTAATAATTTTTCCGATTCCTCCTTTTCTTTTATGGATAATTCCATTGATAAAGGCAATGTTTCTTCAAGGGGAAGCCCGCAAAATATCTTCTGCAATACCAGGTTAAATTCTGCCGCTTCTGTTTCGCCCGTGCCAAGATAAAATAACAACAATACGGCACGCTCCTGTGCTTCTTTGGTTACAAATTTCTTATCCTCTATTAACCCAAGCTCAATAAAATACCTTTCAAGAAAAGGATGCAACAACACCAGGCCGCAGTTGGTTATAAAAAGCACATCTTCTTTTTCGCTTGTCTTTTTTTTGGAGACAGGCTTTATATTTTCTTTTAATTCAACTGCATTGGCAGGCTTTGTAATGATGTTTTCATCCGGCTCTTTTTCTTCCTGCGGGCCTTCGAAAATCACATCTTCACTTTCCAATTTTTTACCTGCAAGTTTATTTTCAACAGCCTCTTTGTATATAATATTAAACAGATCATCATCTAAAGATTCAATACTTTTCCCTCCCGCCTGTATCTTTTGTATTTGATAAATTATATTATTCAAAACATTTTGTACAGTGGTTGTTTTACTGTTCTTCACTAATTTTTCCCGGTAAGCAAGAATATTTTTAATAACAGCAGGCGAATCCCGCAGTTGCGACGTGATCAATGTAACAACAACAAATTTTTCGTTCTGTTTACTTTCTTTGATTCTATCTAAGAGAAGATCAAAAACATTCATCCAAATTTCATTTCTTACAGTAACAGGGTTCTTCGCCGATATTTCTGCCAACACATAAGCCAGGTCACTATATAATGCCTCCCATTTTTCTGTTTGCGCTGTAAATAATTGAGGAACAAATTG
>Ga0206915_1129_pt1 | contig 10983 bp, 9 predicted proteins | sample Alteio_BWOrgHeat_70_FD_152945 | JGI IMG/M metagenome (GOLD analysis project Ga0206915, IMG submission 152945) | Enriched cells from forest soil in Barre Woods Harvard Forest LTER site, Petersham, Massachusetts, United States -... | ecosystem: Environmental > Terrestrial > Soil > Temperate forest > O...
GGTGGAAAGTGAGGAAGGGAAGACCCCCGCCATCGGCGATCATCAGGCTAGGAAGCTGCTTGTGTCGCCAGATGAAAAATCTCTCAAAGGTCTCCGGGATCGTGCAATTTTGGCGACGCTGCTCTACCACGCGCTGCGCCGCAATGAGCTATGCAAACTCAAGGTCAGGGATTTCAAGCACGAGCGGCGCGGAAGGCCGCACCTGAAGGTATCCGGCAAAGGTGAAAAGATACGGTATGTGCCGATCCATGGGGTAGCCGGCGATTTGATCTCTGAATACTTGCAGCTGGCCGGACATGGTGCCGATAACGCCGGTGCACTTTTTCGGCCATTCCGCAACAGCCGCCGGGGGGGCGATAGGACGAAATCAATCACCCCTGACGGCGTCTACAAACTGGTAAAGAAGTATTCGGCGCTCCTGGGCTTCGAGATTGGCGCCCACGCCTTGCGGGCGACGGCGGCGACGAATGCACTAGACCACAACGCTGACATTGCGAAGGTCCAGGAGTGGCTCGGCCACGCCAACATCGCGACAACCCGGATTTACGATCATCGCAAGACACGTCCTGAGGACAGCCCGACGTTCAAGATTACGTATTGAGAAAGCGAATGATAACGTCCTTTATCCTACGTATTGTCTAAGCGCCGACCGAATTGTTCGCAGCTACCGATGAGCGCCGGAGCTAGAAAGTTTCTCGCCGCATGGGTTGAACCTAATGGGAGGCATCACCAATGAGCAAACCAGAGGACAGGCTGTTACGTGATGGAAGACGTCCCGATCTTGATGCCTTCATGGATTTCGTGCGCGAACTTGAAAAGGAAACACCCCGAGGTGTCGTCATCATCGCATGCGCTACAATTGATGATCTCTTGGGCAGATTGATAGAGCTATTTCTCATCGACCATAAGGCCGTCGACGAGTTATTGACCGGCCCGCTTAGCGCCTTTTCCGCCCGGATTAAGTCTGCAGTTTCCTTGGGTCTAATCAACGACGAAGAATACCGCGATTGTGAGGCGCTGAGGAAGATCCGCAATGCATTCGCACACAGCGTGAAGGTTTCATTCACCGAACAGCGAATTAAAGACCTGTGCAAGAATCTCCGGTTTTTTGGCGACACCTACATGAACCGCAAGATCACCGTAGAGGGGGTGTTCAGGTTATCGGCGGGCGCAATAATGGAGTCGCTAATAAACCGTATGTATACGGTCCGCCAGAGGCGACTCCAAACACAATCGTGGGTTCCGGACCGCAACAGAAGCAAAAGGCAGACCAACTAACCGTTTGGACTCCGCGCAATGCCCATTTCACAGGCCCAGTCGGCATATGACTTGCTCTGTACTCGGTCGACTTGACCTTGATGGTTCTCTCACGAGAATTCTATCCCATCAGAAGCGCAACTGGGGCTGTTGATGTGAACGTCTTTATCATGCACAAATCTGGACATGTGGGAAGTGCTAGACTGCATTCGCAGCGCTTCTAGCGTCGTTGACGGCCTCTAGACTCAGAGGCCTTTAGGGCAGATAATTGGTTACACGGAGAGCGGTTAATGCCGAGGCAAGAAGTGTTTTTCGAGCAGAAGACGGGCGACCGCCGTGTTGCGGTTCTGAAAACCTACGATCGGTCGTATGCCCGCGAGGTCTTCAAGAGTATTGGCGAAGAAGCCCGCGAAGCCCTTGCTGAAGCCCTCGAATTGAGAAAAAACTATGCGCCGGAGGACATTCCGGACCCAAATGGAAGCGACTATGACGACTTTATATGGGAGCAAGTGTGTGAGGCAGCGAGGGAAGATGTGCGGAATGACCCGAGTCTCTACTCTTTCTTCGTGGTCTCGGAAGCCAGCGTCGCCAAGAATGAGGATCTTTATGTCTCTCCGGACTGGCCGAGCGCCGAGGCGTATGCGAAGCGCCGCGTAACAGGTGCTTGGTGAGCATTTGCTACTCGATTTCGTAGCCTCCCCTGTGTCCCTCCCCCGACGACACACTCATTGTGCTGAAAAGCTATTTTGGCAGTGCTCGGCTTCGGTTCCTGCTTTCCTCCAGGAGACCAACAATCTCTCGTCCTTCGCTTATGTCGAGCCAGCGCTTCCTAGTCGAGATTGCTCGATGGAGAAGCCGGTGGCAGTTAGCACAAAGCAAGGCGATATCCACAAGGCGAGTCTTTCGTTCTATTGCCATTGAGATAGGCATTAGGTGGTGTGCTTCGAAAGTTGCGTCCTCTAACGCCGGATCGCCGGACGGCGATTGGGCTTTACACATATCACATGTCAGTGCGCCTGCCCTACGCCTCGACGCTAAAATGCGCTTCCTTACATTGGGGTCCCGCTCCCTCTTTTTGTGGAGTTCGGTGAGCACTCGACCCTCAAAAAACTCCTCGTCGTCAATGATATCGAGTGCTTCTTGCGTTGCTTCCACGAGTTCCACACCAGTGCGAATCAATGCTGCAAGTTGTTTTGCTTTGACTGGGTGCGAACCAAACTCAGCCCAGACTCCCCGATCCATCTCCGAGACGTTGCCAAGGCCCTTGCCAGTGTCCACGTTGCGAAGATTCTGCAGCTTGAAAGCGACGCCATCCGGATTTCTGAACGATTCCTTTCGTGACTGAATGCCATGATACGGCAGTCGACGAAGCAAATCCGAGAGTTTTTGAACTCGCATGTCACCACGCGAAGGTATGTTGTTGTGGCATTCGAAATACAAATCTAATGCAAGGATAGTTTCATCGCGAGTCCATTTCGGATTGCCATGTCCCTGAGTGCGTGCCATCCGGTGCCTTCCCTTGGCGACTTACAATTGTTAGCTTGAAGACCGGCAAACAGCGGTCAGTTGGTCTGAAATCGTCTTTTGAACGTGCTCCACCGCTTCTGCAACGCCAGTTCGCTCGGGCGTCCCCTGCTCGAACAGAACAACGCGCGTCCGTTAAGGTCTTTGTATTCACCCGAATTTACCTCCGGGTGAAAATGAACGGTAAGTGAGATAGGCTCAATGCCAATAAGATCAAGATCAAATAGCGTGTGGAGATCAGCCCGCAGCAGAAGACCGTTATCGGTATGATTATCCGGTTCGCCCCGGTAAGGACGGATGTGTGCTGCTTCCAACACATGCAAGATCTTGCAACCGGAGATCAGACATTGATCTCCATAGCGAGTTCGCAAGCTGTCTCGAAACACCTGCTGACCCCGCCTGGCGCGGATCTGTCTAAGGACTTGTTCCCGCTCGTCGCCTTCGGCCGGCCTATAACCTTCCACCTCCGAAGGCTCACCTTCCGCCGTTTCCGCTAAAAGATATGACGTTGAAGCGAAGTCGGCAATCATGTTTGCAGCGTCAGGAAAGCCGCTGCGGAACTTCGCTTCCATGCTAAAGAAATCGAACTCCTGCATCGCAACCTGATCGCTGTAACGTGGGCATCCCTGTCGCAAATAGTCTCGTCCGAAGGGCTCCGTGAACGTTCTGAATGTCCCGCCGAAGTGAGCAGTATATTTGGTACAGTTGGCATTCTCATACACCGGCTCCTCGAACTCGTGTCCGTCCTTGCACCTGTACTTGGGTTGCTTCGTACTGCGTTTTTTAATGCCGGTAACGTGGCAAATGGGACACCGTTGGAGCACGCGCGTAGAAGGCTCTTCATCGATAGAAGAGACGCGCGCGATTCCGAGAGCCCGCTTTCGGTCGCATAGTAGGAGACCATGTCCGATGGCGACTTGGCGATGATTGGCAACGTAACTGTCATATGAGTACCACTTTTCGGGAGCATCATCGTATCCAGTATTTCCAGCATGTTGGCGATCTTCACCAAATGTGAGAACCACCCAGATTCGATTCATCGCAGATTGGACAGTCACCGTCATTTTCCCCTGAGAAACCCCTTTACCCTTTTGGTAAGAGCTTGCAAGTCTTTCAGATCGCACTCCCAAATCACAAGGACTTTCCACCCTTGCTCGTTCAGAAGGTTTAGGTTCGCAGCGTCGCGGACCTGATTTCTTCCGAGCTTCGGTGTCCAGTAATCGAGCCGCGAACGAGGTATCCTGCCTTCACTGCATCCAGGGTGCTGATGCCAGAAGCACCCGTGAACGAAAATGACTTTACGGCGGCCCGGAAAGACAAGGTCCGGCCGACCTGGCAGGCCCTTACGATGGAGCCGGAACCTGAAGCCGAGCGCGTGGATTAGACGCCGCAGTGCGAGCTCCGGACTTGTGTCTTTACTCCGGATCCGCCGCATATTGGCGCTGCGCTGTTCTGCGCTAATCCTGTCCACGGCGACAAAACTCCTCCGCATGATTGCTTTTGCTGGCCTTTTTGAACAGAGCTTCCGGCACACTAACCAGCCTTCACGAGGCGTCGGCCTGATAGGCAGCCTGCAATTTGCTCTGCTACGGCCTGTGCCACGGGTGGAGGGAATGCGTTTCCGACCTGTCTGTACGCCTGAGTTTTTGTTCCGGCAATTTGCCAGTGATCAGGGAAACCCTGCAACCTAGCCACCATTCTGACAGTGAGGACCGGCATGCCGACGAAATCCCGCTCCGGGGGTTCTTCTGCTATAAGGTGTCCATTGACGCCGAGTTCAGCCCACGCTTGTTTCGCACGGGTCGGGCCCAGGTCCGGCCCTCCATGCTTCTTCGATCCTCCGACAATAGACGGGGCAACGTCGCTAGCGCCATCCCGCCAGGCTCTTGCACGCCGCCATTTCTTCGCCGACATCAAGTCATACAGACATCCGCCAACGGTTTGCGGTTTCCTTTTGCGTTGGGTTGGCCAGTCGAACCCGTCCGCCTTCTCTTTCCTGATCGCGACGAATACGGCTCTCGTGCGGGACTGCGAGACGCCGAAGTTCGAAGCATTAACAAGCTGCCAGCCATGCACATATCCGAGCTTTTTGAGCTCTGAGCCGATGTAGCATCGGTAGTCCTCAAAAACTGAATCCAGAATACCCCGCACATTTTCTATCATCACTGCGCGCGGCCGGATTTCGTCAACGAGCCGGATCGCCGCGGGGAAGAGATTTCTCTCGTCCTTCCTCCCTAACTGCTTGCCTGCAACTGAAAACGGCGGACAGGGCAACCCGCCCGAAAGCAAATCGATCCCTTTAAAAGGCCGTCCATCGAACGTCTCAAGATCCTCCTCATAGACCTGCCACTTCGGACGGTTCAATCTCAAAGTTGCGCACGCATGTTTGTCAACCTCAATCAATCCCTCGTGGGCAAATCCCGCTCGTTCCAAGCCAAGGGCTTGTCCCCCTGCCCCCGCGCACATCTCCAGCGAAGTCAACTTCATGCTCTTCCTTTTTTACAGAGACGGGATTTCAATAACGGAGGACTTTTCTTCCACTTGACGCAGCGACCACGCCACCGACAGCTTTCTTGCAGCGGATTGCCGCGCGGAAGTTGCGCGATCAATATGGTCTCCGCAAAACCTCGAAGATTGACTTGTACCGGATTGTTTGCCCTCCAGCAGCCTGGGCCTGCGTATAGGCAGCACTCAGTTGTGTGCAGAAATTGTTGGGGCTTGTATTCCAGTTCCAGAGCGGATGCACGATGATCTCGACCGTATTGCCGCGGCGGCCGGCGGGAACGCCGGCAAATGTGACGAACTGCCATTGCGATTGAGCAGCAAAGTACGCTGCAGGCGCGGCTGTCGCCAAGTTCTGCCAGTACGGGACTGTGAAATCAATTGGCGCGTTTGGATCGAGCGCGAGGCGTGCCAAGTCCAAACCAAGGCGCCAATCGAGAATGTTGTGGAACGCGAGATTGCTGAAATCGCGGAGGCAATCAGGGCAAGACGTTTGGCATGTACCCGCGTGCGATGGCGAAACGAGTGGTCCGTAAAAGCTGATGTCCCCTTGGCCGATCAAAAATCTCAAGAGACTCTCGGCTTCGCTAGGCATTCCCAAATGAGAGCTGTATCCAGCGCCGTTTTCTAGGCTATCGGAGATAAAAATTTCGCCTCTGACCTGCCCATTCTGATCCTGGACCACTCGCAGACCAACCTTAAGTTCCCGCTCGTCAATATCCAGCCGCACGGCAGCAGCGCGGCGCATCATAAAACCCAATGAATAAAGGGCTGCCCGGCAATTCACATCAACCGGGGAGTAGATTATGCCCCCCGGCCAAGATTGAATTCCGAGAACCATAACGTCCGTGGGCTTGATGGAGGCAAGGGCCCGCCGGTCTGGCGCTGCCGCGCTAAGTTGTGGGGTGTTGCCACCGATCTGGGTGAGAGCTTCACGGGTAACCCAAGTTTCCCCCTGGTTCAATTTGACGAAGTCGAAACATCGGCCTCCGTTATCGGTAACCACAAAGACGGTTTCTGGGCCGGCCCAAATTCCAAAAATTCGCCCTCGGAGTTAGTTGCTGGAACGCGGCGCCCATCTTCGGCCGCGATGCACGTGGCGTCCACTCGAAAATGCCGTCGAAATCGCGGCTTCTACCAAACAATGTTCTGAAACCGAGCGGCTGCGACAGTTGTATAACTTCGTACCCAGGGCGCTGCTGCGACGTCGCCCCACAAACCGGGCATGTTGCTGCGGCGGTCGGCTGGGCATCCACCGCTTGGCAACTCCGGCAGAATCCGATGTCTCGGCTAGCCCCGAGCGGGTTAGGCTCCTCGACGACTACATTTCCTTGCGGCCGGTAGTTTACAACTCCCACGGCGGTGTGAATCAAACCATCCTTGACGGTCTCTGCGCCCGGCGCGAATTGGCTGATGGCAAGGTCCAAATCACGATCGACGATGCCTTCCTCCGGCGGCCAGTCATAGCCTGCGAACGGCCGCTTGTGGAAAAGAAAGCGTACACGGGTCGGGAAACCAAACATCGGAAGCAAACCTACGTTTGCCAGCCGCTCGCTCAGCGCATTCTGAGGAAGCGCCGGATCATTGGCGGCGCCGGTGATTTGGCCGGTGAGCTGCTGGTTTATGAAATCGATCAAAAGCTGGCGTCTGGAGACCAAATTTGGATCTGCATAAGCCAGGAGAACGTCCGTGGTATGAGCAATCGCAGTCTGATTGTTCTGAATCCAGCCTGAGACCAGTTGCTCGACGCTCGGTCCGGACGGTCCTCCAGGTTGAGCCGGTGGAGTTGGCTGGCTCCATTGCGCTGCGTTTCCGAACTCGCCATGAACACTGTCTGTGGCACCACCGAATAGATTGAGCTCCTGAAACGCTTCCCTTAAGACTTCTTTGACGAGAACACGCTTAATGATTGCCTCTCGCTCAACATCGACATAAGGCTGCGGCGGCGGGTCCGCCGTGATGCGTTGCGGGCGTTGGAAGTAGTAGTCATCATGACTGCGGCCCCGGCAAAGAGTCAGTGCAACGGATAAGCCCGCGCCCCGCCGCCCGGCCCGGCCGACTCTCTGCTGGTAGTTGAAACGCATCGGCGGCATGTTCGCCATCATGACGGCCAACAGACCTCCGATATCGACACCCGCCTCCATCGTCGTAGTGACGCTCAGTAAGTCAATGGGATCGGTACGTTCATTCTCAGTGCCGGGCAGCACAACATTTTGGAAAAGCCTCTGCCGCGTCCGTCCGTCAGCCTTGTTTGTTTGGCCAGTGAGCTCCTCACAATTGAGACGAAAAAGTTCCTCCGTTTGCGTGGCGAGGTAGCTGTAGTAATCGGAGAGAAGCTGCGCCGACGTGAGCGGCTGCGGGGGATTCAACGTTGTCAGGCAGTCAGTGCAGACACCGCCAGCGGCATGAAGGTGGATTCTCCGGCACTGGGGGCATTCATAATATTGCGCTCCATTTCCAGGCCGCAGGAGACACAGGGCCGTAGCTTGCAGAATGTACTGATTGAGACACCCCGAGTTGGTCAAATAGTCAATCACGTCCGTTTCAAGCGCCGCGGCATTCAGTCCTCGAAGCCTTGCAATTGCTTGCAAGTAGTTCCGGACATAGGCCGGGGTATTCGGCGGCGGAGAGATCCAATCATGTGAGGAGAGTTTCTTACGCGATCCCAGAAGGCGAATGACACCATCTGACGCCTCTTGAACGTCCGGGCTCGGAGCAGGAAAGCGGAGGCGATCGGTTGTAGCCAATGCGATGCACAAAGATTCCAAACTACGCTGGCCCGACGCAAAGACAATGTCCATCAATTCTGTGAGGGACTCATCTCTTATGAGGGTTAGGTGATTCTGCTGGTCCGCGTTAAGCTGGCTGTTCGGTTTCGCGTTTGGAGTCATTCCTGATGCCCAGTTGTAGAGTTCGCGCCAGGGGCCAGTATGATTGTCTGCATTGGTCCAAAGGACGCTTTGGGAAAAGCCGCCAGGATTTATGCCTTGCCGCAACAATTGCGATGAGACATCCACGGCGAGTTGGGAAATCGGATGCGGTCCTTGTGCGGCCCGAGTTTGGATGCGTTGAGCGGCCTGCTGGTAGGTCAATGGCGGAAAGTTCTGTGACGGCTGGTTTGCCATCGGGCCTTGAGCCATCGACAAAGTCCCCATTTCAACCGGGTAGTTAGCGGCAAAAGTATTCGCGACGGCTTGTTCTTCAGCGGTCAATGTTTGACCATTGAGTTGGGCAATGAATGCCAGAGCCCCCGCGCCTTGATTATCTAAGGCGACGGCGAGCGCTTGGCGGACGGAGTCACGGTAGTGGGCGAAACGCATACCGGCGGAAAGTTTCGCCGCGTCCTGCCGGCTGTCGGAAAAAACAACCAATTTTCGTCCGCTCGGATTTTCCGAACCGACTTCGCGGAGTAAAACGTCTGAAAGAACCTGCGCCAGCTTCTGGAACCCGGTCCGCTGCGTTCGTACTGGGGAGCCGATGTCCCGCTTCGCCCAATTTGTATCGCACCTTGGACAACGAGCTGGATATGCTTGTCCTGCGCTTTGCGCAAGCCCTTGCGGGACTGAGTCAAAAATATCCCCATTGGGGTCGTGCATTGACGGGACGCGGTACAAATAGCCTCGCAGCGCCTGTGTGTTTCCACCGTGTGCCACCCTGCCTTCTGCAGGAACAAAAAAGGCCGGTTGCCAGACCCGGGACACATTATTCTGTCCCCACTGCGGAGTGACAGGCTGCATCCAAGTTGCGGCGGGCCAGAATACTGCATACCCTGCGTAATCGCGGTCGAGCGACGCCATGTCCGGTGATGCTTCCAGATCCGGATGATCCGGACTTAAGTACCACTCATTCGGATTGTTGCCAGGCTTCCGGTAGCCTCCCAGGAAAACCTCTCCGCACGCCTCGCAGTAAAGCAATTCGACCACTCTCGACCCGCACTGACACGTCAGTGCCGGCGTGTAATGAAGCTGGCCGACAGGGCAGGGAAACGTTCGTGCCGGCGCAGCCGTGCACTGGGGATTCGAACAAACCCACAATCCCTGGAGGTTTCTGAAGAACAGATGCGCACGCACCGGCAATAAGGCGGTGTCTTGAGAGCTGCGCGTACTGCACAAGCCTGCAAGTAATCCGTCCACCGCCGCGGCTCGGTCAAAGGGTGGAAGACCCGGAAAGAGCTGATCTCCAATATCCGAAGGAAAGCGGGGCTGAGGAACGGTTCCGGGCCCTCCGGCCATACAGGCGATCCGTAATCCATCCGCTGCTTGAAGGTGTTCGAAGCTCGTGTAAAGAATCTGCCCCGCCGAAGCGCCGGGTGCGGCTGCCGGTGCCCCAACCGCAGTATGGAATGTTTGAGCGGCAGCTTGCATGGTTGGTGCGGGCAAGGCGCGCAGGCTCTGTCCCAAATCACGTAAAGCAGTAGCGTGAGTCCTTAGCGTTTGCACAGATACAGGATTGGGGCTCACGGTGTTGCCGCCAATAATTTGGAAGCGGCTGCGGTCACGTCCAAAAAATCCTTCCAGATAATCAAGACCCGAGGCATCACCACTAAGGGAGGCGCTGGATGCGATGATACGCAGCTGATCGGAGTCAGGCGACAACCCCAAGCGATCGAGCAACACGCGGATCAAGTAGGCTACTTCAGTCCCCGGCGTCCCTCGGTAGGTGTGAAGCTCATCTACCACAAGGTGGAACAAGCGTGAGCGGTCCGCTTCCAGCCACTGCCGGGTAAGGTCAAAAACCGGCATCTCCATGCTGCGCATAAGCATGATGTTCATCATGGAGTAGTTTGTAATGAGGATGTCCGGCGGCTGGTCTTGCATGTCCCAGCGCGACCACATCTCTCCCCCGTCCATGCGGGGAAAGAACCGAGCGGCTGAATGTCCAGCAACCCGCTGAGCCTCCTGTTCCGTGAGGCGAAGTTCGTTTCTCAGCTTAGTTTCCTTGGACGAGTTCCTGTCGCCTGACACTGGCGTGCGTCCCGTATACCGGCCGAAGTAAAAGCGATTGTCCGTGCGTCTAGTTTGCAGCCAGTTCCGGGCACTGTCACTGTCTAGGACCGTTCGCATTCGCCCGAGCTGATCCTCAACCAGAGCGTTGAGAGGATAGAGAATGATGGCGCGCATTGCCGCCGGACGCACTACAGGGTCTTCGTGACTGCGTTGTGGAATACGCGGCAGCCACCGGTTTGTGTTCGCATTCTGTCGATGGTTCCACCAATCCCAGCGCGCATCACGCTGGCTTGGTGGTCCCCAACCCGCCGACTCCCGAATGAGCGCGGCAATTACAGGCAAAAGAAAGCACTCGGTTTTTCCTGAACCAGTGCCGGTCGTCACAATGACATCATTCCCGTTGACGACCGATTCCGCGAATACCTGTTCTTGATGTGCATACGGGAGCCGGTTCGCCGGGAAGAGTTCCAGCGACACGAAATCAGCCAAGTCGGCGATTTCGGCGTTACTCCACGAACCCGCCAGACGATTCTGAGCAATTTCCTGGAAGGTCTGGTTACTCGATTGGTATGCAGGGATCGGCTCGATCAATGGCTGACGGAAAAGCCTCCCATCAACGCTCAACAAAGTACGACGCTCAGCGACGAGGTCCGGGTAGCGCAGATCGAATGGGCTATCCAAGTAGCGGAGATACATATCCCGCAAGTTGTCGAAAAGCGCGATTGGGTTGCTCATAGTAAGTCCTGCCTAAGAA
>Ga0206915_1185_pt1 | contig 10955 bp, 8 predicted proteins | sample Alteio_BWOrgHeat_70_FD_152945 | JGI IMG/M metagenome (GOLD analysis project Ga0206915, IMG submission 152945) | Enriched cells from forest soil in Barre Woods Harvard Forest LTER site, Petersham, Massachusetts, United States -... | ecosystem: Environmental > Terrestrial > Soil > Temperate forest > O...
ATTGGCTAAATAAGCCGTTGCGTTGCGAATAATTTGATAACTATCTGCTAAACCTTCTTCGCCAGAAACCAATGCCGATAAAGGTTCATAAGCTAACTCTGTCTGGGGTAAATGTGTATCTTCTTCAGCCAAATAGGGAGGATTGCTTACAAGCACATCAAACAATTTCTGCTGCGGAAAAGCATCGCACCAATCACCCTGATGGAAACTGATATTTTTTAACTGCAGGTGTGCCGCATTCAATTTTGCCACTTCTAAAGCAGCCACGCTTTTATCAGTTGCATAAATAGACCAAGAAGGTTGCTCTATGGCCAATGCTAAAGCAATTGCCCCTGACCCCGTACCTAAATCTCCCACTATTTTATCTGTACCGATGATATTTTGTAATACCCATTCTACCAAAAGCTCCGTTTCGGGACGGGGTATTAACGTATCCGATGTGACCACTAACGGTAAAGACCAAAATTCCTGGGATCCTATTAAATACGCAATCGGTTCTCGCTGCAAACGTCTTTTGAGTAAGATAAGAAAATTGTGTTGATGGAGAGGGGAAATCATTTGCTCAGGAAAGGCATAAAGATAGCTACGTGAGACTCGCAATACATGGGCTAATAACACTTCGGCATCTAAGCGCGGAGAAGACGTCACTCCGGTCAATTGCTGCGTTGCTTGCTGCAGCAAGGCAATAATGGGTTGCTCCATCATTCCCCCAGAGCAGCTAACAAATCCGTTTGGTGCTCATGAATTAAGGCATTGATCACGGGTGCCAAATCGCCTTCCATAATATCGGGAAGCTTATACAGAGTCAGGTTGATTCGATGGTCAGTGAGTCGGCCTTGAGGAAAATTATAAGTACGAATTCGCTCAGACCGATCGCCCGTACCTACTAAATCGCGTCGGGTTTCAGCTTGCTGTTGACGTTGTTTGTGTTGCTCTTCTGCCAATAGCTTCGCTTTTAATAAAGACATTGCACGTGCTCGATTTTTATGTTGAGAACGTTCATCTTGGCATTCTACGACTGTTCCCGTCGGTAAGTGGGTAATGCGAATCGCTGAATCCGTTTTCTGTACGTGTTGTCCTCCTGCGCCACTGGCACGAAACGTATCAATGCGCAAATCAGCCGGGTTAATCGTGATATCTTCAATTTCATCGACCTCCGGCAAAATCGCCACGGTACAAGTCGAGGTATGAATTCGACCTTGTGCTTCTGTTTCAGGAACACGTTGAACACGATGCACTCCCGATTCAAATTTAAAATGTGAATAAGCACCTTGGCCAGCGATACGTAAAATAATTTCTTTATAACCGCCTTGTTCACTGTAATTGGAGCTAATCACTTCGACTTGCCACCCTAATCTTTCAGCATAGCGGGTGTACATCCGACTTAAATCACCCGCAAATATCGCGGCTTCATCGCCGCCAGCTCCCGCACGGACTTCTAAAAAGATATTATTATCATCATGCGGATCACGCGGTAATAATAAAACTTGCAGGGCTTCTGCTAATTGCGCTTGTTGTTCTTCACCTAATTTTAATTCTTGTTTAGCCAGTTGCTGTAACTCGGGATCTTGTTCATGGGTTAATTCTTTTGCATCTTTAATCTGTTGGATACACGCTTGATATCGCTTGAAATGCGCGACCACCGGTTCCAATTGGGCATATTCTTTGGATAAATCACGAAAACGATTTTGCTGATTAATAATACCAGGATCCGATAACAACCGACTCACTTCTTCATGTCGCTCAACCAGGGTTTGTAATTTTCTTTCAATGGATGGTTTCATATTAATTCAGCTTGTGGATCGCTAATAGCGAATAATTGTTGCGCCCATTGTAATATATCTAAGCGTCCATCAACGCCTGCTTGACGCAATTGTACGCTGGGGGCATGTAATAATTTATTGGTTAGCGCATGGGAAAAGCTCGCTAAAACTTGAATAGGATCATTACCGTATTTTAATTGATGCATGGCCTTGGCTAATTCAGCTTGGCATAATTCTTCGATTTGTTTTCGATAAGCTCGAATAGTCAAACTGACTTTATCCATTGACGTTAGCCATTGCATAAATACGTGGCTTTTTTGTTGAATCATTTCACGCGCTTTTTCTGCGGCATGTTCTCGACCTTGACGATTTTGCTGAATCATTATTTTTAAATCATCAATGGAATGTAATTCGATATTGGCTAATGCATTGACTTCCGGTTCGACATCGCGAGGCACAGCAATATCAATAATACATAATGGCTTTGCGCGATCCAGGAGCATTTTTTTAGTGACCACTGGAACAGGACTACCTGTGGCTGAAATCAAAATATCTGCCTTAGCCAATCCTTGAGATAATTGATCAAATGGAATCACGCTAGCCGCATATTTTTCTGCTAAACGTTCTGCGTTTTTTTCACTTCGATTCACCAAAGTAAGGTGTTTTATCGAATGTGTTTGCAAATGTCGTAACAATAATTCAATCGTGCTGCCCGCTCCTAACAATAATAAAGTAGCCTCTTTTAATGGGGCTGGATAAATGTGTTGGAGAAAACGGACTGTCGCAGAAGAAACAGAAACAGGGCAGGCACCAATGGCCGTATGGGTACGAACTTCTTTGGCAACAGCAAAGACTTGTTGGAATAATCGATTAAATAAGGTATCAATTGCACCCGCTGCGCAACTTTCTGAGAACGCTTGTTTCATTTGACCTAAAATTTGCGCTTCTCCCAACACCATCGAATCTAAGCCACACGCCACTTGCATGATATGCTGAATGGCTTGTTCATCTTGGTAAATATAAAATGCAGCGTCTAATGTTTGGCGTGATAACGCATGTTGCTGACAAAACCAATTAAGAATAATTTCTTTATCATCCGCATCACAATAAATTTCAGAACGGTTACACGTCGAGAGCAACACCGCTTGGCGACAATTCGGTTCTAATAATAAATCATTTAAATAAAGAGAAAGCTTGTCTGGCGCAAAAACGACTTTTTCTCGTAGCGCAATGGGTGCTGTTTTATGATTTATTCCACAAGCAAAAATTGGCATACCTGTTTTCTATGACTTAATATGGCTTAAAAGGTCTTTATTCTAACCTACATCTAATGCACAGTGTACATTATATTCCAAATGTTCTTTATTTAAGGTGCCCACTACGATACTTGTGATACCAGCTGTATTAAAAATGAACTTCATTGCAGTTCGAACGGGGTCATCACCCGGTAAATTTTGTAAGTGTCCGCTCACTAAAGCTTTTTTGATTAAAATACCTTTGTTTAATTTATGAGCGTTTTCAATCACGATTTTTTCTTCCGTCTGAATAGGATTGTAAGTCACCATCGCCACATCCGCTTGTGCAATCGTTAATAATCCCCCTTTGACGGTTTTAGTCGACATTCCAAATGCCCGTATCAATCCGGCTTGTTTACATTCTGCTAAGCTAGCAAAAACACCACTGGCAATAATTTTTTCATCTTCGCCATTCGAATGAACTAAAATAATATCTAAATAATCGGTATGTAAGCGTTTTAAACTTCGCTCTATGCTATGACGAATAGCCTGCGCCGAAAAGTCAAAATAAGAAGCACCTTGAATAAATTCTTCGCCTACTTTAGAGCAAATAACCCAGTCTTTGCGCCGACCTTTTAGCATTTCTCCTAACCGCTCTTCACTATGACCATAAGCCGGCGCGGTATCTAAAAAATTAATTCCTAACTGTTGTGCTGTTTCTAATAATTCATGGATTTCTTTATCGGTGGGTAATTCGAATTCGTGCGGATATTTGACTTGTTGATTACGGCCAAACTTCACTGTCCCTAAACCAATACAACTCATGACGATATCGGTGTTGCCTAAATAATTTTTTTTTAACATAGCCTATCTTCCCAAACAGGTTTTGCAACAGCCGGACAATCCTGTGAAGACAGCATCAAAGAAGGTTGAACCCGACGTTGTATTGCATGATTCGCTAATATTTGCAGCGTTTCTCTCGCCACTAAGGGCGCAAAGGCTAATTTTGTTGGCCAGGCTACAATCATATTTTCTATTTCTTTAATAAAACAAGAATCGGGACGTTTTCCATCGGGTTGATAGGGTTCGGCTCGATCGATGTAAAAGCTCGCAAAACGCGCCGTAGAAAAATCCAGCCAAGGGAATAAAGCCATTAATTCTTGCTGAGCAAATGCAATTTGTTCCACGGGGCTACGCTTAACCCCTGATTCTGCCAAATCACCCCCTAAATACCAAATGGTTTGGCCATCTGCTGCGGCATGAGACGTAATCGTGATTCTAGGTGTCGCACTTAGCCCTAAATAATGCGCATAAATCTTATCAGGAAAAGCATGTTTCACTATGACCATTTGTAATGGCCGACGCTGCATTGCTAAAGAAGGTAATTTTAATTTATTAAATAACATCTCATTCCCAGCCCCGGCAGTAAAAATATATTTTTGTGCCTGGATTTGTATAGACAATGAAGAAAATGTTGTTTCAACACTCAATTCCATAATTTTATGATTCGCATCCATTTTAATTTGTTCTTCTCGCAAGGGATTAATTTTAATTATCGCTTCGCGATGCGGTTTCGCTAATTCATGAATTAAAGCAGGCACATCAACGACCATTTCATCTAACGAATATAGTCTGCCTTTAAATTTTTTATGCTGAAATAAAGAAGGAAAATCCGCTTTTTGAACTGCTTGCACATGACTTTTTAAGGCTAATCCTGCAAAAAAAGTTGTTAATTTTGACGTCAGCTTCCCCGTCGAACACAGATATTGATGCGAAGATAAAATAGGAACCCCCGACAAATCAATTTCCCCTCCCCCCTCCAAGCAATGTCGCCACACCAACGGCATTTCAGCAATGGCTTTTGCAGCCGGCGTTAACGTCCCTAACAACGCATATTTCATCCCCCCATGGATAATCCCTTGCGATACAATCGTTTGCCCACCCCCTAACGTATTCGCTTCCAACAAAACCACAGAAAATCCTTGCTGCCGCAAACGATTCAACAGCCATAATCCAGCAATACCACCACCAATAATAACGATGTCTGTTTCTATTTTCATGCTCCATTCCTAAAGATTCAACTTCTCAATACTGACATGGTTTTTCTTATCTTTAGCAACTTGATTTAAAGTAAAACATAAAAATTATTTTTTTATTAATTTTTTAATCTTTACATTCGCTGTTAATGATTTAAGTTGAATAATCGCTATTTCGTTTAATTTTTTTACTCGTTCAGCTTGTGATAATCCCATTCTTATGAACTCAGCATTCATTGCTTCAATGTTTGCTAATACCAGTAGTTGTTCAATGCTGGCAAATTCTCGCATATTACCTTCCAGCAAGGGATTGGCATCACGCCATTGTTTAGCAGTTTTTCCAAACAACGCTACATTTAACATATCTGCTTCATTAGCGTAAATAAAATTGATTTGTTCAGTACTCACGACAGAAGGGATAATATGCAATTTAATAGCATCGGTGTGGATTCGATAATTCAATTTAGACAAGGCTCTATTAAGATTCCACCCTAATGATAGCCGTTTATTTTCATCTTCTTTAAGGCGTTGAAATTCTTTGATTAAGTAAAGCTTAAATTCAGGACTGAGCCAAGAACCAAATTCAAAAGCAAGGTCTTTGTGCGCATAAGTGCCCCCCCCATACCTTCCTGAACGAGACTGAATGCCAATCGCTTGTGTTGTATTGATCCACTTTTTTGGTGTGAGACGAAAACTGTTTAAACCCGCTTCCTTTTTAAAGGTGTCGAATTCGACACCTTTAAAATTAGGGTTATGCATTTGTTCCCATATTCCTAAAAATTCTAATGTATTACGGTTACGCATCCAATTGTGAATAAGATCATCGCCACCAAATTTTTTCGCCATATCGGTTAAACAAATAAAATCTTCTGATCGATTAGAAAGAATACCAATATCAAAACCTTGTACATTAATTGTTATTTTTTTTTCTTTCATTTCAGCTCGCTCGCGTAGGCACAAAGGAAGGTGGTTGGGCTAGAGCATCAGGAGACGAAGAGGAAGAATCAGGAACAACTCTATTACTGAGCCGCTTGAACAAATTAAAACAACAGCTTGTCTCTTCTGCCCGAGATTCAACTGCAGGTTGTTTTTTTACTGCTTCTTTAACCATCTGTAATTGCTCTTCTACCAATCGCAATTTATTATCCGCTATCTCTTTTCCCAACACAGGATTTTGGACTTGTAATTCTAACTGACGAGCAGTGGCTTTATCATAACAATACACACCCATCCTTAGTAAGCCATACGCTATTCCCAACGCACATCCCAAATAAACAACCCCAGGAGCTAAGGCAAGAGATCCCATAATAACCAGACTACGGACAATAAAATAGGCGCTTTGAAACCCACAGGTTAAATAAAAAAGTCGCCATGCCAATTTTTTACATAACGTCCACATTCCTCCACTCGAGGCATTCATATTAGCAATGATATTTTCACCGTTTTCTAGCGCATATTTTCTTTCTTTAAACTCTTTATTATTTATTATGTCTCTATACGCTGCAGGAGATAATTTTTTAAATTCTGCGTTTAATTCATTTTGTTTTTCTTGTATCTTTTGTTCACGACTAGCAATATAGCTAAGTTCATCCTTTTTTTTATCCATTCTATCTAATACTTTTTTCCGATCTTTTCTAAATGTTATTCCTTTTTCACAGGCAAAGCACAATCCTATTATGCCTGAAAGAGAACCTACCCAGAGAAGTGAAAAATCGATTATTCCAGAAATAGCGAAAGGAGTTCCAACGGAAAGAGTTCCTAAGAACCACGCAATAATAAAAGCAGTTAAATAACCTCCCACAAACTCCATAAAAATAGCGGCTATTTCACGCCATCTATAGGGCTGTAATTTTTTATAAATATCTAACTTCTGGTAAGCTGCTGAATCAACTTTTCTATCCTCTATAGGAGCAAGAGAAACCTCCATCTTGTTATCCGAATAACGAGCAACCACCTCTTTATTCTCTGCTGTTTTCATTGACCCTATCGCAAACACTTTCTTCGACATTAACATCGCAAGAACCCTATTATTTTCCTGCTCGCTTTCTTCCTTCTCTTTTTCTGATTCTTTTTCTTTCTCCTTCTCTTGCTCCGTCTTCATTTTATTTTTTATTAAAATAATTGCTTTAAAGAAATAAAAACCCGTAGCAACCGCTCCTCCAATCCATAAGGGAATTGTGGTAGATACAGCCATCCCTCCTATTAAAACAACTGGAGGAAACGTTAAACTACCTATTAAAACAAATAAAAAAGCCCATCCTATCCAAAAAGAAAGAGCTGCGTTTTTTAAACTTTCAAGAACAGAAGAAACGATCCCAGGTTTGCCCGATGGAGGCGCATAACGGTTAGATTGTTTTACATCTTCTTCAGCTGTTTTAATTGATTGTAATTCGGGAGATCCTTGAGGGGAGCTAATTGGCTGTGAATTTGGAGAATCTGGGGAGGAAAAATTTTGGAAAGAACCCCGAGAAACGTGCTGAAGAGAATTCTGGCGAGCCTCCTCAGAAGAGAGCTCCTCGGCAGATAAAGGTTTAACTGTCAATTCAGGATAGGAATTATAAATATTATAAGATAAATCAACTTTAATCTTCCCTCTTTTACCAACTCGATATTTTTGATCATATTCTTTTCCTAAGTTATCTAAGCTTGTCTTTTGCGCCTCCCTTATCTCTCCTAGTTTATCTTCTAGCCTCGCTTTCAAAGTCGTTTCCCAATCTTTTTCACTGGGCTGTTCCTCAATTAATTTTTTGGGCAATAAGGTAGAATGATACTTTTTCCATTTCCACCATCGCACTATAAAATTAGAACGAGCACATTCATATGCGTCACGTAGCAACTCATACTCTTTTAATTTTTCTATTAATTCCGTTTTTGTATTTGAATCTCCAAAATCCGCCAATACTTGGTACGATAAAATAGAAGAATTAGAAGAAACACTTTGTAATTTAGCTAATTGCTTCATGACATGAGGCGTTGAATATTTTTCTTTTGCTTTTGCAGCTTGAACGCTATTTATACCTAAAAGTAACAGCCCAAAGAGAGGTCCTGTAACAGCAGAGACCCAACTTGTTAGCGGATGTTCAGGGCCGATGATCGTGCTCGGTGATGTACCGAATGCTTCAGCATTAGAAAAAACATATAGACGGCAATTCGTATAAAACCAATCTGCGCCATTTAAAAAAGGAACAAGAACATTCTCTTCCGCCTTCTTAACCGCTTTATCTAACCAATTCCAAAGATCTCTGCTGTGCATATTACTCCCCTTTTTTATTTAACCTAAGCAGCCTCTCCTCCCAATGCTGCTTCAGAGGTTATATATTTATATGCATAAAAGAATAAAATAGGCAGTGTCATCACTACCATACCGCTACCAAATATCATTCGATAAGAAAAAGCTTGCCCCAAGTCGAGTCCTTGTGGAGGGAAAAAGCCAACGATTAAGGTGATAATACAACCTATTAATCCAAATAAGCAGACCAAGCCCATTCCCCATTTGCCTCCTGGGATTTTAAATGCGCGTGACTGCAATGATATTTTATAACGCAATCGTAACGCGCTCAAAAATAAAAGCACATACATTAACATATAAAGTTGAGTGCTTAACGCTGTTAATAACCAATAAGAACTGCTGACGCTTGGCATAAATAAAAATGCGAAACAAACGACGGTAACGATAGCCGCTTGAGTCAGCAACAAGTTAGCGGCTACGCCATGCTTATTCTCTTTGCGCAAGAAAAGCGGCAAATACCCTGATTGAGCCGCTTGTAATAAACCTCGCGCCGGCGAAATCACCCAGCTAATCATGCTGCCAAAGCTACCGATTAAAATCATCACGGTAATAACCGGAATCCATTTTTCAATATGATAGGCTTTGAAAAATGAAGCAAAGGCTTGTAATGCGCCATTGACTAAATTAATTTGCTCGCGTGGCAAAACCATCGCAATCGCAAGCGATCCCACAATCATCGTCGTTAAAATAATCCATACGGATAAATGTAATGCGCGAGGAAATGTTTTTTGGGGGTTTTTCACATCACGAGCATGAACAGCTGCCAATTCAATACCTGCCAAACCTGTCATAATGGCAGTGAGTGAAGTCCAACCATCCAAATGTCTTAAGTTCGGTAAAAGCGTTGCATGCGTTAATTGAATATGAAGTGGCTGACCTGAGAAAAACCATACAGCGGCTAAACTCATCATCAATATTAAAGGAAGCACCAAACCTATGACCGTACAAATACTCACAATCCGCGCCGATAAATCAATCCCTTTTAAATTAATCAGTGTCACGATCCAAAAGGCACCTAACATCGTTCCAATTAAATAAAATTTATTTTGCGCAAGAGCAGGATCCATTAAATACGCTGTCACTCCCGCCACAAAAGAAAGTGCTGTTGGAAACCAGACTAAATTAGTGACCCATTGCAACCAAATAGATAAAAACCCTAGTTTTTCACCAAAAGCTGCTTTTACCCAATGGTAAATACCATTTTTCTCTGCTTGACCCGAGGCTAATTCAGCAGAAACCAGCGCCGTTGGAATCAGGAAAAAAATAGCCGAAAAAATAAAAAAGAAAATTAATGAGGTACCAAACAATGCGGCTGAAGGGAGGTTGCGGATATTATTCACCGCGCCTGTAATCAACATAGCTAATGCAAAAGTCGTAATACCGGTCTGTTTCATACTACATTACCTCAGAGTAATATAATCAAAGGATTTCCTTACTTAAATCCCAATGCTTCAACTTCCTCTGAAGTCGTATCCTTTTGGAACCAGCCTGCCATTAAGACAATATTCAAGATACAGTAGACAATTAATGCTGGATAGAGCACTTCCAAAATAGGCAATGCTAACCGCATGATACCGCCAAAATCTAATAAGCTCATCATAAAAATAAGCGATAATGTCGCAAGCAAGCAACAAAATCTCGGTATCTTTTTGACAACCACATGTTCATACAAAAAACCCGTTGTCACTTCGGTTAATGCCGTTGCCGTCGTAATACAGGCGAGCAATACACATAATCCGACAAAAAACGACCCTGAATTACCTAAAATGGCTTTTGAAATCGCTGAAATAATGCCGGCAGCATCCACACCTTGCAAAGAAGACGCGTGATTTAACGCAATGACCATAAAGCCAATATAAACGAATGATAAAACGATCGCGCCCACGATACAGGAATGCAAAAACAGCTTAATGGTGATGCGATGACTACTAATCCCGATCGCTGCCATTTTTGTCTGTAAATGCCGATAAATGATTGTACAATAGAAAAATGTACCGATTAAATCCATGGTCCCATAGCCACCCACAAATCCATTGATAATGGAAGAGCTGAGGGGTTCAGAATTTACTAACGGGGCTTCCGTATGCAGCAGCCCCGCCAAAATTAAAATAATAAACGTTCCTAACTTAACAGGTGACAAATATTTACCAATAATATCGATCACTTTACCCTGGTTATACGTTAATAAAAATAAAATAGAGCAATATAATAGGCTGAAGATAACAGGATTATTAAGCCCAGGGGGTAAAAAAGCTAATAAAGAATGGTAACTGACGGTTTCCGTGCGAGGAATAGAAAATAAAGGACCTGTCACCGCAATTAAAAAAAGACTCAGTAATAAAGCAGGCACTTTTCCAAGACGACCGAAAAATTCCCAATAATCGCCCTTATATAAACTCGTCGCAAATAATCCTAAAAAAGGAACGCCGACCGCTGCGATTAAAAATGCGACCATTGCATAACCAATATGTGTACCCTCTCTTGCTCCTAGCACCAAAGGAAACACAATATTGCCTGCACCAAAAAACATTGCAAATAAAGCTAAACCGGTTGTTACCACTATTCGTTTTGTCATTATTAATCACCTACTTAACTCTAAGACATGCTAATCACGCATTATTATAACCCCCTA
>Ga0206915_1186_pt1 | contig 10914 bp, 9 predicted proteins | sample Alteio_BWOrgHeat_70_FD_152945 | JGI IMG/M metagenome (GOLD analysis project Ga0206915, IMG submission 152945) | Enriched cells from forest soil in Barre Woods Harvard Forest LTER site, Petersham, Massachusetts, United States -... | ecosystem: Environmental > Terrestrial > Soil > Temperate forest > O...
ACCCCGGTACTTGGCTTGTTGTTGCCATAACTGGAAGCCGGTTGTTTTGTGCCAAAGACCCCGAGGGTTTTTGAAAACCCTCGGGGTCTGATACAATCCTATAAATCCACCCAACTTGTCCCGCCAAATGCGGGAACCATGGTTCAGACAACCTGTCCGTACAAAAACGTTGTCATTGGCGTACCATTGTACGGACTGAATAACGAACAAGTGGCAAGGAATCTCGAATGAAGGAAAAGAAAGGTTGATTGGTTCTCTGTTCTAATTCGTGTGTCGTTTAACTTGCCTGCCGGTAGGTAGGTTCGCAATAATTCGTGTTATAAAAAACACCCTTCATGCGTGAAATTTTGTGAAGTACCCCGGTACATGGCTTGTTGTTGCAATAACTGAAAGCTAAAAGAAGACAAGTACCAAATTTAAAGTCCAAAACAAAGAAGTAAAACACTCCACGTATTTCGAATTTAAACCAGTCCCCTCACAAGGCGCATCAGTCGGATTCGGTCCTGGCCGCAGGCCGGGATTTTTTCGACTGGTTCCCCTCGTCGAAAAAAAGAAGCCGGGTGCAGCGCCGGGGAGGGGACGATGCCATGCGGCATGAGCCATGCGAATTGGGGAGTTAAACCAGTTAAATAAACCCAGAACAACGCCTGATCCCGGAATGTACAAACACAGTTGGCCGCCACACCCGCAGGGCTTTATGCAATGTGTGGAATTTATTCAAGGCACGCCCTTTGCGTTACTACCCTAAACATTTATCTATGGAAAAGAGAGTATTTGGCATTATACTTACCGTTCTTGGGGTGGTTGGGCTAATAATGGCCGGCGTAACCTTTATGCAGAGCACCGGCGGTAACTACAGCGTTAAAGAAATTGTATTGTATGGCATTTTGGGGATAGTTTTCTTTATGTCGGGTGTTGGCCTGTTAAGAAACACAAAGGACAAGGCAACATAGAGCCCTCTCTAAATCTCTCCCTAAAGGGCGAGACTTGCGATGCGCTTTATGTTAAGTCGTAAAATATTGAACCTGCTTAAAAGTCTCCCTTTAGGGAGATTTAGAGGGTCACATATTCCTCCTGTATTGCCCGCCCACCTCGTACAGGGCATGGGTAATTTGGCCCAGGCTGCAGTATTTAACCGCGTGCATCAGTTCGGCAAAAAGGTTGCCGTTGGTAACAGCGGTTTCTTTTAAACGCCGCAGCGCCTCATCGCTCTTGCCGGTATTGCGTTGCCAAAAGGCTTGCAGGTTAGCAATCTGCTGATCTTTTTCCGCTGTGGTACTGCGTATCACCTCGTTGGGCAATATGGTGGGGCTGCCTTTCTTGTTCAAAAAAGTGTTGACACCCACAATGGGCAGTTCGCCGTTGTGTTTAAGGCTTTCGTACTCAAGGCTTTCCTCCTGTATCTTGTTGCGCTGGTACATGCGTTCCATAGCGCCGGGTACGCCGCCACGTTCGTTAATGCGGTCAAACTCGGTTAACACGGCCTCTTCCACAAGGTCGGTCAGTTCTTCTATTATAAAACTGCCTTGTATAAAGTTCTCGGTCTTGGTGCTGCCCAGCTCCCGGTTAATGATGAGCTGTATAGCCATTGCCCGGCGAACGCTTTCTTCGGTAGGGGTAGTAATCGCCTCGTCGTAGGCATTGGTATGCAGGCTGTTACAGTTGTCGTAAATGGCATACAGCGCCTGCAATGTGGTGCGTATGTCATTAAAGTCAATCTCTTGTGCATGCAGGCTTCTGCCGCTGGTTTGAATATGGTATTTAAGCTTCTGGCTGCGCTCGTTGGCTTTGTACTTATGCTTCATGGCCTTTGCCCAAATACGGCGGGCAACACGGCCAATAACGCTGTACTCGGCATCCATGCCATTGCTGAAAAAGAACGACAGGTTGGGGGCAAAATCGTCAATATGCATGCCCCGGCTCAGGTAATATTCCACATAAGTAAAGCCGTTGCTAAGGGTAAAGGCAAGCTGGGTAACCGGGTTAGCGCCCGCCTCGGCAATATGGTACCCGCTAATTGACACACTGTAGAAATTACGCACCTGGTTCTGAATAAAGTACTCCTGCACATCCCCCATAAGCTTTAAGGCAAACTCCGTTGAGAAGATACAGGTGTTCTGGGCCTGGTCTTCTTTAAGAATGTCGGCCTGCACCGTTCCCCGCACCTGCGAAAGCGCTTCGGCTTTAAGGGAAGAGTAGATTTGGGGAGAGAGTACTTCGTCACCAGAGAGGCCAAGCAAACCTAAACCTAAAGCGGCCTCCCCTAAATCCCCTCCCACAGAGGGGACTTGCGATGCGTTTTGCGTTAACTTGTTTATCGTCTTAGAGTTATCAGAGCGAGTTGCCAAAGTCTCCCCGCCAGCCGGCGGGGGAGATTTAGAGGGGGCAGGGTTATAGTAGATAGGGCGGGGAAGATGCTTATATTTCTCCTCACTTACTTTTTTAACATTATCCCAAAGCCCAAGCTCGGTTATCTTCTTTTCGCATAACTGGTCAACGGCGGCGTTCATAAAAAAAGCCAGGATGATGGATGCCGGGCCATTGATGGTCATGCTCACCGATGTTCTGGGGTCGCAGAGGTCAAAACCGCTGTACAGCTTTTTGGCGTCATCAACCGTAGCGATGCTAACCCCGCTGTTACCGATCTTGCCGTAAATATCGGGGCGGCTTCCGGGGTCTTCGCCATACAGGGTAACGCTGTCAAAGGCAGTGCTCAGGCGCTTTGCAGGCTCTCCGGCAGACACGTAATGAAAGCGCTTATTGGTACGCTCAGGGCTGCCTTCGCCGGCAAACATGCGGGTAGGGTCTTCACCGGAACGTTTCATCTCAAAAACACCAGCGGTATAAGGGAATTCGCCCGGCAGGTTTTCCTGCAACTGCCATTTTAAAATATCGCCCCAGTCCTTATACCTGGGTAACACTATTTTTGGTATGCGCGTGCCGCTTAACGAGGTAGTAGTAAGAGGTTGTTTAATGGTTTTATCACGAACGCTATATTCAAAATAGTCGGCAGTGTATTTTTTAACAACAGAAGGCCAGTTATCCAAAAGTTGTTTGGAGGAGGGAGAAAGTGCTTGTTCGAGGGAGTTAGCAGCTTGCTGTAAGGCCTCCTCTATCCCGCCATTGTCTCTGCTATGAGGCGTCTTAGATGAAAACGCATCGAAAGTCTCACCCACCGGGGGAGATTTAGAGGGGGCCTCATCACCCAATTTTTGCTTGATCAGAGCGACAGCCCCTTGTAATTGATACAACTTAGTGGCAATGGCTGATTGCTCATTTACCCATGCATCATAACCGCGGTTTGATTCGGATATCTCGGAAAGATAGCGGATACGTTTGGGAGGGATGATGGCCTCGCTGCCGGCGCCTGTTCTCGCAGAAAGGGGGGTAAAATCCCCAAACTGTACCCCTGTTTTTTTGGTGATGGTATGCATTAACAGGCCAAACAGGGTATTAACACCTGCATCGTTAAATTGGGCCGCAACAGTGCCAACAATGGGTAAGTCGTTATCCTTGGCATTCCATAACCCGTGATTGCGTTTATATTGTTTGCGCACATCGTGGCGGGCATCAAGCGCGCCTGCCTTGTCAAACTTGTTTATGCAAACAATGTCGGCATAGTCAAGCATGTTTATCTTTTCCAATTGGGATGCCGCGCCATATTCCGGTGTCATAACATACATGCTTACATCACAATAATCAAGTATGGACGCATCGTTTTGGCCAACGCCAGCGCTCTCTAATATCACCAGGTCAAAGGCAGCTTCCTTGCATATATCAATAGCATCCTGCACCGCCGCGCTTAACGACGCATCTTCATCCCTCGTAGCCATGGAGCGCATATAAGCACGCGGATGGGAAATGGCATTCATACGTATGCGGTCGCCAAGCAATGCTCCACCTGTTTTTTTACGGGTAGGGTCAACCGAGATCACGGCAACGGTCTTATCAATAAAAGTGGTTAAGTACCGGCGAACGATCTCATCTGTAACAGACGATTTGCCCGCACCGCCGGTGCCGGTGATGCCGAGAACGACAGCCCCCTCTAAATCTCCCCCCAAAGGGGAGACTTGCGATGTGTTTTGTACTGAGTTGTCTGCGTTGTTAGAACTACCCTGACGAGTTGGTTTTATGTTAGCATGATTGAGTGTAGCGACTATCTTGGTTTTAACTGCCTCAATATCTCCCATCACTTCATCATTGGTGAAACGTATTACTTTAAAGCCTTCATCTTCTAATAACGCTGTTCTGTCTGCGTCGCTGATTTGCATCTCTGGTAACTGATGATGCAGGCCGTCTATTTCAATGATCAAGTGATGTTCTAAAGAAATAAAGTCTGCTATAAACCTGCCGACAATATGTTGCCGTCTGAATTTAATGCCATCTAATTGCTTGTCCTTTATTTGTTGCCATAAGATGCTTTCTGCAGCAGTTGGCTGTTTCCTGTGTTGTAATGCAAACGCTTTTAATAGCCTGTAATAAAACTTATCACTTGTTTGAAAGTAGGGATGATTGTTTGGCTTTTGGTCTTTTGACAGCAATGGGTGATCTGTGCCCAGTTCTGCGTGGGTAATTGCTTGAGATATTGCAATGATATCCCTGGCCTTGCCTAACGCGAATTTTAAAGTATCATCATGTTTAAACAAGCTCACGCTGTTGCTAAAGCCTCCCCTAAGGGGGGAGGTTTGGAGGGGGCCGAGTAGGTCGTCAATCATCCCTTCCAACCCCATCCTTCTTCCGTCGTCGGGGCTGTAAATTTTGGTGATGCCGTAATGATGCAGTTCTTCAATCTCCTGTGGCAGTATGGTACCGCCTCCGCCGCCGAATATCTTTATGTGGCCGCACCCGTTTTCGTCCAGCAGGTCTTTCATGTATTTAAAAAACTCAACATGGCCTCCCTGGTAACTTGTAACGGCTATGGCGTGGGCATCTTCTTCAATGGCGGTCTCCACAATCTCGTGTACGCTTCTGTTATGCCCCAGGTGAATGATCTCCGCGCCTTTGCTTTGCAAAATGCGCCGCATAATGTTTATGGCAGCATCATGGCCATCAAAAAGGCTGGCGGCAGTAACAATCCGTACTTTATTATTAAGCGGGTAACTCATTAATCGTTATTGTAGTAAGCAGCAAAAATAGGTATTTATGAGTGATGTGAACGGGTGTTAGTTTTGGATAAGATACTCTGATCGTTCTTTCCCCTTCAGGGTAGGGCTTTCATTCCTCTCACCATCCTGTCCTTTCCTTGCATATCCTTCTTCAATTCCACCTCAATAAAACCATTGGCAGAAAGCAGGCTGCAAACCTCATCGCCTAAACTTTCATTTATCTCAAAAAACAATAACCCATTTTCTCTTAAATGCAGGCGGGCAAAGCCGGCTATCTTTTTATGGAACAGCAACACATCTTCATCGGGCACAAACAGGGAGGTATGCGGTTCAAACCGGGTAACATTGTTTTGCATAGCTGCAGCTTCGCTGTTGCGGATATAGGGCGGGTTGCTTACAATCATATCAAAAACGGGTAGCCTTACCCATTCTGCTTCATTCAAAATATCTGCCTTGTGAAATGCAATTTCAGTGCCTTGCTCTATGGCATTTTTCTTAGCAACGCCCAATGCACCCGCAGAAATATCCAGCGCATGTACATCCCATGTTGAGAACCTCTTCTTTAATGCAATAGGTATACATCCGCTGCCCGTACCAATGTCAAGTAATCTGCAATCTGCAATCTGCAATCTGCAATCCACAATCCAGTTCACCAACTCCTCCGTTTCTGGCCTTGGTATTAGTACGTTTTCATCAACATATAATTTCATTCCTGCAAACCAGGCTTCGTGCAAAACATATTGTACGGGTTTATAAAGCAATAATTGTTGGGTATAGGCAGTCAATTCCTCCTGTTGTGTTAGCGATACCGGCATTTGTTTATTCAAAATTCTGTCAATCTTCCGCTGTCCTGTTACATGCTCAATAACAAGATCGGCTATGTTTGCGGCCTCCCTGTCATCATACAACTCATACAGTTGAAACAACAACTGCTTATGGGCTTCCTGTAACGTCATACTGCAATGTTAGTATCTTTGGGCTTATGGCCAATGATGAATTATATATGCAGCGCTGCCTGCAACTGGCAAAGCTTGGTGCAGGCAATACGGCGCCAAACCCAATGGTGGGTGCTGTGCTGGTGCATGAGGGCCGCATTATTGGCGAAGGGTACCACAAGCATTACGGGCAAGCCCATGCAGAGGTTAATTGCATTAATAGTGTTGCCGCAGACGATGAGCCGCTTATCCCCGCGTCGGTTATGTATGTTTCGTTGGAACCTTGCGCCCATTATGGCAAAACACCGCCCTGCGCTGATCTTATTATCCGTCACAAAATACCAAAGGTAATAGTTGGCTGCCGCGACCCGTTTAAAGAAGTTGATGGCAAGGGCATTGAAAAATTGCAGGCTGCCGGCGTTGAGGTTATTACAGGAGTACTGGAAAAAGAATGCCGCAACCTTAATAAACGATTCTTTACGTATCATACACTGCACCGTCCCTATATTTTATTGAAATGGGCACAAACAGCCGATAACAAAATTGCGGGCCTTTCTGCAAACCGCCTGCACATAACCAATGATATAACCAATAAACTGGCGCATAAATGGCGAAGCGAAGAAGCAGCTATTTTGGTGGGGACAAATACGGCGTTGCTGGATGACCCTTCTCTCAACAACAGGCTATGGGCTGGCAAAAGCCCGGTGAGGCTTGTTATTGATGTGGATTTGAAACTGCCTTTATCACTTAAGTTATTTAACCGCGAAGAACGCACCATTGTTTTCAATACCGTTAAGCATGAAGAAAATGAAAACCTAAGCTATTACCAGGTAACCGAAGATGTAAATATTATTCATCAAATACTAAATGGCTGCTACTGGCATAACATTCAAAGCATAATGGTGGAAGGCGGCGCTGCTTTACTGCAATCTTTTATTGATGAGGGGTTATGGGATGAAGCGAGAGTAATTACCAATACTGAATTGTTTATAAGCGAAGGGCTACCGGCACCTTCGTTAAAAGCCTTCCAGTTCCACCACTCTGAAAAAATATTTGCCGACAGCATTGATTTCTTTTTTCCCTCAACTCCGTCTTTCTAAAACAATTTGTACCCGCATGAGCGAGCCCGATTTTTATCAAACCATTGCACAACCCTCGTTAGCTGAATTTAAAGATCGCGGGAGCAGGTTTATTGCCTACGCATATCCTGTAAAAACAGCAGAAGAATTTAAGGAGAAATTACAGGCGCTTAAAAAGGAACATCCAAAAGCAGTGCATCATTGTTTTGCATACCGGCTTGGGTTGGATGGAAACAATTTTCGTGTGAGTGACGATGGCGAACCTTCGGGTACCGCTGGCAAACCCATACTCGGGCAGATTGACACCAAAGGCCTTACCAATACTTTAATAATCGTTGTGCGTTATTTTGGCGGCACATTATTGGGAGTGCCTGGTTTGATAAATGCGTATAAGTCTGCCGCCTCAATGGCGTTGCAGCTTACGCCTTTTATTCAAAAACCGGTGACGGTAAAATGGCAGGTAACTTTTGATTATACCCAAATGAACGATGTGATGCGCTGGATAAAAGCATTCAACTGCGAAGTGGTTGAGCAGGAATTACAACTGTTTTGTAAAATGGTGATTGAAGTGCCTAAAAATAGGATGGATGAATTGAAAGGGTTGTTTGAAGATTTAAAGGGTGTGGAAGTTAAAGTAGTATGACACAAATTACTTACCACAAATTAAAGCCAATTGCACGACCCTGCCTGCCGCAGGAGGTTACGCGAATTGATACAAAAATTGGACTATAATATCCCGCATAATAAAAAATGTTCTTCGCAAAGTCCCTCCCTATTGGGGAGGGATTTAGGGAGAGGCCGTTCTTCGCACAGCCCTCTCCGCGAGGAGGGGGTAGGGGTGAGGCGACAATCAACTATTCTTCTCCGCAAAAAACAAAAGCATATCGGTACCCACAGGTTGCCTGTTAAGCATACGAATCATATTGGTTATTTGGCCGCGGTGGTAGGTTCCATGGTTAACTACCTGGTAAAAGGTTTGCCAGAACGGCACTGAATAGTTATCGCCTTTTGCGGTTGTAAAAACAAGCAGTTTGTCCAATGCATCTTTATTAGTTTCTACCGTCGCCTTCATTTCATCCATAATAGGTTGCCACAGGGCAGCAAGTTGTGTACTGTTGTTTTGCGCATTAAAAGCATCCGGTATTGGCGCCAATGACACTCCCTTCCAGCGATGCAGCCAGCGGTAATCGGCGCTCATAATATGTTTGCATACCAGGTGCAGTGAAGGAAAACTTCCACCCAATTCTTTATTCCATTCTTCATCAGTCAAAGAATGCAGCTCCCGTAACACTTTATTGTTAGCCCAAATGTGATAATCTATCAGGAAGGATATATTTTTCATAACACCAATTTATAATACTGACACGAATTAAGGCAAATTAACCAAATTACACGAATTAGGAAATGCTTCTCAATGATCCTCTAAATGTTCTTCGCTCATCCCTCGCCGCGAGGAGAGGGTAAGGGTGAGGCGAAAAAGCGTTCGTGTAATTCGTTGAATTAGCACCTAATTCGTGGCAAAAAAATTTCGCGCCCATTTGTACTAAACAAACCTTTCGCTCACAACTAAATCTTTACTTCCGGCAGTATAAGTGTAAAAACCTTCGCCGCTCTTAACGCCCAACTTGCCTGCGGTTACCATATTCACTAATAGGTGGCAGGGGGCATATTTAGGGTTGCCAAAACCATCGTGCAACACATGCAAAATACTCAGGCATACATCAAGGCCAATAAAATCCGCCAATTGCAGCGGCCCCATAGGATGCGCCATACCCAATTTCATAATAGTATCAATTTCCTCCACTCCCGCGATTCCTTCATATAAACTATAAATAGCCTCGTTTATCATGGGCATTAATATCCTGTTGGCAATAAAACCAGGATAATCATTCACAACGCATGGAACTTTGCCTAACTGCTTGCTTAGCGTAATGATTGTTTCAGTAACCTCCTTTGCCGTTGCGTAACCGTTTATTATTTCAACCAGCTTCATTACCGGTACGGGGTTCATAAAATGCATACCTATCACCTTTTCGGGGCGGTTGGTTGCTGCGGCAATTTTTGTAATGGAAATAGAAGAGGTGTTTGACGCAAGAATAGCATTTGCCGGTGCAGCCTCATCCACCTGCTTAAATATTTTTAATTTAAGGTCAGCATTTTCGGTGGCAGCTTCTACTACCAGGCCTGCTTCTTTAACACCTTCGCTTATATCTGTTGTGGTTGTTATGTTGGTGAGAGCTTGTTGTTTTTGTTCCTCACTTATGGTGCCTTTACTTACCTGCCTGTCAAAATTTTTGGCTATGTTTTGCAAAGCCTTTTCTAATTGGGCAGGTTGCACATCAATAAGTGTTACCGAAAATCCATACTGTGCAAAAACATGCGCAATACCGTTACCCATAGTGCCGGCGCCTATAACTGAAACTTTCATAGTTATTAATGTTTTGAGAATGGCTTAAGAGAAGGCAAATGTAAGATTACGGGAAAGATTTTAGGATATTTCGTGAAATGACATTTTAAGATAATTCAGATAATTAATTAAGTTTAAAATTAAATATTGCGGTTATAACAGACAGCTTATTTTGCATCTGTCAACTAAATATATTGTTTAATTATCCGAACCCGAACTTGAGCTGGAATTAGAATTTGATTGAGAATCATCCTTACGTTTAAAATCTCCCCGTTTCCAGGCTTGTATAAATTCAGCCCATGCCATAGGGTTTAAAATATTCATCGGAGGTATTTGCCCCTGGTAGTAAAATTTTTGGGCCTGTTGCCGTAATTGCATATTTACAGCCTCGCGCCCATCGGGCGGCAAAGTTGCTAATAAAACCCTTCTTTTTGCTTCCGACATATTTTCGCGTGCAAGCTCAAGCTGGTCTGCCGGAACCTCGGTATTCACAAAATCCCTTTCAAATTGGGAGCTTGTTGGTCTTGACCTTAAAATTGTCGCAGGCAGGTAAGCGGTATCATTCACCATTAACTCGATAACACTATACTGGTTGCCCTTCAGCGTTTTAGGAATTTCAATCACATTATCCTTAAAACCAACGGTTGAAAACCGTATTTTATCACCTTTCAGGCCAATCGGCTTTTTTATTAGGTGGCAGCGGCGGCCTTGCAGGCGGCTTATTGATGGGATGGCTTATTTATAAAATGATTATCGTTGCCTTCAATTACTTTAAGAAGAGATTTCAACTTTCATAGAGAGATTTAATTGACAATGGGCTAAAGCCCGAAAGTTCTCTTTGTTAATTCACCCCCGCCCTAAAGGCGCGGGGCAATTCAACCCAAAACATAGAACCTAATCCCCCAAACCCCTAAACCGCGTTCACCTCAACCACCTTTGTACCTGTTTTATTTGCGTTACGCAATGAGATATTTCTTACCGTTATGGCGGCTACTTCCCAAAATGCTTTTTGGGCCGGAATATCGTCGCCCATCATAGCGGGTACGCCTGCATCACCGCCTTCGCGTATGGACTGTACCAGGGGTATTTGCCCCAGAAAGGGAAGGTCATATTCATCTGCCAGCCTCTTACCGCCATCTTTCCCAAAAATATAATACTTGTTGTTGGGCAACTCAGCCGGCGTGAAATAAGCCATATTTTCAACCAACCCTATGATGGGGACATTTACCTGTGCCTGCCCAAACATGGCAATGCCTTTTTTGGCATCGGCCAGGGCCACATTTTGCGGAGTAGTTACAATAACAACCCCCGTAACAGGTACGGTTTGCATTAGTGTTAAGTGAATATCGCCGGTACCCGGCGGCATATCAATTACCAGGTAGTCCAGT
>Ga0206915_1179_pt1 | contig 10870 bp, 8 predicted proteins | sample Alteio_BWOrgHeat_70_FD_152945 | JGI IMG/M metagenome (GOLD analysis project Ga0206915, IMG submission 152945) | Enriched cells from forest soil in Barre Woods Harvard Forest LTER site, Petersham, Massachusetts, United States -... | ecosystem: Environmental > Terrestrial > Soil > Temperate forest > O...
ACGCCGGCACCGCAGGCAATGCAGTAAACTGCGGTTCCAGGCCGAGGACCAAGGGGCCAAGGGACAAGGGAGAAGGGAGCAAAATGCAGCGGAATTTTGCTCCATGCTGATAACCCTTCGTGCCGATGGCACGGCTGTGTAGTGCAGTACTGAACCCGTCGCTTCTGGGCCGGATACCGATGCCGTGGCGCCCTTGATAACAAGCGCATTATTGCCATAACCGCGCTCATTGAGCTGTTCAAGTCGATCAGCGTTCTCGGCAAGTGGCCGAAAAACCGCCTGTTCGTAGATTTGACTCCCATTTCGGAGTGAGGCAGCGAACCCGAATTCAAGTTGACGGGTAGCGGACTATACGTCCATGTGGCTGTTGACCTCTGCCGTGGCAGCGAAAAGGATGGTCGTAATTTACAGAAAACAAGCGCCAAGGATGACTTCTTTTGGCGCAGTAAGGAACGATCAGGAACGGTTATCGAACCCATATCAAACCCACGACCTCTGGCCAAGGTGAGCACAGCTCCACTGCGAAGTCCTTGAATAACCATTCGGAACTATTCTTATGCTGCACCGGACGTCAGTTTCAAATCAACTGATCGGAAGTCTTCGGTTGCGGTCTCGTATTCGGTAAGCGGCTACTTTGCTGCGATTCCCACAGATTTCCATGCTGCACCAGCGCCGATTATGTGACTTGGTCTGATCGAAGAACCAGAACGAGCAGGTGTCGTCTTCACAGTGTTTTATCAGCTCAAAATTGGGTGTCGATAGCAGGCTGGCAGCCGCTTCTGCCACCGGAGCCAAAATTGACTCGACCGTTTCCTGTCGCCTCACCGTTTCCATAGTCGGGACAGTGGATTTTCTCCAAATCAACTGCGGATAGCTCCGATTAGCGGCCAGAAAAAAGTTGAGCACGAATGTATCTCCTCGTCGACCGATCTTTCGCCTTTCGACAAGGGACCGAACGCTCTCTCGCAGCCTGCGTGCAGAGCGCAGTAGCGTTACCGGCCCTGTCTTGTCGGCAAGTGTCGGAGCGGGATATCCGGCTTGCTTTAGCCAGATCGTGACATCGTCATCGCTCTGCAAAAGATCCTCAATGTTTTCTTTCACTCGCATTCGAGTATTCAGAAAGTCCAACGCAGGGTGCCCTGCCAAAAACAGCGGACGAGGTCTGCCAGAATCTTGTGAACTCACAGTTTGCACCCAGGGTTCATATCACTGAACTGTAACCGGCAAAGCCAATGTTGACAAGTGTTGCGGTTCAATCTCACACTACGATCAAGGTGTTCGCGCGAACGGAACGCTTCCGAACGCTGGACGTTGAGAAAGGAGAGCTGATGGAATCTGCAACACAACCTCCCCCAGAGCCGGGCGTAAGTACGAACGATGCGCAGAGTACCCCAGGCCTGCTTTCTTCCCAATCGGTGCTCAACATTCTGCGATTGATCCTCGCGGGAGCTCCTCTGGCAGATGTGCTCACAATCATCGCTCGACTGGTCGAATCGCAGGGCGACGGGACATTGTGTACTATCTGGCTCCCCCATGATGACGGGAAACAGCTTTTTTGTGCGGCGGCGCCAAGCCTCCCAGGATTCATCGCAAGTGCCGGGTCGATGACCATCGGTCCGAAGGGCGGCTCCTGTGGCACGGCCGTCTATCGCAAGGAGCCGGTCTATGTAGATGACATTCTCACGCACCCGGTCTGGGATCTTTATCGTGACCGTCTGTTGCCGTTTGGAATTCGAGCAGTGTGGTCGCGGCCATTGTTTACCCGTGAAGGCCGAGTCCTTGGGACGTTCGCTATTCACTATCGTGAAGTGCGTAGCCCAGATGCCGCTGATCTGCAGTTGATCGAGAGCGCCAGTCATATCGCGGGAATTGCGATCGATCGCCACCGGAATGAACAAAAGTTACGTCATGAACGCGATCGCCTGCGATTGCTTCTGGAAATCACAAGCAGCGTGACATCCAAGTTGGACCTTCGGCAGGTGGTTGAGGCGCTCTCGACGGATCTATTCCAGATCATGCACTGTGACGTGTCGGCCCTGCTTCTACCCGACCCAGAGAGCGGTGAGTTACGCGTCACCATCTTGTACAATCCGGGCGCGAGAGGACCCTTCCGAGAGGGATCATTGGTGCCGATGAATGGTTCGATCTCGGGGCAGGTATTGCGGAAGGGCAAGAGCATCCGGATCGATAGCTTCGAACAGGTCCGCGAAGATCCTGAAACTCTTGGGAATCCCGAGGGCCAGGTTATTTATGAGCGCCTGATGGAGGAAGGCCTCAGCGTGGGGTGTTATCTTCCGCTCACGGGCCGTGATCGTGTGGTTGGCGTTCTGATGCTCTGCAGGCGTTCGAACCATGCATTTGAGCAAGACGACGTCATCTTGCTTGAGCAGGTGGCCTGCCAGATAGCGATTGCGGTTGAGAACACATTGGAGTACGAAAAGGCGACAAAGGATCGAGACAAAGAAACGAAACAGAGACAGTATCTCGAAGAAGAACTTCGCGCTGAGTTTGGACCAATTGTCGGTGAAAGCCCCGCTTTGAAGAGCGCGTTGCATTTGGTGTCCGTCGTCGCACCGACCGACTCTAGCGTGCTGATTCAGGGAGAGACGGGTACCGGCAAGGAACTAATTGCCCGGGCTATTCACAATCTGAGCGGCCGTCGAGACCGCGCATTTGTTAAATTGAACTGCGCTGCAATCCCGCTTGGTCTACTCGAAAGTGAGCTGTTCGGTCACGAGAAAGGGGCATTTACCGGTGCCATTGCGCAAAAGACCGGGCGCTTTGAACTCGCTCACAAGGGAACACTCTTTCTGGACGAAGTAGGCGACATTCCTCTGGAACTTCAGGCCAAGCTGCTGCGAGTCCTCCAAGAGCAGGAATTCGAGAGGCTCGGGAGCAACCGGACTCACAAGGTTGACGTCCGCCTCGTCGCAGCGACTCATCGTGACTTGGCCGCGATGGTAAAGCAAACGACGTTCCGTGAGGACCTCTATTATCGGCTGAAGGTATTCCCGATCCACCTCCCGGCCTTAAGGCAACGCACTGAGGACATCCCGAAGCTTGTCTGGCACTTCACAGAGCTGTATGCGCGACGCATGAACAAGAGGATCGACACTGTTCCTCCCGAGACGATGGAAGCGCTCGTGCGATATCGCTGGCCAGGAAACGTCCGGGAATTGCAGAACTTCATCGAGCGCGCTGTCATCCTTTCTCCTCACACTGCATTGCGGGCGCCCACGTCCGAACTCGAGCCATTCACGGCCGTAAAGCAATCGAACATGCCCATGACCGGTCTCGAAGAGGTAGAGCGGGATCACATTCTCTGCGCGCTTGAGGCCAGTGATTGGGTTGTGGGCGGCAGAAACGGCGCGGCCGAACGACTAGGGATGAAGCGCACGTCGCTTGTTTACAAGATGCGGAAGCATCGTATCGCTCGTCCCAACTCCCCGCAGCGGGATAATGCCGTCGCGAAATCAGTTCGTGGGGTCAGATAGCCCTTCTCCATGTCATCAGCCTTTTAGCGCCAATCTCCTCACAGGCAGGTTCCGTTACAAACCCCTCAACATGGAAGTCTTGGTTACTGGGCGGGCGACAGTTGTGCCAAAGCTCGCGACCAACTCCCGTCACTGTCGGAAACCCCATCACCCATTGGACAGTAGGCGACAGATATCTTTCGTCCTCTGAGAATCTATCCTGCGAGCGTGCAAAGGGTTAGCTGCTACAGCCATGTTTGGATTAAGAGCTTTGGGTTTGGCATTGCGGTTGCAGTTCTACACTCGCGTGCCGTTCGGTCGCCACGGAATGAGGCGAACCAGCGAGTCCCCATACCAGATAGAGTCGGGAGGAAGTTTATGAGTGCCGTCCTTTCTAAGTGCACGACCCCTGTGACATCCGTTCATAACGTTGAAGTAGACGGAGTCGAGGTTTTCTACCGGACGGCTGGCGACAAGGATGCACCGGTCGTGCTCTTGTTGCATGGATTCCCGGCCTCCTCGTTCATGTTTCGCAAACTCATTCCACGTCTGGCAGACCAGTTCCGAGTGATCGCACCGGACTTGCCTGGTTTTGGGTTCACAATGATACCTGAGAAACGAGCCTATACCTATTCGTTTAACGCATTGGCCCAAACGCTGGAAGTTTTCACCGATGCCCTCGATCTAACCCGCTACGCGATTTATGTGTTCGACTACGGAGCACCCACAGGCTTTCGTCTTGCGATGCGCCATCCGGAACGAGTGATGGCTATCATTTCGCAGAACGGCAATGCCTACGAAGAGGGATTGGCCGACGCATCGGGATCGATCAGGAAATATTGGTCTGAGCCAACTGAAGAGAACCGGGGAGTGCTCCGGCAAAACATCTTGACTCCGGAAGGAACTCGCTGGCAATACACGCACGGAGTAACAAACCCGGAAAGCATTGCGCCTGAGTCGTACACCTTGGATACCGCGTTGCTCGAGCGGCCGGGAAACAAGGAGATTCAGCTCGATTTGTTCCTGGACTACGCTTCAAACGTGAAGCTTTATCCGAAGTTTCAGGAGTACTTTCGCAACTGGCAACCCCCTCTGCTGGCCGTCTGGGGCAAGAACGACCCCTTCTTCATTCCCGCCGGAGCGGAGGCATTCCGAAAGGATCTACCAGATGCGCAGGTCCAGTTCCTGGATACGGGTCACTTCGCCATCGAGACCCACTGCGTAGAGATCGCCGCTGCCATGAAGACGTTTCTTGAGACCACCGGCGCTTCCAGCACCACGGAGAAGGCGGTTGCACGATGAAATCCTCTCCCCAGTCGGGTACTTGCGTTTTAGTTCACGGAGCGTGGGCCGATGGATCTTGTTGGAGCAATGTCATTCTCCCTTTGAGAAGCGAAGGACTCAAGGTAGCGACTGCACCACTTCCCCTAACAACTCTCACCGAAGACGCGACGGCTCTTCGCCGTGTGATCGAAAGAACTACCGGCCCGGTGGTCCTTGTCGGACATGCGTATGCGGGAGCTGTGATCGCTGCAGTCCAGCACGATCGAGTGCAATCACTGGTGTACATCGCAGCGTTAGCTCCAGACGAGGGCGAAACCGTCGCGGATGTCTTTTATCGGGCGCCGCCTCATCCCAAGGCTCCCCAGCTCGCCCCCGATTCCTATGGGTTGATCTGGATGCCGGAGGATGGATTCAGCAACGCTGTGGCCCACAAGGCCGCTCCGGACCAGTTAGCCATTATGGCTGCAGTGCAGCGGCCAATCTCGGTGAACTGCATACGGGAGAAGGCCCCTGCCCCGGCGTGGAAGACGAAGCCCTCGTGGTTTCTTCTGGCCGAGGAGGATCGCATGATTCACCCGACGACGCAGCAGTTTATGGCTGAGCGGATGAAGGCAAACATCCGGGCGCACCCGGTAGACCACACTCCAATGCACACAGCCCCGGGGCTCGTCGTCAAGATCATTTTGGAAGCGACGCAGAGTACGGCCGCCCAAGGAACATTATGACAGCCAAAACTGTAGCTATCGTCACGGGCGCGAGCCAGGGCATCGGCCGCGCGACCGCGTTGCGGCTAGCACGCGATTTCCCCGCTGTCGTCCTTGTAGCAAGAAACAAGGAAGACTTGGAGAAAACTGCGTCCGATGTCCACTCCGCAGGCGCGGAATCACTGATCTATGCTCTCGATCTGCGCGAACCTCAGTCGGCGGAAATCGTCGTCAGTGGTACCCTCGATCGATTTGGCAGAATCGATGCCCTCCTTAACATTGCCGGCGCGGTGCCACAGATCGATCTGTTCGAAATGACAGATGGGCAGTGGGAGGACGGCATGGCGCTTAAGCTCCATGGCGCGCGCCGTCTCACGATATATGCCTGGAATGCCTTGAAGGCTTCGAACGGATCGGTAGTCTTGATCTCCGGAAGCGCGGCTCTCGACCCGAAGCCGGGTTTCGCGGCCGTCGCGACAATCAACGCTGCCATCATCGCCCTGGCGAAGGCTTTTGCCGAACAAGGCATTAAAGATGGAGTTCAGGTCAACAGCGTAATTCCGGGCGCGGTGATGACGGGTCGTCGCCGTTCCTTCATGGAGCACTGGGCTCCGGAACATAACATGAGCGTGGAAGAGGCCACGAAGCAATTTCCTGAGAAGGCCGGCATCGCCCGCTATGGGTCACCAGAAGAAATCGCTGACCTGATGGCCTACATGGTGTCGCCTGCAGCAAAGTGGATGACAGGAACTTCCGTGCGTATGGACGGCGGCGAGATCAAGGGCATCTAGAAAACCTCCGGAGCGCGAAACCATCTAGGTGGACGCAGCCGCGAAGCATAGAAGTACCACCAGCGTGGCACCACGTCCCCACCAATCAGACAATGCTCCAAATACGAGATTCGAAATGCCATAGGGAATGAGGTAACCCGCAATGAGCCAGCTCAGTTGATTGGCGGGCACCGAAGACTCATGCGAGATTGCTGGGATGAGTGGCGCGACCATGTAATTGTTATAAAAGATAGCGAACGCAAGGGTCGCCATCACCCAAAGCTGAGCATTATCGTTGCTCGTGGATGAGTCTGGCAGAAATTCCGTGGAAGAGATTTGAAGATCCCTCTGCCCCATAATCACTTGGCCCTTGAATTCCGTTGCGACTGATTGAATAGCCGCAATCGGGCGAGAACGACCTGCTTGATAGCTTCTTCCGCGACAGGCAACCCTGCACCTTAAGAGACTGCCGGTATGGAGGGCGTAGACGAGAACAAGGGACTGAGCCCCTCGACAAGCGTTGGGTGGGCCCAGATGGCATCGCGCAGAGCGGTATAAGGGAGCCCCGCGATCATCGCGGTCTGTACCGATGCCATAATCTCCCCGGCATCGACAGCGAAGGCGGTAAAGCCAAGAATTAGATCATTGTCGACGCCTACTAGCGCTTTCAAGAATCCGCGTGTCTCGGAGAGAGTATGGGCTCGCAGCACTCGCTCCATTGGGATTTTGAACAAGCGATAGGGAATGTCTTGCTCCTTGGCTTCATTCTCCGTCAGACCGATTCGTGCAACCTCCGGGTCTGTGAAAAGAGTCTGGGGGATTAGTCTCCAAGTCGTAACGTGATTGCCACCTGCAACGTTGTCGCGTACAACCCGGAAATCGTCAACGCTGACATGCGTGAATTGAGGGGATCCTGCCACCTCGCCGATAGCCCAAACCCCTGGCGCGGTCGTCTCAAGGCGCTCGTTCACCTTGATATAGCCCCGATCATTCAACTCAACCCCAGCCAACTCGAGGCCTATATTTTCCGTGTTTGGACGTCGGCCGGCCGCAACAAGCAGATGAGTGCCCACGAGAGTCTTTTCCATTCCCTCTTGTTCGAGAACAACGGTCACCCCAGTGCCTGATCTCCCAGAAATGTGTCTCACGGTTGCCTTCAAGGCTGTATCGATGCCTTCATACGTGAACAGACCGGCAAGCCCACTCGTCACATCATCGTCTTCCAAATGCAATAAACGGTCATTTCGATCAATAATGGTGACCTTGCTACCGAACCGACTCATTGCCTGCGACAGTTCCAATCCAACGTAGCCCCCGCCAATCACAATGAGGTGCCCGGGGACCTGATCCAGTTCAAGTGCCTCGATGTGCGTCAGCGGCTGCGCATCAGATAGGCCGGGAATGGATTCCGAAGCAGCCCGCGTACCTGTGCTGACGATCACGATGGCCCCGCGGAGTCGGCGAGTCGTCCCGTCAGCAAGCGCGACTTCCAGGGTTTTCGGTCCTATGAAGCGCCCTGATCCGAGAATGAATTCCGCTCCGGTCTGCTTGAAGTTATCGAGATACATGTCGTTCAGGCCCGATACCATCGCACGCTTTCGAGCTCGCACCGCCTGCATGTCGACATGAAAGGCATCCGCGACGGCGCCGAAATCACTGCCACGACGAAAGTAGGACGATACCCTCGCACTTTGAATAATGTTCTTACTCGGGAGACAGGCAATGTTCGGGCATGAGCCGCCAACATACTTTCGCTCAACGACCGCAACCCGCTGTCCTTGACTGGCGAATGTCCATGCAGCGAGCGTTGCTCCTGTTCCGTCGCCCAGAATGACCAGGTCATACTCGTCTATAACGAGATCCTTGGTTGCACGGTTCGATGGAAAATCGTTGCTTTCAATAGAGTCCATGTCACGATGCTAATGCAACCGACCCGCCACTGAGGCGGAAGTCGCTATAGGATGAACGGATGGCCTAAGTCGTTCTGCTCTTGAATTTAGGAGACGGGCGGGATGACCAACGTCGAGCCTTACGCGACAAATCCGCGACCGATCCCCGACACTGACAGTGGGCGGATGCAGCGACCGTCACAGAACGTACCCCTCGGCGATGAGTGAGGGATCGGATCGCTTTGGACATCTGTTTTCAATAGCCTGCGGAGGCTTCGGTAAGCCGGTTTCTTGGAATAACCTTGTTCGAGTCTGGACAACAATTCAGGTGGGAAAGCTCAACTCGACAATCAGTGGCGGAGTTTGATCGAAGTCACTGAAGCGAATCCAGCGCGGCTGTACAACGAAGTAGGCTATGGCAGGCCACAAAATGCGCGCCGGGCCATCGGGCCACACCGCAAAGTATGCTTCCTGCACGCGCTCTAGTTCCGTGCCCTCAGGCTCGATTGCAACTCCTTCGAACTGCACGGTCTGCTCGCCGCCCCATCCCACCACAAACGAACACGTCGGCCGCTCGACGAGGTTTGGATATTTTTTTTGACGACCTCACCGTGTCGAAGACGATCTCGAGGTCTTGGGTGACGGCGATGCCAACTAGCGCGGATTGCGGGGTCCCGTTGCTGGATGTGCTGGAAATGACGCCATAGCGAAACTGGGTCATGAAAGCGTAAATGGCCGCTCGATCCATGAGCCACCCCGTTGATGTGGGATTTCCATTTTGCTTTTTCGGGCCGTGAGTGAATATACGGCCGAGGGCATGGCACGCCATCCCATTGTATTCGTTTCAAGGCTGGAGCCGGATCGTGCTCAGGCGCAGCAATCTTCAAGACTGAGGACCCATCATTTGCCCATTTCGATGCAATCCTCTTGATATCTCCCAGCCAGCCACCTCTATTGTCTAGCTCGTTTTGCCTACGTGACGCGCCATTTTCGGTGGGGCTCCGGCATTCACTTGCCGCTTTTTGAATTGTCGAGGCATCGGCAGTGCGCTCGCTGAATCAAGATTTGTATTGGCGATTCGGACATTGTTTATGAATCGTGGCAACAGACGCCGGTTCTCCCGGCTGGCCCCCTTGACCTGTTTCGATTTCTGCTGTCGAAGAACGGTATAGCCAATCTACCTGGCCGTAAAAAACACCAAGTGTCCTTATTGGCGACTTTTCCGCTCAAATGGGATTGCCGCGGCGAAATGCCAATTGCATTCCCATACTCCGGCCGGTCAACCATCCAGATCAGCCAACCAGGCTATTGTTCCTGCAACTTCCAGCGTAGCCTTTGATTCTTTATCAGAAGTTCGGCAATCATCATTCGCAAGCGTGTGTTCTCCACTTCCAACCGGCGTAATGGAGAATCGGACGTAGTGTAGTTGTTGTTAGAAGTCTGGCCTGTACACGCCGATTGCTCATTCAGTAGAAGTGTCATAAGGCAATGCCGTTTGCGGAACCGGCATGCTGATTGCCTAGCTGGGCGTGAGCGAGGCGGCCCAAGTTAACGACGAGTTGGGGCATCGCTTCAATGTCGCTGGCCGTGGCCCGGAAATTGACGATGCAGAAACGCAGAGCATAGGTCCCACCGATCACAGCGTTGGAAATGAATGCCTCGCCGCTCCTCTCAATGTCGGCCAGCAGGCGCTCATTCAACTTGTTCAGATAGTGCTCTGTCTTTTCGGAACCAAGGCTGGTGCGAAGTTCTGGAGGGATGTAACGCAGTGTGGTGATGCTCAGGTTGTGCGTGAATGCCTCCAAGTCGGGGTGTTCCACCGCCACGTCGAACAGGTACCGCGCCAGTGTGATGTCATCCTGGATCATTTCCCGGTAACCTGCAGCCCCGGCATGTTGCAGGGCGAGCCAGACCTTGAGCGCCCGAAATCCACGGGAATTTTGCGGGCCTAAGTCAAAGTAGTTCGTCGCCTCAACCTCGAAGTTGTAATAGGGCGGGTGATACGAGAACGCATTTCTCAAAGCAGAAGCGTTGCGGACGAGTGCACATCCGGCCTCAAGGGGAGCGTACAGCCACTTGTGGGGATCTACTGCGACGGAATCAGCCAACTGCAGTGCCTTCAGATCCGGAGGCGCTCCGGCTACGGCAGATGCGAACGCACCATACGCGCCGTCGACGTGGAACCAAAGTTTGTGTTCCTGACAGAACGCCGCCAAGGCCGGAAGAGGATCGACTGCGCCAGTGCTCACTGTTCCGGCGGAGCCGACCACTAGAAATGGCTGATAGCCCTCGCCGATGTCCTGCCGGTACCGGAGTTCCAACTCATCCAGATCCATGGGTTGGCCGTTGATCCAATGAATCGATTCCGTGCCGAGGCCTGCCAGGTCAGCGGCTTTTTGGATCCATGTGTGAGTTTCTGTAGAGGCATAGACGCACAGGCGCGGCCTGTTGGCGACGCCATGCTTGCGAATGTCCCATCCAGCCTGCGCGGCACGGGCAGCCAGAAAGCAGGTGAAATTCGCCATGTTGCCGCCACTCACCAGCAGACCGCCGCAATCGGCCGGGTAGCCAATGAACTGCGCAAGCCATCGAATTACCTGCCCCTCCATCTCGGTAGCCATGGGAGACAGTTTCCAGGCACCGACATTCGCATTGACGGCGGCGGCCAGGAAATCGGCGAGGGCTATCAGCCATTTCTAGTGGTCGGCTCCGCCGGAACAGTGAGCACTGGCGCAGTCGATCCTCTTCCG
>Ga0206915_1038_pt2 | contig 10806 bp, 12 predicted proteins | sample Alteio_BWOrgHeat_70_FD_152945 | JGI IMG/M metagenome (GOLD analysis project Ga0206915, IMG submission 152945) | Enriched cells from forest soil in Barre Woods Harvard Forest LTER site, Petersham, Massachusetts, United States -... | ecosystem: Environmental > Terrestrial > Soil > Temperate forest >...
GAATAGAAAAAAATCTACTTCGACAAGCCAGGTTTTTTTTTCGACAGAAGCTCAATTAGTTTCTTAATTTCATTTTTTTCGCAAATAGCATAATCCACACAAAGAAAAGTTGTATGTTCATATTTATCCGAAATTGCATTAATCATTAATGAAATTTCATTGACGGGTCTTACTTTGCCTTGATCATTCATAATATAAATCGGATCTTCTGAAATAGAATAAGATTGATGCGGCGTTTTAATCAAGGTAAGTTGCCACTCTTCAAACAAATCGTGGGAAGAAGAAAAAAAATCATCCAAAATGGTTTGTAAGCTAGAAAGAATAGCTAAATCGAAACGGATGATTTTTGGCATTCGTCGATAATAAATACGTTGCGCAATTTGTGCAGCAGGATGGGGATCCTGCATCGTGGCCAGGAATTTGACTAAGCAAAAGATATCATAATCATATAATTCTTTGTAATCGGAAAAATTAGTATCCAAAAACCCCTTTTTTGCTTGAGAAATATCCCCCTCTTCGCTAAGTTGTTGGTTAAATAAATTAGCATGTGATAGAAATTTTCCTAAGCGCGAGTTTTTGATTTTATTAAAAGGCGCATAGTTTTCTATGCTGGCAGAAAGTGTCGTTAATAATTTTACTAATAGATATTCTAAGCCTAATTTTTTATGATGATGATAAATGTTGCGTACCATAAGACGACGCGCACTTAAGTAATGTTCCACCACCCCGATTCCTTTATGGGTCAGGCCAAGGCGCTCCCCATGAGGGGAGTTAACGATGACCATTGAATTTAACATCCAATGCAAATCAAACTGGCCGTAGGAAACCCCACAAAAATGACTATCTCGCAGGAGGTAGTCGAGGCGATCTGCATCTAATTGCGATGAAACAATATCCCCGATGACTTCTTTGCGAGCAGATTTGTGCATAATCATTTCTTCGATCAATTGAAATTTTTCTTCCGTGAGGGGATGATGCGGATTGCAGCGATTATAATAATCAAAAAATTCAGGATTACGATAATCTTGCAAAAAATAAGGTGTCCATGCTTCATGACGAATCAGCTTATCTTGAAAAAGATCTTCAAAGGTATGAGAAAAAGGCCCATGCCCAATGTCATGTAGCAAGCACGCTATCATGACTAACTGCCTTTTTTCTTCCCCTAATCCAATCTTATTCGCAATTTGGCTAGCAATATAACAGCAGCCTAAGCAATGGTTAAACCGAGTATGCACAGCACCAGGAAAAATAAAATCTCCCATGCCTAATTGTTTGATATGCCGTAGCCGCTGAAAATTGGGGCTATCGATAAATGGTTTAATCCAATTATTTTCAAGCGCAGTAAATTGCATCGTGCCATGAACAGGATCTTTAATGACATGGCTAATCATATTATTTATTAAATTATTATTTATTTTATTCATAGTAAAAAAAAAGAATTGTAAATTCTATGCCTAATTAAACAGACCGTCTAGTAGTTATAAGCAGATTAGTAAATAACTTTTCTAATTCGCGCCGCGTAGGCTAGCGCTTCTGCGCTCAATTGATTAATATGATTATTATCTTACGAGTCAGTCAATAAAGGAAGGGTAAAAGCATGGTGAAAAAACGGGGTCTGGGTAAACCATTAGATGCGCTATTGGTAGGTTCTTCCTCTTTTGCTGAAGATGCGTCTGCTTTTAATAAACCTTCTAAAGAAAAATTAGCTCAATTGTCTACCGCTCAAATTCAGCGGGGCAAATATCAGCCTCGCCGTGAAATGAAGCTAGAAGCCTTAGAAGAGCTTGCTAATTCTATTCGTGCTCAGGGCGTTATTCAACCCATTGTGGTGCGACCTTTGTTAGGAGGAAAATATGAAATTATCGCTGGCGAACGTCGCTGGCGCGCAGCTCAAATGGCAGGATTAAAAGAAATTCCGGCGTTGATTAAAGATATTGCTGATCAAGCCGCAGTGGCTATTGCTTTAATAGAAAATATCCAACGCGAAAACTTAAATCCCATTGAAGAAGCCATCGCATTACAGCGCTTATTAAATGAATTCTCTATGACCCATCAGCAAGTGGCAGAAGCCGTGGGTAAATCAAGAGCCACAGTGACTAATTTATTGCGTTTATTAACGTTGGCCGATGAAGTAAAAGCCATGCTGGAGCAGGGTAAATTAGAAATGGGTCATGCGCGTGCTTTACTAACGTTGCCATCCGCCATGCAAATTGAAGCGGCAGCGATTGTTTTGACTAAAAATTTCTCAGTGCGGCAAACAGAGGAGTTAGTTCGCCAATTACAAATGCCTCCGCTAACATCCACTCTTCAGGCTGAAAAAGAAGCGATCCCGGATCCTGATATTAAATATATTGAAGCTAACTTAGCCAAATATTTAAAATTGCCGGTTAGCGTGCAATCGAATCCGAAAGGAGCAGGAAAATTGGTGATTCGATATAAAAATAGAGGCGAGCTGGATGCGATATTAGAGCATTTTCAGCAATTAGTGTAAGCGAGGTTTCTCTTTCCATTATTTTTCCTGCGAATTCATTAAATAATAAGAACCAGCTAAAAAAGAAGTTCATTGCAGTGCCTGAAAAAAGCCATTATACTTCGCGACTGCTCTCGCTGGTAGTGCGAGGTATATATATAGAGTATATGGAGCACTGTGATGTCTACCTCTTCCACTCGATCCGTTAAGAGCGAAGCGAATAAGATAATTTTTTTTCAATTGGTAATAATCATGATGTTAGCAATCATCCTCTTTTTGATAAAAGGCAGTGAAAGCGGCTTAGCCATCGTGCTGGGAGGATTGGCTTATTGGTTACCTGGGGTGATTGTGGTATGGCAAGCGTTCAACGGAGCATATGCTAGAACAGCAAGTCGATTTGTGAGCATTTTTTTAGTAGGAGAGGCGCTAAAATTATTTATTAGCGCTCTATTGCTGGTATGGGTAATACGTTCATTTTCAGTGAGTGCGGGCTTAGTGATGGCAGGTTTTGTCAGTGCTATTATTGCTTTTTGGATAGCCGCAGGCTTTTGTCTTGCCAAGCAAGGGGGGGTGAGATATGCAAAATGAAGCTGCTTTAACTCCCAGTGCCTATATTGAACATCACTTAACCCATTTAAGCTTTAACTTAAAAACATTCTCATTTGGAAATGGTGGATTCTGGACGCTTAACTTAGATTCTACGGCAATAGCCTTAATTGTGGGCGCACTTATTTTTGGATTATTGCGCTATGTAGCGGTGACGGTAAAAGCGGGTATTCCAGGAAAATTCCAAAATATCGTGGAAATGGTTTTTGAATTTGTACATAACACGGTCAAAGAAAGTTATCACGGTACAAGTCGTTTAATTGCTCCTTTAGCCTTGACTTTATTTTTATGGATATTCTTTATGAATGTGCTGGATCTTTTTCCAGTCGATGCGCTATCACGTTTACTCAGTTTATTTGGTGTTGGTCATTTTAAAAGTGTGCCCACGACAGATCCGAATGTCACTTTTGCAATGTCACTCAGCATTTTTGTACTCATTATTTTCTATAATCTCAGCATTAAAAAATTTCATTTAGGAAAAGAGATTTTAACTCAACCTTTTGGGCCTTATTTTTTTCCAATTAATGTTATGTTTCGGATTATTGAAGAATGCGTAAAACCGCTTTCTTTATCATTACGGTTATTCGGCAATATGTTTGCTGGCGAATTGATATTTATTTTAATTGCACTCTTACCCTGGTGGGCGCAATGGTTGCCGGGTGGAGTGTGGGCGATTTTTCATATTTTAATTATTACCCTGCAAGCGTTTATTTTTATGATGCTAACGATTGTTTATCTTAGCATGGCACATGAGACCCATTAAAAAGATACATTAAAAAACTATTAACTTTAGGAGGATTGATGGATATTGCAAGTGTAGTTGGTCAAGTACAAGGTTATACTGCTATCGCAGCCGGTTTGCTGATTGGTTTAGCTTCTTTAGGAACCGCAGTGGGGTTTGGTGTGTTAGGTGGAAAATTTTTAGAAGGTGTGGCCCGTCAGCCTGAATTAACGCCGATGTTAATGATGCGTATGTTTTTAATGGCAGCATTGGTAGACGCATTTGCAGCCATTTCGATTGCAATGGGTTTGTATATTATGTTTGCCGCTAATCCATTTTTAACAGGCGCGCTCGCTGTTTTAAAACAAACGACATCGTAAGAGGTACAAAAACGTATGGAAATTAATGCTACTTTGCTGGGTCAGCTAATTACATTTGCTGTGCTGGTTTGGTTTACCATGAAATACGTTTGGCCACCGATTACGTTAGCTATTGCTGAGCGGGAAAAGAAAATTGCTGCGGGATTAGCTGCGAGTGAACAAGGACACCGTGAATTGGAAGCGGCAGCACATAAAGTGTCAACCATGATGCAGACAGCTAAACACGATGCTGCTCATATCGTGGATCAAGCCCACAAAAGGGCAGCGCAAATTGTAGAAGAAGCAAAGCAGCAAGCTAAGCAAGAAGGACAGCGATTAATAGAACACGCGCAAGCAGAAATAGGCCGCGAACTGAATCAAGTCAAAGAAAAATTACGAAAACAGTTAGCTGTTTTGGCGGTGAGTGGGGCTGAAAAAATCATTCAACGTCAACTGGATGATTCGGCGCATGCTAACTTATTAAATGAATTAGCGGCTGAAATATGATGACCGTAGGAAAGATGATCATTTTTGCTAGACCTTATGCGCGCGCAGCATTTGAATATGCGTTAGCAAAAAATCAATTGCTTTTATGGGAAACGATGTTAACCCATGCTGCACGGGTGGTGGAAGATCAAAGGGTAGCGCAAATCATCCATCGTTCCCGCGTCGCCAGTTCACAGGTAGCTGAATTAATTAATAGTATATTGCAATCCACTTTAACAACAGAACAAAGAAATTTTATTCATCTCTTGGCGGAAAATAAACGATTACTGGCTTTGCCTGATATAGCGGAATTATTTAAAACATATCGTGCGCAGCATGAGCAACAATTAACAGTTGAAGTGAATTCAGCCATAGAATTAAGTAAAGAATATCAAGATAAATTAAAAAAAGCATTAACTCACCGCTTAAAGCGCCAAGTGACGTTACAGTGTACGGTCGATAGCAACCTTTTGGGAGGAGCTATCATCCGTGCAGGCGATAACGTGATTGATGGTTCAATTCGCGGTAAATTAAAACGATTACTTGAATTTATTTAAGGATCTTATTAAAGGTAATAAACAATGCAATCCATGCAGCTCAGCCCCACAGAAATTAGTGAATTAATTAAAGAACGTATTGAAAAATTTGATGTTAAAGCTGAAATGAGTACCCAGGGCACGATTCTTAGCTTGAAAGATGGCGTTGTTCGAATTCAAGGGCTATCTCAAGTGGTCTCAGGGGAAATGATTAAATTCGAAGGTAATACCTACGGATTAGCTTTAAATCTCGAACGTGATTATGTGGGCGCTGTGATTTTAGGCCGAGCAGAGCATTTAGCTGAAGGGCAAATAGCCAAATGTACCGGGCGTATTTTAGAAGTACCGGTGGGCGAAGGTCTGTTAGGCCGAGTCGTTGATGCATTAGGAAATCCAATCGATGGAAAAGGTCCTATTGAAAGCCATGCCACTGCACCTGTTGAAAAAGTCGCTCCCGGTGTTATTTTCCGGCAACCGGTTTCCCAACCTTTGCAAACAGGCTTAAAGTCCATTGATTCGATGGTACCGATTGGACGAGGACAGCGAGAATTAATTATTGGGGATAGGCAAACAGGTAAAACGGCTGTTGCTATTGATACGATTATTAACCAACGTGGTACAGGTGTTAAATGTATTTATGTGGCCATCGGGCAAAAAGCGTCATCCATTGCTGCCGTTGTGCGTAAATTAGAAGAGCATGGCGCATTGGCTCATACAATTATTGTTGCCGCTCCCGCTGCTGAGGCTGCTGCGTTACAATATATCGCTCCTTATTCTGGCTGCACCATGGGAGAATATTTCCGCGATAAAGGAGAAGATGCATTAATTATTTATGATGATTTAACTAAGCAAGCTTGGGCCTATCGTCAAATTTCATTATTATTACGTCGTCCGCCAGGCCGGGAAGCTTATCCAGGCGATATATTTTATTTGCATTCGCGGTTATTAGAGCGAGCGTCGCGGGTAAACAGTGCGTACGTTGAAAAATTAACAAATGGCGAAGTCAAAGGAAAAACAGGTTCATTAACGGCTTTACCTATTATTGAAACGCAAGCAGGAGATGTCTCGGCGTTTGTCTCAACCAATGTGATTTCAATTACCGATGGACAAATCTTTTTAGAAACGGATTTATTCAACTCAGGTATCCGACCTGCTATTAATGCGGGCTTATCCGTATCGCGGGTAGGGGGTGCTGCGCAAACAAAATTAATTAAAAAATTAGCGGGTGGTATCCGAATTGCCCAAGCGCAATATCGCGAATTAGCTGCATTTTCTCAATTTTTATCTGATTTAGATGAATCAACGCGTAAGCAGTTGGAACGAGGACAACGTATTACTGAAGTGATGAAGCAAAAGCAATATCATCCTTTATCTGTGACAGAAATGGCAATTATTTTGTTTGCAGCAGATCAGGGTTATTTGGATGATGTGCCACTGAATAAAATTGCTGAATTCGAACAAGAATTATTGGGATATGCTCGCGTACATCATGGTCGTTTCATTGACGAATTAAATCGCAGTGGTGATTATAATGACGACATTGTAAAAAATTTACATGCGTTGATACAAACGTTTAAAGCAAATCAAACTTGGTAGAAGACGATTGAAAAATGGCGACTGCAAAAGAAGTTCGTAATCAAATTCAAAGCATTAAGAATACACAGAAAATTACGCGCGCGATGGAAATGGTAGCTGCGAGCAAAATGCGTAAAGCTCAAGATCGTATGCGTCGAACTCAACCTTATGCGAAAAAAATTCTGCAAGTGATTAGTCACGTTGCTAAAGGCCATGCAGAATATCAACATCCGTATTTACTAAGTCGAGAAATTAAACGAGTCGGTTTTATTATTATCGGAACGGATCGTGGGTTATGTGGAGGATTGAATACCAATTTATTAAAAGCAGCCATTAATAGCGTAAAAGAATGGAAAGAAAAAGGGGCAGAAGTAACGTTTTGCTTAATTGGCACTAAGGCAGAAGCTTTTTTTAAGCGTATCGGAGGTGACGTGCTAGGACATGCTTCCCATTTAGGTGACGCACCAGAAATGGATAAGTTAATTGGTGTGGTCAAAGTGATGCTGACGGCTTATTTAGAAAATCGGATTGATGCTTTATTTTTATGTGCAAATGAATTTATTAATACCATGCGTCAAGAGCCGCACGTTCAACAAATTCTTCCGGTTATTCCGGCAACGGATACAAAATTACAGCATTATTGGGATTATATTTATGAACCGGATGATGCAAGAGATTTATTAGATAAATTATTAACGCGTTACATTGAATCACAGGTCTATCGAGGAGTAGTCGAAAATATAGCTTGTGAGCAAGCAGCGCGGATGATTGCAATGAAGAATGCAACGGATAATGCCGCGGATCTTATTTCTGAATTGCATTTGATTTATCACAAGGCACGCCAAGCGGCGATTACGCGCGAACTGTCAGAAATTGTAGCAGGTGCAGCGGTCGTTTAAACGTTATAAAAAGAGGTTATACGAATGAGCCAAGGTAAAGTAGCAGAAATTATTGGTGCAGTGGTCGATGTGGAATTTCCTCATCATGCCGTACCTAAAATTTATGATGCACTGGTAGTTGAAGAGCAAGAGTTAGTATTGGAAGTGCAGCAGCAATTAGGAGATGGCGTTGTTCGTACAATTGCAATGGGAATGACCGATGGCATGTGTCGAGGCTTAGCGGTAAAAAATACCGGCGCGCCTATTTCTGTTCCTGTGGGAAAGCCGACGTTAGGACGAATTATGAATGTATTGGGTCAGCCGATTGATGAAGCGGGTCCGATTACAGCACCCGTTTTACCTATTCATCGGCCAGCCCCCTCTTTTTCTGAACAAGCAGTGTCAGAAGAATTATTAGAAACCGGTATTAAAGTGATTGATTTAGTTTGTCCTTTTGCCAAAGGCGGCAAAGTTGGGTTATTTGGCGGTGCAGGTGTCGGTAAGACTGTTAATATGTTGGAGTTAATCCGTAATATCGCGATTGAGCATAGTGGATATTCCGTGTTTGCAGGTGTGGGAGAACGAACCCGTGAAGGAAATGACTTTTATTTAGAAATGAAAGAATCTAACGTATTAGATAAAGTTTCATTAGTGTATGGACAAATGAATGAACCGCCAGGCAATCGCTTGCGCGTGGCTTTAACTGGGCTAACCTTAGCAGAAAGTTTTCGCGATGAAGGGCGGGATGTCTTATTATTTATTGATAATATTTTCCGTTATACCTTAGCAGGCGTTGAAGTCTCCGCTTTATTAGGTCGTATTCCTTCTGCTGTCGGTTATCAGCCGACCTTGGCTGAAGAAATGGGTACTTTGCAAGAGCGTATTACGTCTACCCGAAAAGGATCGATTACCTCAGTACAAGCCGTATATGTGCCTGCTGATGATTTGACTGATCCGTCCCCTGCGACAACATTTGCTCACTTAGATGCAACCGTCGTATTATCTCGTCAAATTGCAGAATTAGGTATTTATCCTGCGGTGGATCCTCTCGATTCGGCTAGCCGCCAATTAGATCCCTTAATTGTCGGGCAAGAGCATTATGATGTTGCAATGGCAGTTCAGCGTACTTTGCAACGTTATAAAGAATTAAAAGATATTATTGCTATCTTAGGAATGGATGAATTATCTGAAGAAGATAAATTAACAGTGACTCGCGCGCGTAAGATTCAAAAGTTTTTATCTCAACCCTTCTTTGTTGCTGAAGTTTTTACCGGCGTACCTGGACGTTATGTTCCGATTAAAGAAACAATACGTGCTTTTAAAGGTATCGTCGCAGGTGAGTATGATCGTTTACCCGAACAAGCCTTTTATATGGTAGGAACCATAGACGAAGTTGTTGAAAAAGCAAAAACGCTTGTGTAATCAAGGCTGACTTAAATTTATGAATACAGCAACATTACGTTTGGATATTGTGAGTGCAGCCCAAGCTATCTTTTCGGGCGAAGTGTCTATGGTTTTTGTGACAGGAAAAATAGGGGAGTTAGGTATTGCTCCTGGTCACTCCCCTCTCTTAACAATGATTAAACCAGGTAATATTCGGGTGGTTTTTCCGAGCCAAGAAGAAGATGTATTTTATGTTAAAGGTGGAATGCTAGAAGTCCAGCCCTATATTGTAACTGTTTTGGCAGATTCAGTGGTGCGTGCGCATGATATTGATGAGGCAGCAGCGTTAGAAGCGAAAGAACGCGCTGAAAAAATGTTAGCAGGTAAAGCGACCGATGTGGATTTTGCTAAAGCGAGTGCAGAATTGGCAGAAGCGATCGCTCAAATTCGAACGATTCAGCGTATTAAGAAAAAGAAAAACTAAGGTTTTAAAATTATCGATGGTGGCTTAACCCCAAAAATGCTTAATTGTTTTAGGAAATTATCCAATTTACCCTTTGAGCATTTAAGAGGATAATAATAGATATCAGCTTAACAAAAGGATTTGTTATGAAAAATTCCCTCCTCAAAGAATCTATTCATCATACGGCGTTAGATGGCTTGTTTCGTTACGCAGATTTCCTTAATTTCGGCGAGGTTTGTGTTAAGTTTGATCATGATACTGGTTTAAAGGCGATTATCGCGATTCATAATTTAAAACGTGGTCCTGCGATTGGCGGTTGTCGGTTAGTTTCTTATCCCTCAACCGATCATGCATTAGAAGATAGTTTGCGCTTAGCCTATATGATGAGCTTTAAAGCAGCGATTAGCAATTTACCTCATGGGGGAGCAAAAGCAGTCTTAATTAAACCTAACGTGATTAAAAATCGCCGGGCTTATTTGGAAGCATTTGGGCGATTTGTGGAAGAATTAGGGGGGAAATATATTACTGCCATGGATAGTGGCACCAGTGTAGAAGATATGGATATTATCGAAACGCAAACTCAATATGTGACTTGTACCACGTCGTCAGGCAATGGCGGTGATCCTTCTCCCTATACGGCATTAGGTGTTAGGCGAGGCATTGAAGCAGCTGTTAAGTTTAAGCTGGGTAAAGATACATTGGAAGGGGTGCATGTGGCAATTCAGGGGGCAGGTCATGTGGGGTATTTTTTAGCAAAAGAATTAAAAAAACGCGGTGCCCAGCTCACGATGTGTGATGTCAATCAAGATAATTTGCGTCGATGTGTGGAAGAATTAGGGGTTGCCACCTGTGCCGTTGAGGCTATTTACGATATTAAGGCAGATATTTTTGCGCCTTGTGCCTTAGGGGCGGTTTTAAATTTACATACGATTAAGCGATTGCAAGTTTCAATTGTAGCCGGTTCGGCTAATAATCAATTAGCGCATCATCAGCACGGTGGGCTGATGCAAGAAAAAGGCATTTTATATGCCCCAGATTTTGTGATTAATGCTGGCGGATTAATTTATGTTGCGGAAACTTATAATAATAAAAATACGCATCATGCTATTTCCCAGGTAGAAAACATTTATTCCACATTGACGGCTATTTTCGAGAGCGCTGCTCAACAAGAGTGTGCCACCAATCAAATTGCGGAAACGATTGCTTGGGAAAGGTTAAATACTCCTTCTATAGAATAAGGATGTGCTATTTTTGCTCTTGTGTTACTTAACAAGGTCGACTAAACTGCTAATAAATGGAGCATCTGCGAAGGACAAGGGATGGATAGTC
>Ga0206915_1189_pt1 | contig 10733 bp, 5 predicted proteins | sample Alteio_BWOrgHeat_70_FD_152945 | JGI IMG/M metagenome (GOLD analysis project Ga0206915, IMG submission 152945) | Enriched cells from forest soil in Barre Woods Harvard Forest LTER site, Petersham, Massachusetts, United States -... | ecosystem: Environmental > Terrestrial > Soil > Temperate forest > O...
GATCGGCGCAGCACCCCTCCCACCTGATCCTGCCAGTCGCCGCAGCCAACTAAGGCTTAACCAGGCCCTGAAGCTACATCCACTGAACACAGGCAGCCCTCAAAGGGGCCTGCCTGTGTTAACTAGTGTGTAACCGCTAACACTCTCTCTTCGCATCCAAACGTGTGGGAACGCTTCCATTTAATCAAAAATTCCCATATTTTACGGCATGGGTATCGATACCACCCTGTTGACTACTTTCTACCTATGCAGCTACTCTCTCTACCAGTATCTACAGTGCGAGGCGCATGTAATTTCACTGCGGTTGATAACGAAAGGACACATTTTTAAATGTGCGAATTTAAACCCTCCCCCAGCAGCAGGGCGCTGTGTTGTAGCCTGCTGCTTCTCATTGCGTTGATCACCACCGGCACAACGCTAGCCCAGACCATCACAGGCAATATCACCGGAACGGTAACGGATCCCAACGGCGCCGTCATTCCCAATGCCACCGTCATTGCAAAAAATACTGGGACCGGCGTAGAAACACCTGTCACCACTAACGATTCAGGCACTTATACCATCCGCTTTCTTCCCATCGGGCAGTATCAGGTCACCATCTCCGCATCTGGCTTTGTCACCTCGCAATACCACCCGTTTCAGCTGGAGATCAATCAGACTGTCAAGATCGATGGGAAACTACAGATCGGCACCACAACACAGACCGTCAGCGTCGAGGCAAGTGTCTCTCCCCTCCTGAATACGAACGACGCCACCCGGGGTATCGTCCTTTCGACAAACGAAATTCAGAACGTTCCACTGAACGGACGCAACTTCTCCAGCATCACGCTCTTCGTCCCGGGCGCTGTCAATTCCGACCCCACCGGACTGACGGGAAATAACGCCATTGAACGCAATACCTTTAACAACGGCATTGTTTCGGTGAACGGCAACCGCAATCAGGCGAATAACTATACCCTCGATGGTATCGACATGAATGAGGGTCAGAATAACCTCATCGCCTATAACCCCGCTCCTGATGCGATTCAGGAGATCAAGGTTATTTCCGCCAATGCGCCCGCCGAATACGGCAACGCGAATGGCGGCGATGTGGTGAATGTGCTCAAGAGCGGAACCAACCGTTTCCATGGTTCGGCCTATGCATTTCTGCAGAACGCTAATCTAGATGCAAATACATGGGGCAACAAGCACCAGACCCCGATCGTCCCAATCAACCCTTATACACAAACGATCTTCGGCGGGACGATTGGCGGACCGATCATTCACAGCAAGCTCTTTTTCTTCGCCGACTACGAGGGCGTGCGCAGGCACACTGGCGGCACTGGATTAGCAAGCGTTCTCACGGGCGATATGCGCACTGGCAACTTCTCCGCGCTGAATAACGTCGGTATCCAGCTTTACAACACGCAGAATAACTTCACGCCATATGCGGGCAACCAACTACCGGCCGTTCTCAATCCGGTGGCGCAGTTCCTCTTTGCACATCCTGAGCTTTATCCACTGCCGAACGCGGCTCCCACGGACGGTCTGCTGCAGAACAATTTCCAGGGTCCGACCCGCACCTTCGTCGACAACAACCAGGGCGACTTCAAGGTAGAGTGGGACCCGCGCGATGCCGACAAGATCACCGGCTTCTATGGCCAGTCCGACGCTTTTGACGGCCAGACCGCCGTGCTCGCCATCAGCTTCCCATCACAGAACGTCTATCCCACCAAACTCGGCGGTGGCATGTGGGTGCACATCTTCTCCCCGAACATAGTCAACGCAGCCCGCATCGGTTTCACCCGCGTCCGCTGGGACAACAGTATCCCGACCGACCCAACCGGCATCTTCGGACTGAATGGAAATAAAGTAGTCGGCATTCCCTTCGGCGCGCAGATTTATCCTGGCTTCTCCGGCCAGAGCATCAACAACAATGCCAGCTATCTTGGCACACCTGCCAATATCCAGGTCATACGCGACAACACCTTCAGCTATGGCGACAACCTCACCTGGCAGCACAGCAAGCACTACTTCAGCATGGGTGTCGAGGCCATCCGTTATCAACAGAACTACTACAACGCCAACAACTTCGGCTTCTTGGGGACTTTCACTTATAGCGGGAGCTTCACCTCGAATCCAAATCCTGACGTCACCAACGGTGCAGGCTACGGGCCAGCAGACTTCGTGCTTGATCGTGTCAGCCAAGCGGAAATTGCCGGTCCAAACGGTCTGGTCGGGAATCGCCAGTGGCGCACTGCCGGCTTCTTTCAAGACGACTGGAAGATCATGCCCAACCTGACTCTCAACCTCGGAATCCGCTATGAGTATGACCAGCCGTGGTATGAAGTCAACGATAAGACGGCAAACGTGCTGCTCGACACCGGGCAGGTCATCTACGCCGGTCCGGTCCCGGCATCGGCTCCAGCCGGTTCGGGCCGCTGCGGCAACCGCGCCTGCTACCAGCCGAACTACGCGCAGATTATGCCGCGCATTGGATTTGCCTATCAGCCTGCGCCACGCTGGGTCATTCGCGCCGGCTACGGCGCCACCAGCTTCTTTGAGGGCAATGCAGGCAACCAGCGTCTCACATCGAGCCCGCCGTTTGTCCTCGCTAACAACAAAGTGGCGATCGTTCCCACAACCGCCAGCGCAGGCACTCCCTTTACCGTCGAAGAAGGCTTCAGTTCCAATCCGGGAGATATCAACTATGCCGGACAGGGCTTCAGTGCATGGCCGCAGAACATGCGGCCTGCCTACATTCATGAATACAGTCTGACCACAGAGTATGCAGTAACGACCAGTACTTCGCTTTCCGTCGGCTACGTGGGTCAAACCGGCCAGCATCTGATCGATTACCGCAACGCCAATCAGCTTCCCGTTGCCGGGGCAGTTGCTCCCTACGCTAATCTTGTTGGTCAGGGTGGAGCGCTGCTTCTCACTGAGCCCAACGCGATGATGAACTACAACGCGGGACAGGCAACGCTACGGCATCGAGCCACCCATGGCTTTGAGTACACCGTGAACTACACATACGCCCGCGCCATGACGAACAGTGCCGGCAACTATGGCGTACCCAACATCAATGGGCAAAACGGAGCCTTCCAGAATGGCTACAACGGCCATGCCGACTATGGACCAGCCGGGCAAGACGTTCGTCACGCCTTGTCGGGCATTGGCGTTTACGCGCTTCCCTTCGGGCGCGGGCGGCAATTTGCCTCAGGTGCGAATCATTGGGTCGATGCTGTGGCCGGCGGATGGTCGCTTTCCGGGTCAGTCATCGCTTACTCCGGTTTCCCGGTGACGATCAATGCGCCCAATAACATCAGCAACACCAATAGTTACGGGCAGGAACGCGCGAACCAATACCGTAAATTCCAGATCCACAACAGCAGCATCAACAACTGGTGGGGAACTGATCCATCCGTTGCGAATTGCATCACCCATGGCGTCGATAACGGTACATGTGCTTACGGCGTGCCTGCCGGTAACACCTTCGGCACAGCCAGCGTCGGCAGTGAACGGGCGCCAGGCTTTGAGCAAATCGATGCCGCAGCCTTCAAAGACTTCCACATTACGGAAGCCCAGGCAGTCGGCTTCCGCGCCGATTTCTTCAACCTCTTTAACATCGCTAGCTACGGGAACCCGGACAACACCGTCACGGATTCCAATTTTGGACAGATTTCCAGCGTCCGGTCTCCACCGCGCCAGATTCAGTTATCTCTGCACTACACCTTTTAAAAAATCCATCATCTTGCGAGCGCCGCGTTTTTCGCGGCGCTCTTTTTTGTCAACAGAGTTCTGTAATTGGTTTCCGTTGTCGGGATCAACAGGCCTCCGCACACGCCGGGAATTTTGGGCCAATTGGTAGAATAGAAAAATCTTCTAAAGAAGACGCGACGGTAAGATAGCCTTTTTCAAAAACTTAGGAACCCTGGATATCCCAAGAGAAAGCTATGGACGTGACACCGATCCGACGAAAGATTCTCTACATTGGGAACCTCGGTTCCGGGCTCACATGCACCCACCGCCTCGATGCTCTTACGCGCATCGGCCAGGATGTCCTGCCCTTCGATCCATCGAGTGTGCTGTCCAGCTCGCGTATCCTCTCGCGGCTCCGCTATCGCTATCCAGTCGGCCCGCTGGTAGCCGGGGCAAATCGGGAAGCTCTCAGGTTGGTACACGAGCATAAGCCCGACGTTGTCTGGTTCGACAAACCCATCTTTTTTACCCCGGAGACCATCACCGAGATCAAGTCCACCGGTGCGCTCACTGTCTGCTACAACCAGGACAACCCATTCGGCCACCGTAACGACGGCTGCTGGACCCAGTTTTATCGCGCCTCCAAGCTCTTCGATCTGCACTGTCTCTTCCGCGACGCTGATATCCGTCGTTACAAAGCGTGGAGACTGCCCTACATCCCGCTACAATTCAGCTACGACCCGGAGCATATCTTTCCACCGCCTGCCGAATGGACTGACACGCAACGATCCCGTGATGTATCTTTCACCGGAAGTCCGTACGACAAGCGGGCCGAGTTTCTTATCGAGCTCATTGAGAGATACAAGCTCCCGCTCCTCATTGCCGGTCCGAATTGGCCTCGCGCACTGAACCCGGAACAATTGAAAAAATATGTAACCGCCGGATTGCTGCCTCCGACGGCCTATCGAGAGAATATCTGGAAGTCAAAGATCAATCTCGCCTTCGTCACCCATTCCAATGAGGATGACGTAGCGCACAAAGCCTTCGAAATCACGGCTTGCGCATCCTTTTTGCTGGCGGAACGCACCACTGGTCATCTTGCTGCCTTCGATGAAGACAAGGAAGCTGTCTTTTTCTCCTCTGTAGAAGAGTGCGCTGAAAAAGCCCTCTATTATCTGGATCATCCAGCAGAACGCGAAGCCATCGCCAGACGTGGCCGGGAGCGCGCCGTCAACTCAGGCTACGACAACGATACCCAGTTGAAACGCGTACTCTTCAAACTGGACGGAGTGAAAGAACCAGCCGTTACTTACTAGTCTCCCCTGCGGTTGGCTCCTCGACGGTCACATACTGATCGCCTTTCACGTCCTTAAGCGTCTGCACAATGCCGCTCGGCCAGCGAATCTCTACACTCTGCGCTGATCCATCTTTGCCCAGGCCGAAATGTGCTCGCGGATCGCTTGACGAAAGATAGCCAACAGACGTGGTTACCGTCTCCCACTGCGGGCCTGCGGAAGTCGTAATCTTGATGACCGCGCCGATGCCGTCGCGATTGCTCTTGTGCCCGACGAGCTTGACTCCAAGCCAGTGGTTATTCGTCTTCGTCTTGTTGAGCAGGATATGAGCAGGGCCGCCGTTCTCCGTCACGACAGCATCGAGCAGCCCATCATTGTTGATGTCTCCGATCGCCATGCCCCGGCCCACCCATCGCTTCGTAAACACATCTCCCGATACCGCCGAAACATCGATGAATTTCTTGCCGTCCACATTTCGGGCGAGCAGAATCGGCTCGCGATAGTGCAGTTGCGGAAAGGTCTTCTCAATGGTATCGAGGTCGTGCCCCTGCGCTATCAGCAGATCCTTGAAGCCATCGTTGTCATAGTCCAGAAACCGGATGCCCCAGCCAGAATGCAGCAGCGTCATTCCCGCCACTCCCGATGTGTAGCTCGAATAAGTAAACGAGCCATCGCCGCTGTTTTGATACAACGCGTACTTCTGATTCGCCAGATTCGTCACAACCACATCGGGCAGCCCATCATTGTTGTAATCGGAAAAGTCGACACCCATTCCCGCATATGTGCGGCCTTCGCCGTCGACGGCAATCTCGGTATCGAGTCCGATTTCTTCAAACGTGCCGTCGCCCTTGTTATGGAAGAGGAACTCGACCATCGAATCGTTGGCGACAAAGATGTCGGGATGACCGTCATGGTCGTAGTCGGCAATGGCAATTCCTAAGGCCTTGGCAGGCTTATCTAAACCGAGTTTGTGCGCTTCCTCAGTGAATGTGCCGTTGCCGTTGTTGTGATAGACCAGCATGGAAATCGGCTGAAAGACATCCGGATGACAGTACCCGCGATAACCTTCCCGGTGCTCGCCGCACCATAGGTCATCCCAGTCCCATTGGATATAGCGTAGAACCACGAGATCCAGTAACCCGTCGCCATCGAGATCGACCCAGGCCGCGCTGGTCGACCATCCGCTCCCAGCCACGCCCGCTTTGGCCGTTACATCGGTAAACGTACCGTCGCCATTGTTGTGATAGAGCTTATTTCCACCATACGCAGTTACATATAGATCTTCGCGGCCATCGTTATCATAATCGCCGACAGCGACGCCCATGCCATAGCCAACGCCTTGGAGGCCAGCCTTTTCCGTCACATCCTCAAATGTCCCATCGGCTTTCTGATGATAGAGACGGTTCCAATACTCAGGCCCTGTCTTCTGGGGAATTGTGCCCTTTGCGGTCGGATCGCTAAAAGGAGCGCCGTTGACCAGAAACAAGTCGAGCCGTCCATCATTATCGTAGTCAAAGAGAGCAACACCCGATCCCATCGTTTCAATCAGGTACTTTTTCGACGTATGCGGGGCCTGGTGCTGGAAGTGAACTCCAGCGGCATCGGTTATGTCTACAAAGTTTCCGGGAACCGCAGTTTCCGGTGTTGGAGTTTGCGCATGAATAACCGCAGAAAAAAGCAGGAGTGGAAAAAACGCGCCGGTTATAAACATTTTGCTGATCGCGCATCTCATGCGTTCTTTTTTTCGGCGATACTTCATCACTTTGCTTTTTGGCCTTTGCTCGACTTACCACAGGCAGTACACAATTCCCCGACGATGCCTTTATTTTCTTCCACCGTATAGATGCGATCGACTTTCGGCAACACCAGTTTCTCTACCGCACCGCTCGGCCAGTGAACTTCCACCTGATCGACCTTCGCGGCATCGCCTAAGCCAAAATGCACGCGCTGGTCATTCGACGAAAGATAACTCCCACCGCTCAACACATCTCCGCGCTGTCTGATGCCGTTTGCGGTCAGATAAACAGTCGCGCCTACCGCATCGCGAGGACTCTTCGGACCGCCAACCAGCTTTAAAGCCACCCAATGGTGCGTGTCCGAATTGACATTACGCAACAGCACAGGAGTACCGTCGACCACATTGATCACAACATCCATCTTGCCATCGTTGAAGAGGTCGCCAAAGGCCGCCCCCGCGCCCCGCGATGACATCAGCAAGTCCCGTATCTTTCACCGGAGGAACGTACTCAAATTTCTTGCCGCCGAGGTTGTGATACAGCAATGGGCGTTCAGCAAAGCTTGTGCCCCAATCGTAGTGATCGACCTGCGGATATACATGCCCATTGATCATCATGATGTCTTTCCAGCCATCATTGTCATAGTCGATGAAACCCACACCCCAGCCCAGGAAGGGAATGCTTTCCTGCGCGATTCCGGCGTGATAGCTGATATCCGTGAAACTGGCATTGCCATCGTTATGGAAGAGGACTTTGTAGTCATCAGAAAAGTCGGTAGTGATGATGTTGAGCAGGCCATTGTTCTGATAGTCACCAACATCAATGCCCATCGACGCGATCTCGCGCCCATCATTATTCAGGGCAAATCCTGAGGCGTAGCTGGCATCTTCAAAGGTGCCGTCTCCTTTGTTGATGTAGAGATAGTTTGGGGTAGAGTCGTCGGCAACAATCAGATCGACTTTGCCATCGTTGTTCAGGTCCACGAATATCGAGCTGAATCCATAATATGCATTCGGATCACTGACACCCGCTTTTTCACTCACATCCGTGAAGGTGCCATCGCCATTGTTGTGGAAGAGGTGATCGTGTTCACCCTGAAGACCTCGTGGACCACACATTGTGTCCACACCGCGAAAATGGCATCCCACAAATCCAACAGCTTTCGTTCCCGGCACCGGCGGATTATGGATGTCGTAATGAATATAACCAGGAACGAAAAGATCGAGCCTGCCATCGCCGTCATAGTCGCCGAAGGTTCCGCCCGTAGACCAATTGCCGAGGGCAACTCCGGCTTTTTCGGCAACGTCTGTGAACGTGCCGTCGTGGTTGTTGCGGTAGAGGCGGTTCTTGCCGAAATTACCGACAAAAATATCCGGCCAGCCATCGTTGTCGTAGTCCCCAATGGCTACCCCAAAGCCCCAGCGATTGTTTGTGACCCCGGCTTTCTCGGCGACATTCGTAAACGTTCCATCATGGTTGTTATGGAAGAGCGCCGCGTGCGGTGCAGCGGCCTTGCCCTCTTCCGCTTCATAGGTTGAGCCATTCACCAGATAAATGTCGAGCCAGCCGTCGTTGTCGTAATCGATCAGCCCGACGCCCGAGCCATTGGTTTCAATGATGAACAGTTTGTTTGGCACTCCCATCTGGTGGTGCCAACTCGTCAGACCAGCCCTCTTGCTCACATCCTGAAAGATGATTTGGCCACTGTCTACAAACCCGCCTGCGGTAATGGGGCGATTCTCCGCATCATGTACAGGAGCATGCACTCCGCCCGTGCTGTTACCACCCATGGGAGCCTGTTCAGAAGCGGGCGCCTGGCCAAACAAAAACGGACCTAAGTAGAAGAAAAACAAAAGGGTCGCGAGCACACGACCCCCTTTGCATGGCAGATACATTTTGCTGCAATGGGACACGGGCTGACTATAGCAGATTTGCAGGATGATTCGTCTCCGGCAGAAAGTGTTGCGATAAAAGTTGCTATCTATTAGTTATATTGATCTGAGTCCTACATGGAAGCGATCACACATATCTACTGTCGGAAGCGATTATCTACTATGGATTAGGGTTTTCTTTTTACAGGAACGCGGTAGTTGCTAAATCGCAAATTTGATGAGTGCGCGAAATATCTTGCTTTTTTCTTTTGAACCCTCGGATACGACATGAACATTAAAGAAGTCGCCAGGCTCGCCAAAGTCTCCACCGCTACAGTTTCCCGCACGATTAACGGCTCGGACAAAGTCACGCCGGAAACAGCCGAGCGGGTGCGCCGCGCCATTGAGACGTTGAAGTTCTATCCCAACACGAATGCCCGCGCGCTGGGTTCCGGTCGCAGTAGTCTCTACGGTCTGATCATTTCTGCTATTACAAACCCCTTTTTCCCGGAGTTAGTGAAGAGCTTTGAAGACATTGCCGTGCAATACGGGCAGGAAGTTTTAATAGCAAACACAAATTACGATCCGCATCGCATGGAAGTCTGCGTAAGCCGCATGCTGCAGCGCAAAGTGGATGGTGTGGCCATCATGACATCCGAAATGGCAGAGCATCTGATCGATGAATTCAATAGCCGCCAGATTCCCCTGGCCTTTCTCGACACTGCAACCCCGCAAAAAGGTATCAGCAACATTCTCGTCGACTATGCTGCGGGCATTGACGCAGCGGTCGAGCATCTGACCGGTCTGGGGCACAGAGCCATCAGCTTTATTTCCGGCCCCATGACGCTCGCTTCCGCACGCATCCGCAAACGCGCTTTCATCAATTGCCTCAAACGTAATGGCATCAAGCTTGAAAAACACTTCCTGGAGGAAGGCAATCATCGCACGGATGGGGGACACGGAGCCATGTCCCGCCTGCTCGATCATAAGGTACGCCCTACGGCGGTTCTTGCATCGAATGACATGACAGCAATAGGCGCAATGGGCGCCATTTTCGAGCGAGGATTGAGTATTCCGAAAGATATCTCGCTGATCGGATTCGACGATATCGAATTGAGCGCATTCACTCAGCCTGCGCTCACTACTGTGCGGCTGTCTCGACAGGAAATTGCCAAGATGGCTTTTCGCGCGCTTTACAACACCTATCAATCAGGCGCGATCAAAGGAGTGGAATACACGATCCAGCCGACACTGATCGTCCGTAAATCCACAGGCCCGAAGCCTTCCGGCGAGATTGAATAGCAGTTTTACTCGACTTCGCAACATCCACGAGCGGATGCCACCGTCTCGACGATGATCTCGCATCCATGCCATATAACGGCTGCCACAAGTGCGTCGAAATCTTCCATGCGGCTGCGATGATTCGTATTCGCAATACGAATGACGTAGCTTCCGTGCAGCACCGTACCCGAAACAACGAATTGTCCAGACTCCTGTAAACGAAGAACGATTTCGCGATTGACCTGATCCAGCTCTTCCTGATTCCAAAAATCCAGCGGGTGATAGCGGAAACAGACGATGTTCATGGATCGCGGCGTCATCAGCTCAAGCTCAGGATGCGCATAGATCAGCGACGCAAGATGCGCTGCTTGCTCCATGTTTTGCTCAATAAGCTGACCATGCATGGCTGCGCCATATGCCTTGAGTGACATCCAGACCTTCAGCGCCTTGAAGCCCCGCGACAATTCAATCCCACGATCGGCAAACGATAGACCATCAGCGAGCATGCCGCGGCTCGTCGTCTCCAGGTAGCTGGCTTGCGCTGCAAATGTAGCTTTGTGCATGTCTGCGTCGCGCACAAGCAGGCAGCCAACTTCAAAGGGCAGATACATCCATTTGTGCAGATCGAACGCAAGGGAATCTGCGCGCTCTATGCCTGCAACCAGATGCTCATACTTTGCCGAGAGCTTCAGGAGCGCGCCAAATGCACCATCTACATGGAACCAGAGATTTTTCTCACGGCAAATTTCAGCCAGAGCCACCAGATCATCCACAGCACCAGTATTCACCGTGCCTGCATTGGCAATCAACGCAATAGGATGGAATCCGGTGGCGCGGTCGACCTGTATCTGTTGTTGTAGCGCTGTAAG